>ENA-OZAU01000346-OZAU01000346.1-human-gut-metagenome-genome-assembly--contig:-NODE-346-length-25840-cov-12.368005_pt1 | contig 25840 bp, 27 predicted proteins | sample MGYA00243303_ERZ653503 | MGnify/ENA primary metagenome ERZ653503 (study PRJEB26926, sample SAMN06165049) | human gut metagenome | biome: ENVO:00009003; feature: ENVO:2100002; material: ENVO:00002003...
GCACGGGAATCTAAAAGAGATATTCGGGTCAAGCCCGAATATGACAAAGAAAAAAAGGCCGAACATGACAAAGAAAAAAAAGCGCTTCAATTCCATACGGAAAAGAAGCGCAGATTTTCAGAACCGCAGGCCGAGCGCCACATTGGCTCCGGCGTCCACGGCACGGCGGGCGCCCTTGGCCACGCGGCTGCCGATGGAACGGTCCCAGTTGGTGGTGTTGGCAAAAACGGCCGCCTTAACGAAAACCCTGTCCAGAAAATCAAGACGGGCTCCGAGCTTTAATCCCGCGATAAAACCGTTTTCCGTTACCTTTACCAGCCTTTTGCTCGAAACATAGGCGTTTTTGTCACGTTCCAGATACTCCGTCGAATAAGGCGTAATACCGATATAAGCTCCGGTAAAAAGCGTCAGCATGCCGTATTCGAAAAAACCATAGTCCATTCCGACCCGGAAAGAAGGCGCCTTGTATTTGATACCGCCATATTCCTCTCCCAAATGTTCGGAAAAAAACGACACTTCAAAATAAGCCGTCAGAGGCTTGATTTCGTAGGCAACCTGCGCACCGAAACGGTTTTCGGACGCATCCAGATAACTGACCGCGGAAACCTCCAAAGCACGTTCGTCATCATCTATGTCGGTAATCCGGTAAAATTCCTGCGCGTGCAGCGCGGCGGCAAGCAAAACCAGCAATGCCGAAAGCAACAACCTTTTCATAATACTTAAATATTAAATTATACAATCAGATATTTATAGCTAAAAAACAGCTTAAAGGCTATCATGCTTTTCCGCCAAAGTCTAGACAAAAAAAGAGACGACAGTTTTGTGAAATACAAAAGTTTAAAACGACAGAAGCCTTTCTCCTTTGTGGAGAAAGGCTTCTGCCTACATTTATTTACAGAGCAGCTTTCTGTTTGAAGCGGACTGTCAGCTGTTTTCCGTTGGCCAACAAGATTTCGGCCTGCGTCCATTCGACTTTGGGAATTTTGCCCTTAACCGCAAAACCTTTGACTTGTATGGTCACGTCCTCATTATGACTGCTGACCACGCGAATCATACATTTTTCGCTCGTCTGTTCCAAAGAATATCGAATCAAAGCGCCGTCTAACACCATGTTATAAGTGCTGTCCCGTTCGATATTTTCAAACAGAATGATTTTACCGACAGGCTGATAATCGTTCGGATTAGCCTTGTCAGGCGCTTCGCGACTGCCGGTTAAAATCACGTTACGCTGCAACTCGGACTTCTCTTGTGCATTGGCACCAACTGCGGCCATAAAGAATACGGCGGCAAGCAAAAAAAACTTTTTCATAATCTAATTGTTTAAAATGATACATTCGCAAAATTGTAAAATATTTGCTATTTCATTAACATATTTTTAAGAAGCTGTCTAGACAAAAAATCATTCCATTTCGGAAACCTGACCGCAGACCATCGGTTCGGCAACGCCGGTCGTGGAAGGGAAAGTGGCGGGCAGATGATAAAGCCGGCGTACTGCCAGATAGGCAAAAGCCTGCGCTTCCAGCGCATTGACGTCAAAACCTTCTTCGGCTGCCGTCGAGATGCCGATATCCGGCAGGCGCTGCCGCAAAAAGCGCACCAAAGTCGGATTTTTGGCTCCGCCGCCGCAGACAATCAATTTTCCGGGAATTTCCGGCAGATAGAGCAGCAGCGAATAGGCTACGGCTTCGGCAATGAAAGCGGTTGCGGTTGCGGCGCCGTCTTCCAGACTCAAACCTTCGAGATGTTCGAGCTTTTCGTTGAAAATCGTCCGGTCGGCCGCCTTGGGCGGATATTGCGCAAAAAACTTATGCCTCATCATCGAGGCGACAATTTGTTCGTTAACTTTGCCGGTAATCGCCAGTTTGCCGTTATAATCCATATGCATGCCGCCGTGTTTCATAACCCAGTCGTTAATGGCGGCATTGCCGGGGCCGCAGTCGAAGGCAATCATGTCGCCGATGGAACCTATCCAGGTTATATTGGCGCAGCCGCCGATATTGACCACGGCCAGCGGCTTGCCCATGTCGGCACAGAGAGACTGGTAATATATGGGAACCAGCGGACCGCCCTGCCCGCCGGCCAGCAGGTCGGCATTCTGAAAGCGGTTGACAACCTTGGTCCGAGTCAGTTCGGCAAGGCGTTTCCCGTCGCCAATCTGACAGCTGAAATGGTTTTTGGGATCAAGGCAGATATTATGTCCCTCAAAGCCGATGACGTCGACCTTTTCGTCCTGAGCGGCGATAATCTCGTTGGCAATTTCGGCATGAAACGCCGTCAGCTCCGTTTCGACCTCGCGAATAGCCGCTTCGTTTTCGGGCGTATCCGGCCTTTTGCCGAGAACGGAGCGGATTTTGTCGCGGAGCTCCTCATCATAGGGAACGCTCTGAGAAAGGCCGAAGTCGTAAACGTCGACGCCGTCGGTTTTCAGCAGGGCGACATCAACGCCGTCCAAAGCGGTTCCGCTGCTCATTCCCAGGGCATGAAGGGGTCTGATGATATCCATGTCGAAAAAAAATTACCTCCGTTGTTGCACTATTTTATTTATATGTTAATATTCCTTAAAATTACGCTAATAGTTTATATTCATCATAGCAAGGAAAGGGAAAATGAGCAAATTTAAATCCGAATTTTTTAACCTGATGCTGGAACGCGGCTTTTATAATCAATGCACCAACGAGGACGGTTTCGACACCTATCTTTACGAGTGCGAAAAAGCAGGCAAACCGGCCGTCGGTTATCTCGGTTCGGATCCCACCGGCGACAGCCTGCACGTCGGGCATATCGTTCCGCTGATGATGATGCGCTGGTTCCAGAAATGCGGGCATAAGCCGCTTACGCTGGTCGGCGGCGCAACCGCCCGCATCGGCGACCCTTCGGGCAAAGACAAACTGCGTCCGTTTTTGAGCGAAGAAACCTTGCAGCACAACATTGAGGGGCTGAAAAAATCTTTCGGCAAATTTTTGAAATTCGGCAACGGCGCCAACGACGCGATTATGGTCGACAACTGGGACTGGTTCAAGGACATTAACTATCTTGCCTTTTTGCGCGACATCGGCACCTGTTATTCGGTTAACCGCATGCTGACAATGGACAGTGTAAAAACACGCCTGGAACGCGAGCAGCCGATGTCTTTCCTTGAATTTAACTATATGCTTCTGCAAGGCTACGATTTCTGCGTGTTGTACAACAAATACGGCTGCCGCGCCCAGATTGCCGGCTCGGACCAATGGGGCAACATTACTTCCGGCACCGAACTCGGCCGTCGTCGTTATGATGTTGAGCTTTTCGGCTTTACAAGCCCGATTATTACCGACTCAAACGGCAAAAAAATGGGCAAATCGGAGGGTAATGCCGTTTGGATTAACGAAGAAAAGCTGCCCGCCTATGATTATTATCAGTATTTCCGTAATATCGGCGATGCCGAAGTCGGAAAATGTCTGCGCATTTATACCGATTTGCCGATAGATGAAATCCGCCGTCTGGAAAGCCTGAAGGACAAGGAAATCAACGAAGCCAAAAAAATTCTGGCTTTTGAGGCGACCAAAATCTGCCGGGGCGAAACCGAAGCCACGGCAGCGCAGGACACGGCCGTCAAAACCTTTGAAATGGGCGTTGCCGGCGGAGACTTGCCAAGCCTGCAAAAAACCTCTGTTGACGGGCTCAGCATTTTGGACGCCTTTTTGGAAATCGGCTTTGTTGCCAGTAAGGGCGAAGCGCGCCGCCTGATTAAGCAATCCGGACTGAAACTGAATGACAAGGTTATCAGCGACGAGAATTATGTTTTATCTGCGTCTGATGTGGTTGACGGGCAGGTCAAGCTCTCTCAGGGCAAAAAGAAACACGGTTTGATTAAGGTGGCTTAAAAAATCTTAATCTTCAAGTTTGAAAATCCGAAGGTTCCGGAAACTTCGGATTTTTTCTTTATTGAAAATAAAAAAAACGTTGATTATGCAAAAATATCAGCTCCGGTTTAATGAACTCCGGCAGATGAACAGCCCGCAAAAATCCACCCTCTGGTTTGAGAAAAACGGCTAAGCCCCTAGGTAAAACATTACACCCCGCCCGAGCAGGAAAAGGATGGCGCAAATTCCGATATATAAATATGGGCGTTTGAGCAAGGAAGAAACTATATCCGGCTTTTTCTCTTTTCTTCCAGGGAAGAACAATAAAAGAAGGATGGCAAATATGTATACAAAGACAAAGCCACCCCAAACATATTCTAAAACTTTGGGTAAAGTTATATGATCATAATAGTCTGTCAGCAAAAAAGCGCCGGTATAAACTAAAGTAATAATTGTACCTTTGTGGTTCAAATCTCTACATCTTTTTTGGATACCGGCAAGTGTTGCCCAAAAAGCCACAAAAGAAGCAATAGCTGTCAAAGCTCCAATGTTTTGTGCGTCAATGACCTCGCAAAATAGGTTAATAGTTATCAGAGCTCCCCAAAGTTGGAGTTGATTAAATCTTCCGTCAAAGGAAAAATAAAAAGTCAGCGGATTTTCGCCCCAAATATCCTTAAAAAGTTTATTGATAGCTTTTTTAACTTTTTGTATCATTTGTTTAGTCCTTATCTTTGGGTTGGGTCAGGATATTAAACACCACCCCAAAAGTCAACGATATAAATCTTATTTATTTTTTATTCCGTCCTTTTTCTCTTTATAATAACTAAGTCCTTTTTTTATAAGATTAAAAGCCTTAGCTCCGTTAACCCCAATATCAATTGCATAATTAGAATATTTATAAGGTTTTTCTAAATTTTCTTGCTTGGATAATTTTTCTAATTCATCTTGCTTTTTTTGATATATTCCTCCTAAGAACTTATCATTAATTCTTTTATAAAAATTACGAGTAAATGAATTAAGAGCATATTCAACCCCACCCTCAATTCCTTGTCCAAAACCTTCCAAACCGCTTTTAACAATATCTGTGGTTGGGATTGGTTTAGGGTTGGGGTTTGTATATTTAGGTCGTTCGGAAATGGTGGACCTTCTCAAAGCCTCCTTACTCCAAGGTGTCGGTGTTTGCTGTTGCCGACGCGGTGTTTGCGGAACATAGCTTTCAATAAAATTACGATGACTATATTTTTCGTTCTGCAATTCTTTTTCTGGGTCTTCTTGCGCAATGTAGCGAATTAAATTTCCCATAAACTATCTCCTTAAAAAAAATTTAAAAACAAAAAAATCCGAAGACATAAGTCTTCGGATTTTGGATATACTTATAGCAAGTGATAGATTATTTATACGCTAAGAAATTACAATTTTCAAGAAAAATAAATTGTTTTCAACAGCTTTTGCGTAAAATCAAACTTTCAAATAAAACATTACGCCCCGCCCGAGCAAAAAGAGGAGAAGGCAAAAAGCAAAATAGGCTTTGGGATATTTGAGCAACGGGCTGGTCAAATGCTCATCCGCCTCTTTCTTCCCCGGCATAAATTGCGCATAAAGATATACGCATAAATATACAAACAAAATGATTTGCGAAATCGGTAATAAAAACTCGCTCTTATCTATCCCAAGAGGGTGAGTTATCGCCATATATATGAAGAAGACGGAAACAACGACTATCATCCAAGAGCCTTTTATGTGCAAATCCCGACATCTTTTTTGATAAGCACTCAAGGCAATATAAAAATAACCTAACCAGCCGACAATATCAAAATGGGGTATTCGTATTTTTGAAAAAACATAAAAAATCAGGTAACCGAAAAGCAGAGCTTCCCAAAACAAGACACGGCCATATACGCCGTTAGATGAAAAATAGCACGAAAAAAACAATTTTATATTTTTAATATATCCCAATTTATTTGCCTTGCTTCTCATCGTTCCACAAAAGAAGACCGGTATTCAGTATCAACAAATACCGGTCTAAAGTCAAGTTGTTAACGCAGTTTAGTATATTTGGCGCCGATATTCTTTATTCTCTTCAATATATTTGCACTTTCACCAATATTAATTGTATAATCAGCCAATTTATTCAAACCGCCAAGACCAACTTTTTCAGCTTCTTTCTGCATTTTTTCTTGTCTTTTTTCATAATCATTCTTCATAAAAAAGTAACTGGCAACATCATAAAAACCTCCCGTTTTTGCATTAAAGAAAGAAAGCGAGCCATGCTCAACACCTTGTCCAAAACCTTCCAATCCGCTTTTGGCAATTTCGTCGGACGGAATACGACGTGGGTTGGGATTCGTATATTTCGGTTTTGAAAGAATGGTTGATTTCGTCTTACAAAAATTATTTTGTGGCACCGAAGTCTGCCAAGGCCGGTTTTTCTCCGGGTCTTCCTGCGCGATATATTGAATTAAGTTTCCCATATTATTTTCTCCTTTTAAGTTAACATTTAAAACAAAAAAACCCGAAGAAGCCATTCTTCGGATTTCAGGCACATTTACGGCAAGCGATATTTAAATTAAAGCTCGGGTCCATAAACATAGAGCATATATGTCAATACAAATAATACAGCAGCACTACTTGCTATGATTACGGTCGTTATTCCGATTATTTTTCCAGCTTTTATTAATATACTTTTGGATAATTTCATCACAATTTCCATCCGGATATTTTGTTCCGAATGGTATTCAGGCAATTAAAATATTCTATTTTTGCAGGTTTCTTCGCTGAAGCCACTATCAATACATTCCTTGATTTGTTGTTGCGCTTGTTTCCTGTAGCTATAATCGGCACACAAATAAAAGGAAATGCCTGAAACTATGCCGATAATGACTAGAGAACATAAAAATAAAATTGTATATAAGCCATATTTACCAATTTTTTAATATATTTTTCAATAAGGGCATTACAATCTCCTTTAGGATATTTGCTTCCCAATAATCTACCTACTTTATTAGCATAATTGTCTCCTTTACTACTGTCAAGGGTGTTTGAGCCTGTTCTAACATCATTCCATTCTCTTAAGTCAGAGGCCAATTTAGCAATGTCAGCCCCTCCTTTACCATATTGTGCTGCATTACAATTCATAAATGCATGTTTATACTTATCGGTAAAGTTTATTTTTCTCATCGGAAAAAAGTTTTTCTTCTAAATTCGAGGTTTTCTTTCTCCGGGTCTTCCTGCGCGATATATTGAATTAAGTTTCCCATATTATTTTCTCCTTTTAAGTTAACATTTAAAACAAAAAAATCCGAAGAAACTGTTCTTCGGATTTCAGACACACTTACGGCAAGCGATGTCAGGATATTATTCTTAACCCATTAAAATTTCAAGTCCTTTGTTACAATATCAACAACTTACTTTATTCATAAAACAAATACGCCAGCACAACGGCCGAAACAATACCGACAAAATCGGCCAGGAGGGCGCAGGGAAGCGCGCTGCGGATTTTGGTAATTCTGACCGCGCCGAAATAAACCGCCAGCACATAAAACGTCGTTTCGGTCGACCCCTGCACCACCGAAGACACGAAAGCAGGAAAACTGTCCGCTCCGTAAGTCTGCATGGTTTCAATCATCATGGCGCGGGCGCCGCTGCCGGAAAGCGGCTTCAAAATCGCCGTCGGCAGCGCCGGCACAAAATCGGTGTCGACGCCGAGAAAAGCAAAGAAATTTTCAAAACCCAGCACAATGACATTCAGCACGCCGGAAGCACGCAATACCGCTATGGCAACCAACATGGCAACCAGATAGGGAATAATCCGAACCGCGATGTCAAACCCTTCTTTAGCTCCCTGAACAAAAGTTTCATAGACATTGATTCTGCGAATCAGCCCGGCGGTTATAAAACTGACGATGAAAGCAAAAAGAATAAAATTGCCCCAGGCGGCAGAGGTTTGCAGCCGTTCGGCCGGCGGCAGACTCTGAAAGTGCCAGGCCACGACACCGATGAAGACGGTAAAACCCAACAGCCAGCCCAGCACCACCCGGTTAAAGATATTCAGTTTCTGTACCCAGGCTACGGCCAGAAAACCGCTCAGCGTCGACAGCGACGTGGCAAACAAAATCGGCATAAAGACAGCGCTCGGGTTAACGGAACCGAGTTCGGCACGATACATTAAAATCGTAATCGGAATCAGCGTAACGGCCGAAGTGTTAATGACCATGAACAAAATCTGCGCATCGGAAGCCGTGTCTTTTTTCGGATTCAGCTGCTGAAGCTGTTCCATAGCTTTCAGCCCCATCGGCGTTGCGGCATTGTCCAAACCGAGCATATTGGCGGCAATATTCATAATCATTGACGACAGCGCCGGACTTTCTGCCGGCACGCCGGGCATAATCCGCCGAAACAGCGGGTACAAAGCTTTGGACAACAGTCCGGTTATGCCGGAGGCTTCGGCAATTTTGAGCAATCCGAGCCAAAAACACAAAATGCCGGTCAGGTTCAGCGCAATTGAAAAAGCGGCTTTGGAAGAAACGAAAACCGAATTTACCAACTCTGTCCAGACGCCGCCGTCGCCTAAAATCAGCACCCGATACAAAGCCATCAGAAAAGCGGAAACAAAAAAAGCAATCCAGATGATATTCAGCATTCGTTTTCCTCCGCATTTTCGTCGATTTTAATAAAACCTTTCGACTGCATGTCGTAAAAGCTATGATACAGTCCCTTTTGCCGCAACAACGCCGCATGCGTTCCGGTTTCGACAATCCGCCCTTTGTCCATGACGACAATCCGGTCCATTTCCCTGAGGGTTGACAAACGGTGAGCGACAGCTATGACGGTTTTGTCTTTCATCAGTTCGCGGATTGAGGTTTGAATATATTTTTCGCTTTCGCTGTCCAGCGCCGAAGTCGCCTCGTCCAGAATCAAAATCGGCGCATTTTTCAAAATCGCACGGGCAATGGCAATCCGCTGGCGTTCACCGCCGGAAAGCATGACACCGCGTTCGCCGACCTTGGAATCGTAACCGGCCGGCAGCGACATGATAAAATCATGAATGCGGGCGCGGCGGGCAGCGGCAAAAACTTCTTCATCCGCGGCGTGCAGGCTGCCGTAGCGGATGTTTTCCATAATCGTGCGATTGAACAGCGAGGGATCCTGCGGAATGAGCGCAATGGACGCGCGCAGACTCTTTTGCGTAACTTCGGCAATATTCTGGCCGTCAATGGAAATTTCGCCCTTCTGAATGTCGTAATAACGCGACAAGAGCTTGATCAGCGTCGATTTTCCGGAGCCGGAACGTCCGACCAGTCCGATTTTTTCACCCGGCGCAATATGCAGATTAAAATCATTGAACAAGGGTTCGGAATGTTTGTAATGATAAGTGACGCCGGCAAAATCTATCCGCCCTTCCCGCACCTTCAACCGGCGGGCGTTCGGAACGTCCGTCACTTCAAAAGGACGGGAGAGCAGTTTCAAACCGTCTTTAATGCCGCCGTAAAGCCGGAAAAAGTTAATGAAATTCATTGACAGCATGTTGTAAATATTGCTCAGAACGGCAATCAGCGACTGGATCAGAACAAACTGCCCGACGTTGATTTCCCCCTTATACCAGTACCAGACCGGCAGCGCGTAAAAAACCGCCTGCATCAGCGCGCGCAAAACCCCCTGAGCGATAAACAAATGCCCAAAACGCAAATTTTCCAGCCGATCGGCAGCCGCCGCCCTGCGAACATAGCTGAAATAATGGCGTTTTTCATAAAGAAAATTGCTGAAATTTTTGACCAGGCTGGCATTGGTTATGCTGTCAACCAGCACACCATTGGCTTCGGACATCAGTTTGGCGCGGGCTTCGGAAAAAGGCGCCAGCTTGCGGCTCAGGACATACAGCGCCCAAATAAGCAGAAAATTAAGGCCCAGCATTGTCAGGGACAGAGGAACATTAATGTTGAAAATAAAGGCAAAACTGATGACAACGGCAATCGTCGGCGAAATGAACCCCCAGAGAATGTTGTAATAAATGCTGTAACTGTCATCAATAATGGTTTTGATTTTTCCGGAAATATTGCCGGCCATTTCCTCGGCAAAAAACGCCGTCGAATGCCGGTGCGCATAATTAAACAAATCTTTGGAAATGCGGCTCATGTAGACCGGCAGAAACCGCGCTTCGATAAAAATCAGCACATTGAGCAGCAATCCCTTGGCAAACAAAAACAACGAAGCCAGACCGGCAAAGCCGAGCGCGGACAGCATCAAACCGCGGCGCGGTCCTTCGGCGGCCAGAATATCGACGATTTTGGAGGCATAATACAGCGAAAGCCGGACGAAAAACTCGCCGGCCAGGACCGAGAACAGTACGCTGTAAAACAATATCCTAAGCTTGGAAAGGTATTTCCATAAAAATTTCCAGACTGACGTCGTCATCTTTTTTCCTGACTGCCCTCCGGGCGTGGCTAAAGTTTCATATTCTTGCGTTTTTTGAGTTTGGTCAGTTTGTCGCTGACGATAGACGTGTCTCGCCCCGTTTTGGCCAGACGTTCATACATGCGCTCAATTTCCTTTTCAAGATAGGCCGTTTCGATTTCCTTGGCCAGTTCGGCCTTTTCCTCGGCGGTTCCCGAAGCGGCAATGCGATCCATTTCGGCAATGATGTGTTCGACAAAAACCGTGTTGTCTACTTTCTTTTTAATGAAATAGGGCAGTTCGTAAATCAGCTGCCGGGTATTGGCATAAGCCTCGGCCGTGGTGGTTCCCTTTTGATAGCGCAGTTTGAGCAGGCGGAAAACTATGCCGACTTCATCGCTGTTGTCAACGACAATAAAAGGTATCGGATCGGCAAACCCCTCCTGAGCAATGGCTTTCATATACTCGAGCAGGTGGTGGAAATAGCCGTTGATATTGTACAGAATAAAAGGTTTAATCTGCAAAAAGCCATCCTGCATGGCCACACAGTCATAAGCCAATTCGTCAAGCGTGCCGACGCCGCCGGGCGCAAAGACCACGAAGTCGGCATCAAGGAGTTTCTGTTTGCGCTCTTCCAGCGTCTTGGCCAAAATGAGGTTTTCTATCTGTGAAATCAGTTCGTCATCGCGCGGATAAAGGTCAAAATAAGCCTGCGTGGTCACGGCCTGAATCGGATATCCCTTGTCCTTGCACTGCTTTTTGTTCCAACCGTCCATGACGCCGCGGGCAACGGCGCCCATGATGCCTGAATTGGACAAACCAAAGTCAAGTTTGAAGTCCATTTTGATAATCTGGCGGCCGAGATTATAAGCCTCCTCCACATAGACGGGATCGGTTCCTGGACGGCTGCCGCCGGCAACGAAAACCCGCAGTCCCTCCTGCCGGTTCTGTTCGGCAAAAGAATCAACCATTTCATCCAGATTTGTATTGCAGACTTCAACCATCGGCTATATCTCCTCAATGTCGCCCAGAGCCTGCTGACGATAGAACCCGGCGGCAAACTCCTCAAGTCTTTCGTCCTCTATGGCCTGCCGGAGTCCCTGCATCAGGCGCTGATAATAGCGGATATTATGCCAGGTAAGCAACATCACGGCAAGAACTTCATTACACTTTTGCAGATGATGAATATAGGCGCGCGAATAGTTACGGCAAAGCGGACAGTCGCATTCGGCTTCAAGCGGCCGCGGATCCTCGCGATGGCGCGCATTGCGGATATTGACCGGACCGCGAGCGGTAAAGGCCTGTGCCGTGCGGCCGCTGCGGGTAGGCATCACGCAGTCGAACATATCGACCCCGCGCAGAACCGCGCCGACAATGTCATCCGGACGGCCGACGCCCATCAGATAACGCGGTTTGTCCTCAGGCAGCATTCCGGGCGCATAGTCCAAAACCTTAAACATGGTTTCCTGCCCCTCGCCGACGGCCAGACCGCCGATGGCATAGCCGTCAAAGCCGATATTCTTCAGCTGTTCGGCCGACCAACCGCGCAAATCTTCATAATCGCCGCCCTGCTGAATGCCGAAGATACCGTAACCGTCGCGGTCAACAAAGGCTTCGCGGCTGCGTTTGGCCCAGCGCATGGACATTTCGACCGATTTTTTAACCGTTTCGTAAGGAGCCGGCAGTTTAACACATTCGTCCAGACACATGGTAATGTTTGAATCCAGTTTATGCTGGATTTTCATAGACTCCTCAGGGCTTAAGAAAAACTTTTTGCCGTCTACATGCGAACTGAAAGTAACACCTTCCTCCGTCAGTTTGCGAAGACCGGTCAGGCTCATGACCTGAAAACCGCCGGAATCGGTTAAAATCGGCTTATCCCAATTCATAAACCTATGCAAGCCGCCCATTTTTTCAACCAAATCGGCACCCGGACGGAGCATCAGATGATATGTATTGCCGAGCAATATCTGCGCGCCGGTTGCGGCCACGGATTCCGGCATCATCGCCTTGACGGTGCCGCAAGTGCCGACCGGCATAAAGGCCGGCGTTTCGACCTTACCGTGCCTGGTATACAGACGACCGCGGCGCGATTTGCCCTGTTTTTTCAAAACTTCGAATTTCAGTGCCATATTTTTCTCTCAATCCTGTTAAAAATTGGATTCAATATGTCATCAAAAACCCATAAAGGCAAGGATTTTTATATTGACAATTCCTTGTTTGCGCCGATAATCGGGACAACAAAAACTGAAGGCTCGAGATTTTATGCAAACGCAATTAACGGTTTTGAACAACGGTCTGCACGTCGTTTCGAAAAAGGACGAAACGACTGGCATGTTCAACATCGGCGTCTGGTGCCGCTGCGGGTCGCGTTTTGAAACGCCGGCACAGAACGGCATTGCGCATTTTTGCGAGCATATGACCTTTAAGGGGACAACCACCCGTTCCGAACTGGAAATCAACGAGCAGATTGCCGACTTGGGCGGAAAATCAAACGCCTGGACGGACATGGACACAACAGCCTTTTCAATCGAAGTGTTGAACGAAGACCGTGAAGCTGCCATTGAACTGCTGGCCGACATTCTGCTCAACTCGACTTTCACCGAGGCCAACATCGACAGCGAACGTCAGGTTATCTTTCAGGAAATGTACGAAGACGAGAACGACAGCGACGACTGTTTCAACGACGCCTTTTCACAGCTGGTTTACGGCAGCCAGCCGCTGGGACGCGACATTCTCGGCAGCAGGGAAACGCTCGGCAAAATCGGCAAGCCCGAACTGGACGCCTGGCGGCAGCGCTGTTACTGCGGCGAAAATCTGATTCTGTCGGCGGCCGGAAACTTTGAACACGAAGAGTTGGTACGGCTGGCTGAAAAATATTTCGGAAAGCTTCCCCGGGGGCAAAAGGCGGTTCGCCTGCCGCAGCGGTACATCGGCGGTTTTCGCCATATCAGACCGGAAGAAAGCGAAGTCAAGTTTGAACTCGGCTTCGACCTGCTGGCCGGACATCCGTATTATAAACGCGAGGCCAAATATCTGGCGCTGCAGATTCTGGGCGGTGAAGAGGTTTCGCGCCTGAACACGGAAGCGCGCATCAAACGCTCTCTGGTTTATGACATAAGCACCAGCGTCGTTGACGAAACCGACGTCGGGTTCGTCGGAATTACCGCCGCGGCGCAGGCGGAAAACATTAACCGTATTTTGGACGTCGTCATTGCCGAAATAAAAAAACTGGCTGCCGAACCGGTTTCGTCACGGGAGCTGGAACGCGCCAAAAGGCAAATGATTGTCGCACTGACCAAAAAGGCGGAAGACAATGAGGACAGTATTGAAGTTTCGGCTGAGCAGCTGTTGAATTTCGGCCGTCTGCGCAGTACGGAAGAACAAATAAGCCGAATAAACGCCGTAAGCACCGACGACGTACTGGCGGCTGCCGCGGCAATTTTTGCCACAACGCCCTCATATCTGATACAAGGCCGTATTGCCGACTGTTACAGTTACGAACAGATCAAAGCAAAACTGCGTTAAAAAAGCCCCTCTTCCGAGGGGCTTTTTTTCTCTGTCATGTTCGGCCTTGAGCCGGACATCTCTTTCCTGGATTGCCGGATCAAGTCCGGCAATGACAGAGGAGAAGAAAAGCACGGGAATGACAATATTTTTTCTTCTGTCATCCTCGGACAAGCGCAGCGCGTTCCGGGGATCTTTAGATTCCCCGGTCAAGCCGGGGAATGACAGAGAAAAAAAAAGAACACGGGAATGACGAAAAGAAAAACAAGTCCAAATATGGCGGAAAGAGAAACGTCATCCTCGGGCGGCACATCGTGCCAGACCCGGGGATCTCTGGATATTCGGGTGTAAATTCCCAACTGCGTTGGGCCCCTTTCGTCCCGTAGGCCTCGAACTTCGCTTATAGCTCGTTCTCGCCAACTATCGACTCCAAGCCCGAACATGATATAGAGGAAAAAGGAGCCGAACATGACAGGAAAGAATAAAAGTCCGGCAATGACAATATTATTTCTTTCTTATGCTTGACTTCCAATATCGTTGCTTTTTTTATCAGTTTTTATAAAGGCCCGGCAACGGTTTGTCCGCAGCCTTATCTTTCGGCTTCAAAGCATCGGCCTTTTCAAACGCCTTAATAAAAGCGGCGCTGTTCCAGGCATCGCTGCCTTTACTGTAAAGCTCCGCGGTCAAAATATCTATCTGCTTTTCGAAATCTCCGACGTTTACGGCACGGACAATATCGCTCATGTTGGTTATGCGGCGATTTTTAAACTTTTCCGCCGCCCAGTTGAGCAATGCGTCGCGCAAGCCGCGGAAATCACTTTCCTTCGCACAGCGGACGACCGCTTTGCGGCTGTCGCGCAACCCCGTTTTTTCCGCCGGGTTTGCCCGTTCCCTTGCCGGAGAACGGAACAACAGCCAGCTGACAGCCAGCCCGAGAATAAAGGCGGCAATTGCAGCATAGTAGGCGCTGAAACGGTTTTCCGGCAACGCGGGAAGTTCCGCGGCTACGGTTTCGACCGCCTCTTTGGCACTGTCGGCCAGAATTTCGCCGCGCTGGTTCATGTCCGGCTGTGTTGTCTGCGGCTGTGCGGCAACCGACGCATTACCGGGCTGCACCTGAATATTTGCCGTCGGCAGCACGGCACGCTCCATCCGGCCGGTTCTGACATTGAACCAGTCGACCGAAATTTCGGGTACGGCAATATTGCCGGCCTTATCGGGAATATAGACGTTGGCAGTTTTTTTGACGGCGACGACCTGACCGTTTTCAACCGCATTCTGGGCAACCGGCTTTTCCGGGTACTGCTTTAAACCGGCAACATCACGGAATTTAATGTCCGGCAGCTGATTTTCGACCACGCCGACGGCTTTAAGATAAACCGTGCGGCTGACGGCCTCGCCGACTTTGAAAACCGGCCGCTGCGGGCTCCATTCGGCATAAAGCTTAACGCTTTCGGCCGGCAGCCACCAATTGCCGTTGTTGGCCGGCGGTATCGGCCGCACATTAACTTCTATCGGCTTGGTATTGAGCACAACCGGGTTACGGGTGGCAAACATGCTGCCGAAACCGACGCCGGCATCAAAAAGCGAACCGCCGAAAATTTCCTCAAACGGATCCGAACCTCGGCCGCCCTGTGTCAGGTAATAGCCGTTAAAACGAATAACCGGGGTCTTGAGCCGGCCGCTTTTTTGCGGAAACATGGCATAACGGAATTTGATTTCGCGCAGACTGCGGCCATTGACAACCTTGCTGTTGATTTCCGGTTCGCCGAGACTTCTTATCAGCCAGCTGTTGCTGCCGTCGTCGATAAACTCCGGTTCGCCGCCCTGAAGGCCGCCGGCATCATAAAGGGTCAGCGTATAGTTTATCTGCTGCTGAACATAAGGATTTTTGTCGTCGACATCTCCTTTGACGGCAAAGCGAGGCCCCCGCTGCGGTTCCTGATAGCCCGGGTTGTCCGAATTGTCGGGATGAGCCAGATTCTGAGCGTCAAGAATCCGCAACTGAACCGGATTGCTCTGGATATTTCCCAGTTTAATCGGCGGAACGGTAACCGCGGTTCCGGCAACGCCCTTCGGAACCAAACCAATCTGCCACTGGCGCTGCTGCGAAACCTGACCGTTGACGATATTGGTCTGATAGGAATTGGTTACCGAATAAATGGTAAAATCCTTATCCAGAACGCCCAGCTCCGGCACAGACGCATCGCTGCCGTCATAATCCAGCGTCAGCAGAAAAGCCTCGCCCTCGGGCAAATCGGTACGGCTGGTTTTGGCAACCAGCGTCTGAGCAAAAGCTTCGGCACAAAAAAATATGCCGAAAACTAAAATGCTGATAATCTTCCTCATATTTTTCATTCCTTATATCTGTTTTTGCGGTATTCTTTTTGAATAAACGCCCGGAGCAGACCCCCGGCATCTTCGGGGATGTCGCGGTACTGCTGTGCGCGCGCCTGAACTTCTTCATCATATTTGGCGTTTTCATCGCCTTTTTGCAACTCAGCGGCAGCCGATTTCTGTTCTTCGGATTGTTTTTCGGCGTCCCGGCGGCGGTCGCCGGTCTTTTCGTCTTCCCGAAGACCGGATTGTTTCGAATCATTCTGCCCATCCTGTTGTCCCTCGGCAGCCTGCGGCTGTTCCTGACGGCTTTGTCCGTCTTCATCATCAGCCTGCCGATTTTCATAATTATTTTGCTGTCCCTGAGACTGATTGTCCTGCCGCTGTTGTTCCTGTCCTTGCCGGCGATTGTTTTCCGCACCGCTTTGCGGCTGGCTTTGCTGCTGGTTCTGCTGCTCCTGCTTATCCTGATTTTGCTGCTGTTGGTTTTGCTGCTGTTGGTTTTGCTGTTCCTGTTGTCGTTTTAAGTATTCAAGATTGAACTTCGCATCTTCATGGCCGGGTTCTTTTTGCAAAACCTCTTCATATTTTTTAACGGCTTCTTCGATTTTTCCGCTTTTGGCCAGCGCATTGCCCTGATTATACAGCGCTTCGGCATCGCCGTTTTTGGAAAATTCGCGAAAAGCTTCTTCATAATTTCCGGACTTGTAAAGCGCCGATGCTTTCCAGCGGCTGTCCTCAAACTTTTGCGCCGCGGCCTGATAATCGCCGCCGTTATAAGCTTTCAGCCCTTCCTGATTGCTGTTGAGGAAAAATCCGGCCTGCGCCGAAACCGTACCGCCCAGCACAAAAGCCAGAACCAGAATTCCACGGCGAAAGAAGTACAGACAGCAGAGCAGCGGAATTATAAGCAGAAAGTAGCCGAAATCGTCCCAGTCGGAGCGCAGATTTTCGCTGATTTTGAGTTCGTCGCTGATTGTTTTTTCGATTTCACGGGCAATCTGATCTACGCCTGCCGTACCGCTGCCGACACAGACGCCGCCGCCGGCGGCGGCAAGCAGCTTCAGCTTTTCGGGAATCTGCGGCGACACGGCAACCACATTAAGCACAAAACCCGCCGCTTTGGCCTTTTCGGCTTCTTCCAGCGCCAAATCAAAACGCTCGCCGACGTCGGAAGTGAAAACGACAATGCTGCCGGAAGCATACTGCGCATTCTGAAATTTTTCGACCGCCAGCGCAACGGCACGATCCAGGCGGTCGCCATTGGCCGGCATAATATTGAAAACGACGGCAGGAAGCAGATTTTCAATCAGGCTCAGGTCTTCGGTTATCGGCGTAATCAAAAAAGGCTCGCGGGTATAAACAATCAGGCCGGCCTGAACATTTTGCAGAAGTTTCAGCAAATCGGAAATCTCAAACTTGGCGCGGGTCAGGCGATTGGGCGTAAGGTCTCTGACCGCCATGTCGGTCGACATATTTAAAAGCAGCATAACCGGATTTTCCGGCGCCAAATCGGGAACTTCCTTTTTCTGCCAGGTCGGACCGCTCAGTGCCAAGACCGCGCCGACAAAACCGGCAAAGGCCAGATATGAAACCGCCCGGCGCTGCGCCGAACTGCCCCGGACAAGCAAAAAATCAAGCAACCGTTTGTCGCAGACGGCCTCCCAGGAAGACTTGTTTCTGACACCGCGAAAAAACTTCCAGTAAAACAGCAGCGGCAGAAACAACAGCAGCAAATACCACGGACGCAGAAAATGAAAATCGCGGAAAAACTCTTCCATCAGGCCGCCCTCCTTGTCTGAAACGCCACAACCGCCGCCAGAAGCAGCGCCGCCAGCAGCGGCAGATAATAAAGTTCCCGGGTTTCCTGAACAAACTGGTTTTCGTTGAGACCGGGCTCCAGTTTGTCTATCGCGTCATAAATCCGCACCAGCGACGAGGTGTCTTTGGCACGAAAATAGGTACCCTTGGTTTCGTCGGCAATTTTCCGCAGACTGGCTTCATCCAGCCCCGGACGGCCGCCCAGCATGCCAAAGCCGAAAAACGACTGGCTCATGTCCGAACCGACGCCGATGGTATAGACTTTGACGCCTTCTTCCCGGGCCAGATTTATGGCCTGCGGCAGCGTAAGCGCACCGTCATTGTTTTCTCCGTCGGTTAACAGGATAATAACTTTTTTGTCTTTGTTCGGGCTGTCCTTGAGCGTTTTCAGCGCCAGCCCCAGCGCGTCGCCGATAGCGGTCGAATCGCCGGCCATGCCCGCGTCCATGGTTTTTAGAATTTCCTCGACCGATTTTTTGTCATAGGTTATCGGCGCCTGCAGATAAGCGCGGGTGCCAAACAACACCAGTCCGATACGGTCATCGGTGCGCTTGCGGATAAAATCGGAAGCGACCAGTTTGACGGCGGTCAGGCGGTCGATACGCCGGCCGCGAAGCGCAAAATCCGGTTCCTGCATGGAATTGGAGATATCCATAACCATCAGAATGTCGCGGCCGTAGTTTTTTATCCGCACCGGTTCGCCGACCCATTGCGGACGCGCCGCCGCGGAAACCAGCAGCGCCCAAACAAGATAAAGCAGTATCAGAGGCAGGGAAATCCGGTTCGGATTTTCGGTTGAACGCCCCCAGAGGCCGCCGGATTTAAGATTGATTTTGACCAAATCGCCAATGAAAGGCACGCGCAGAGCATCGCCATGCAGACCTTTGACGGCAGGCAACACCGCACGAAGCAAAAACGGCAGGAGCAACAGCCAGAACATTTGCGGATAAGCAAAATGATTCATAGGTTTTCTCCTATCCAGGCATAGCAAAAACGACGCAGCGCCTCCAAGTCGGCCGAACGATAACTTTCGGTGTCTGCCGGCACATACGGCGCATTAATCAAAAGTTCGGCCGCCTGTCCGGAAAGGGCGGTTCCGGCATGCGCATTCAAAAAGTCAAGCCAGGCACGGCCGCTCAAAGCCGCCGCCTCGGGATATTTGTAAACGCAGATGCGACGGAGAATCTCGGACATCTGTACCGCGGCATTGACCGGCGAAGAAGAAGTTATGTTTTGCAACAGACGGCGCGCATAAAGCTTTTTGCTCGCTCGGCGCAGAATCAGGAACAGTTCGGCCAGAAGAAACAGAGCAACGACACCGGCCAAAACCACCCACCAGCCATAGGCCGGCGGAAAAGCCGAAACGCCGTCGGGAACATGTATGTCGCGCAACTCCGGTAAATTGTCCATTATCAGCCTCTCCTGTTTCATCTCATAAATTTAGGGTTTTATAAGCCAAATATCAAGCCTTGTTTTCGCCAGACGGATAAAAGCCATCCTGCCGCCCACAGCCTTTCCCTGATTGACAAAAATATATGCCTTCTAATTAAAAGTTATAAATAATTAAAATAATTCTCTCAAAAATTGATTTATATTTATCTTTATGTCATGTTGAAATTGTAGACAATTTTGACAATTCCACGGGAAGAAATCATGAAATCGGCCTTAATCATTATCTTAACCTTTTTCTGCTGCTTTGAGTCGAATGCAGCAACAATCAGTGCAGAAACCGGCAAATTACTTAAAGCCAACAACGAAGCTTTCAACAGCTGCGCTGCAGAAGTTGCCAAAACCGGCAGTGAGGGAGCCGCATGCCAAAAGTACAAAGAAACGGCCCAGGCATATCAGGAGGCCTACAGAAGGAATGAATGTCCAAAAAACAAGACTGCCAAGCGTTGCACCATGAGTGACAGCGAAGTTCAAGCCACAGCGGAACAGCGGCTAAAAAACAAGGTTGAGGAAATGAAAAAAGAGCAGGAAGCAGCGATTCAGAAAACAAAACAGGCGGAACAACAAACGCCTCAACCAAGCGCTGCCGACAAATCTCCGGTTCAGGCCGTCGGCATAATAGCCGCCCCATCAAACGCTCAGACACCATCGCCATCGCAAACAACGGCAAGCGGGTCTTCCCGGACATTACCGTCTTCCGCAAAACATTCAACGACGGCAGGCGGCTCCTCCGGTTCCGCCCCGGCAGCCGCCAGCGGTTTGTTTGGCACGTTAACGGCTAAAGGCGCCGAAATATTTATCGGTTTGCGTGAGATAATTTTTGCAGTTGCCGGATTTGGAATTACGGCGGTTGCCATCGGCGGTTTCTTTGGTGCGATTAACTGGAAATGGCTCAGCGCCATCATTATCGGATTGGTTGTTATCTCAACAACCTCGGCCATAATAAACTATATGGTTGACAGCGACGTAACCTCCGGCATGATTACCGATACTTTAATTCATGCCAATTAAAATATCCCGGAAAAACAAGCCCCGTTTTACCGAAAGGTAAAGCGGGGCTTTAAGTCTGCGGAAGATTATTCTGTTTTTTCGTTCAAGCGTTTGAAATAATGTTCGCGAAAACGTTCAAAGTTTTCGGGGGAGAAGTCGAAAATGCAGCTCCAGGTTTTCAGGACTTCCGAATGCCGGGGGTCTTCGACGCCCGTCGCCAAATCCTGTGCGAAAGCCTCTGCCAAAGGAATGATATCTTCAATAAGTTCCTTGTCAATGTCTCCCATCAGCACGGCCTGCTGCGACTGCAGGCTGAGAGTTCGGAATTTTTCCAGATAGCCTTTTCCCAGGCGGCCAAGATCTTCGGCCATTGCGCAGCGGGCAATTTCGTAATCCAGCGCATCTCTGGAAAATCCGCCGATTTCCGGATGCTGACCAATGCCCTGCACCAGGAAAATCCGCTGTTTCATAATTTCCGACAAGCCGTCGAAAACCAAATCTTCGTTCTCGCAGGCGCTTTGCTGTCTGCGGACATCTTCTTCCAGCTTTGCATCGACACGGCACAGCAAATTCATGATTTCGGCAGGCGTACGGTTGACAACCGGTTTGCCGTCAAATTCAATTCTTTGCAAAATCAGCCCGCGATAAAAACGGTAGCGGACAAACATGCCTTTCTGCGGCACAAATCCGCCCAGTTCAATCCGCGGAATGTCAATAACTGAATTGTCGTTCAGCTGCAAACGATACGAGGTCAGACGCTCTTTGACGTGTGCGACCCGCAAACCCTGAAATTTTTTTGTATCCATCGTTTCAAAAATTTAATAATTAAACAATCAAATAAAAAACCCGCTTCGCTCCTCACAGAGAAAAGCGGGTACAAACTTCAAACAAAACATACCGGTTTGACCCGGCAGAGAAAAAATCTTTCGTTAAATCATCCGGCCAGCGCAGCGCTCAGATAACGCTCCACGGCGTCTTGCGCTCTGAGGGCATAAGGCGCGCTGTTTCCCTTGAAAGAAAGAACAGCGGACTGCTGGTAATCGCGCACCGATTTGAACCGGTTGCGTTTATCCCGCCGCAGAGCAAGCGCCAGCTGTTTGGCATCCATCAGCTCTTTCTCGCTCAGTTTTGAAACCGGCACAGAATCGCCAAGACGCTTTTGCCAGTCACGTTCGACACAGGCGATGAACGCATTGGTCTGAGCCGACAAAAAAGCGGCAATCTGGCAAACGACAATCTGTTTTTCCATCGTTGCGGCCGTAAAATCTTTTTGCATTATCAGTTTCAGGAGCTGAAGACGATGCCGAAAAGCCAGCGGCAAATTCAGATAGCCATCGGAATTTTCCAAAGCGGAAAATTTTTCGCATTCATCCTGAGCTTTCCGCAATTCCGCCGATAAACCGGCAAGAATATCCAAAAGTTTTTGCGGACTGCGCCGAACGACACATATGCCGTCCAGAAACACTTCCTGCAGAACAGTGCCGTTAAACAACCGGATTTGAACGCTCATGCCCTTTTGGGGAATAAATCTGCCAATTTCAGATTTGTCAAGTTCCAGCTTCAGGCCGTCGTTGGTCTTGATCCGATAACAGCTGCGATGGTCGTTGACGCGTTCAATGTACGAATAATTGGATTTTCTGTTTGGTTCCATAATGTTTGTTTTTTATGGGTTTATACTAAATATATCTAAAATCCTTAAAATAAATCGAATATCTGTTTAGCACCAAAATAGACAAAAAGCAAATATTTTCTGACCGGATTTTTTAAAGGCAAAACCGCACGACTTTCCCAAGCCATGCGGTTTTTTTTCAATTACAAACGTTAATTAAACTACCTGCTCGTTGTTGACAAATATTGAGGCTACGAGCCTGCCCTCAACATTCTTTTGCTCCAGCCGAAACAAATCTCCGGCGCGGGGGCGCTTTTTGCCGCGAAAACGGGTTTTCGGAATTTCAAACATCATTTCATCATCGCCGACATACAAATTGTAATAATCGTTGCTGTCGGTCACTTTTCTTATCTCAGCCTCTGACTTTACCATAATCAATAAGTTTGAGTTTTGACATAAGAAACGATGTCATTCCTGTTGGGCTGGTAATGGACACGGGCCGTATCGCCGCAAACGGGCAGATACATGACCGGCCATTTTGCCAATTCGGGCAGCAATTCTTTTCCTCCCCTATGCAGCAAGCCTTCGGGGCAAACCTGCAAAGCAAAGGCCATCGCCAGCGCAAAGTTTACCGGGCAGCCGCCGACAAACCTGTAATCTTCGCCAAGCAGTGAACCTATGCCGGCAAAATCCGCTTCCGTCAGCAGGCTGGTTCCGTTGACGAACTTTTCATAGACGGCAACGGCCAGCGCACAACCCTGAATCTCCTGCTGCAGATCCCATTTGATGAAATCTTCCCCGGCATACTCAGCCAAAAACTTAATCCGGTGCTGGAAAAGCTCCGGCAGGGTTTCAATGCCTTTGAGCGGCAAAACGGGTTTGAGCAAAAGCAATTCCGGATCGCTGCTGCGGATTGTCAGAAACTTTTTGCCCCGAATATAGAAATATTTGAGGTCGTTTCCGACAAACTCCAAAGTTACCACCTCGCCGCGGCGCAATTCGGCGTCTTTATCGTTCAACAAAAAACCCAAAGTTTCAATGCCTTCGGCAAAAGCTTCAAGGGTTTCTTCTTCCGGTTTGAGCCGAGATTCTATCGAATCGGCATTAACCAAACGGAGAACCAAATGTCTGTCATCCAGACGTTCCCACTTCACGGAAAATTTAAGCAAATTCTTCATAATTGTAGAATTTAGAAATTAATATATACGGTTAATGAACACTCAGACAAAAATAGGAATTTGATTCTGTCTTAGCATCATTTTAGACAAAAAGCAATCTTTTTCAAAAAAAACGGCAAAAAAAGCGGAACTTCAAAGGTTCCGCCCGCAAAAACAACGCTTAGTCATCGGCGCCGGTATCGTCAACCGGTTCGTCCGGCGCGTCAGAAGGCGCGGTGTCTATAGAGTAGCCGGTGGCGCGGACGGTACGGATATAATCCGGGCCGAAACGGTTCAACGATTTGCGCAAACGGCGGATATGGACGTCTACGGTGCGGGACTCGACATAAATATTGTCGCCCCAGACGGTTTTGAGCAGGGTTTCGCGCGAGAAAACCTTGCCCGGCGTTTCCATCAGCATACGGAGCAGACGAAATTCGGTGGGACCGAGATGAATGTAATTGTCGCCGCGAAAAACCTTCTTTTCGACCAAATCCATGCGAATGTCTTCAAACACGAACTCTTTATGCTGAATCAGTTCCGGAGCACGGCGCAGATTGGTTTTGACCCGAGCCATAAGTTCGGGAACAGAAAAGGGCTTGGTTACGTAATCGTCCGCACCGGCGGAAAGCCCCCTGATTTTGTCTTCTTCCTCGCCTTTGGCGGTAAGCATGATGACCGGGATATTCTTAATGTCCGGTTTGCTGCGAATAAGCTTGCAAATTTCGACGCCGGACATCTCGGGCAGCATCCAATCGAGCAGAATGACCGACGGACAATGTTTTTCAATCTCAGCCAGCGCTTTGTTGCCGCGAGGTTCCCAGACGACTTCGTACCCTTCCTTCTCCAGGTTGTATTTCAAGAGCAAGGCTAATGCTTCTTCATCTTCTATGACCATTACCAAAGCCATGACTTTTCTCCACAGACAAAGTTCGTTTACGGGGGAGTATAGCCGGTTTGTCTTAAAATTACCTTAAAGCCTCGATGTTCTTGCGAAATTCGCGGCCGGCAAAGACCGACGTGCCGGCAACCAGAATATCGGCGCCGACGGAAATACATTCGGCCGCGGTCATCGGATTGATACCGCCGTCAACCTCAATCTTAACGCTCCGGTCGCCGAGCATATCCTTAATCCGCCGGATTTTTTCCAGCTGTCCGTCAAGAAATCCCTGCCCGCCGAAACCGGGATTAACGGTCATGACCAGAACCATATCCAGCTTGTCGAGCACATATTTCAGCGCTTCTTCGGACGTAGATGGATTGAGCGAAACGCCGGCGCGGCAGCCGCAGGAGCGGATAACCTCCAATGTGCGGTCCAAATGCGGACAGACTTCAACATGAACGGTTATAATATCGGCGCCGGCCGAAACGAACCAGGGAATCATTTCATCCGGGTTCGTTACCATCAAATGCACGTCGAAAGGCAGCTTGCTGTAGGGGCGCAGCTGTTTGACGATTCCGGGGCCGAAAGTGAGGTTCGGCACATAATGTCCGTCCATAATATCCCAATGAATGAGGTCGGCTCCGGCTTTTTCCAGTTCCTCCACATCTCTGCGCAGCGCCGCATAATCGGCCGACAGCATACTCGGGGCAATTTGAACCATAATCTGTACTCCTTCCTGTTATAATAAAAATCATAAACCAGAGCTTTGCGAAAAGCCAGCAAAAATTATAATCGCAGAAGCATTGATTTTCCAGCGGCAATGATTATCTCCACACCAGACCAAAAGATTAACTTTTATTACGGAGAAGAAAAATGGGACAGATGGCTCAAAAAATCAGCAAAGTCGATCATGACGAACTCTTGAAAGCCCTGAACGAAGCGTTGTCGGAAGAATGGCTGGCCTATTATCAATACTGGGTCGGCGCCCTGGTCGCCAAAGGGCCGATGCGCACCTCCATCGTGGCCGAGTTTATGGAACACGCCAACGAAGAATATGACCATGCCAACAAACTTGGCAAACGGATTATCGAACTGGGCGGCACGCCGGTTCTCGACCCCAAACAATGGGAAAACCTTGCCCGCTGCAAATATGACGCGCCGAGCAACGACTGGGTTATGGAGCTGGTTAAGCAGAATCTGGTTGCCGAGCGCTGCGCCATCGCCCGCTATCAGCAGATTTGCGAAATGACATTCGGCAAAGACTACGAAACATTCAAAGTTTCGGCCAAAATTCTCAAGGAAGAAATTGAACATGAACAGGAAATGGAAGATTTTCTGGCTGATTACAATGCCGCGGTCGAACATATCGGCGAAAAAATTGAAGATCCGGCCGGAGGAAAATAATTTATTATGGCGTAAAAACCGTCTGTTAACTCAGGCGGTTTTAATTAACAAAAACTTATATTGACAAATTTCGAAAAATTCGTCAATATAATGACAAATTAAACAACAACGAGATTCTATTATTCCGTCCGGATATTATCTAATGCGTTCGCATGCATCTGAATAAGCTAAGTTCTAAAGCAAATTTTCGTAAAAGGATTTCTCTGAACACAAACTAAACTCCAAATAAATGTAAAAAGTGTTCGGGAAAAAAGGGGAACCTGCAGATTTGATAATTTGCAGGTTCTTTCTTAATTGAATTTTTAGAAGTTTGGCGCTAAAGTAGTTTTGCCGGCAGAAACGGTTAGACTGCCGGCGGAGTATGCAAACTCCTTATAACGAATTAAGTAACCTCCTTTTGTGGAGGATGACGCGAAATAAGCCGCTTTTGCGGACGAATAAGCGTGCTGTC
>ENA-OZAU01000366-OZAU01000366.1-human-gut-metagenome-genome-assembly--contig:-NODE-366-length-25064-cov-5.381703_pt1 | contig 25064 bp, 6 predicted proteins | sample MGYA00243303_ERZ653503 | MGnify/ENA primary metagenome ERZ653503 (study PRJEB26926, sample SAMN06165049) | human gut metagenome | biome: ENVO:00009003; feature: ENVO:2100002; material: ENVO:00002003...
ACGAGATTTCTGCCTGTCTCGTGGGCTCGGAGATGTGTATAAGAGACAGGTCCGACCAGCACAGAAAAGCCCAGCCGTCTTCGGCAACAGCCAGCACAGGCTCCGCGTCTCCGCCTTTTAGCACAAGCTGATCCGCGTTGCCCTCGATTTCCCCCTCTCCCTCGACTTCGTAAACAATCGTATAAAAAACCTCGGGATTGAAAATAGGCTCCACTATGCCGGGCAAATCTCTGATAATGCCCTTTGCGCTGAGCGCGCTCGCGGTGGTCGCGGCTCCGGCAGTCAACAGCATCACGCAGGCAACGATTATGCTTGCCGCGGATACGACTATTTTTAAGCTTCCCGATTTGACGCTTTTAAGCTTTGCCGCAGCGTCCTGTCTTTGCTTTTTGGCGAAAAAGTCCTCCTTTTTCTCATATTCCGTCATGGTGATAACTCTTTCTTCAAGTCCCAGCCCATCTACGCGCCGCGCGACGTCTTTAAACGTGGGGCGGAATTTAAGAAAATACAGCAAAGCCGACGAAGCCGCCCAAACCGCGACGAAAACGCCGAGGGACACGCACAAAACGAGTTTCAAACTCTTTACTCCCAGACACCAGGTCGCAAGCGCGGCGACGGCGTTTGCGCCAAACGCAAAAACCGCGCCCCAGACAATCGATTTCAACCATGCTTCTTTGGATAATCTTTTGCGATATTCGGACAATAAATTTTTTACCGACATTTTTTTATCTCCTTTATTTCAAGTCAAGCCGCCCGTAGCAAGCGGCGGCTTAGGCGGAACGGGCAAGCAAGCAGTCCGCCCCGCCTTTCCCCTTTAAGCCTCTGCCTCCGTTTCGGCAGATTTCCAGTAAATCGTTGCTTTCATATCTCTGTTCCAGCCCTCCGTCCAGTCGCAGTCCTCCTCCGACATGTCAATGCGAATCACCTGCTCCTCCGTCCAGCCGGCAAACGCGCCTTCGCCCACGCTCATTGCGCCCGACGGTATGACAAGCTCCTTTATTTGAGTCAAGCCGGCAAGCGCATATTTGCCGACGGACGTGACGTTTGTCAAATCCAAGCCCGTCAACGGACAGCCGTTGTAAACGCTCGTTCCGTCCTCCGACTCTGAAACCTCGCAAAAAGCGTAATCTCCTATAGAGCTTAGGTTGGGTGCGACAAATTCTTTGAGGGACGAGCAGCCCGCAAACGCGCTTTTGCCCAAAGTTTTCAATTCGGGCAGGCTTATGCTTTCGAGCGAAGCACAGCCAAAGAAGGCAAAGTCCCCTGCTTCCGTTGCGGCAGCCGCCGACACGGAGACGAGTTTGCCGCAGTTTGAAAACGCGTAATTGCTTATTTTCGCCACTTTGGGAATGCTCGCTTCCTTCAAAGCCGAGCAGCCTTCAAAGCTGTTTGCGCCGAGCGTCGCCGCCTGCGGCAGATTGACGTATTCCAGCGCGGCGCAGCCCCTGAACGCATTGTTGCCGACGGAGCTCACCTGCGACAGGTCGATTGTGTCCAGCGCGGCGCAGCCGTCGAACGAAGCGTTTCCAATCTTTGTTACGCTGCCCTCGAAAATGATTTCTTTGAGTGAGGCGCAGCCGACAAATTCGTTGTTTTCTATTGCCGTCACACCTGCGGGGATTGTAAGACTTACAAGAGAGGTGCAGTTTTTGAACGCGCCGTAGCCCGCCGAAAGACGCTGCAACGTCGCAGGCAATTTGATTGTCGTCAAGGAAGTGCAGCCCTCGAACAGATAATTTTCAAGTCTCAGCAATCCGTCGGCAAACGTCACCGTTTTAAGGGACGTACAGCCTTTGAACCAACCGTTCCCCGCCGTACCGCTGCTTGACACCGTTCCGTTTAGATTTCCCACATTTACTTCCGCCGTTTCAAGTGCGGTGCAGTCCCTGAATGCTTCGTTTTTCAAAGCTATTACGCTTGCAGGCACGGTCACGTGTTTAAGGGATGTGCACCCCTGAAATACATACATATTGATAAATTTTGTGCCGTCAAGCTTGATTTCTTCAAGCCCCGTGCAATTGAGGAACGCTTTGGAATAAACAACCTCCGCAGTGAGCGTCACGGTAGTCAGCCGCGCGCACCCCTCAAAAGCGTTTCCGTCGATATAATCCACGTTTTCGAGATTGATTTTTCCGACGGCGGAGCCGGCAAACGCAAAGTCGTCGATATACTTCACCGACGCGGGCAAAACCACTTCCTCAACAACGGAATTGTTCCTCAACGCAGCCCTTGCGACGATTTCCGTGCCGTCCCTTACCGTCAGCGTCGTCTCTTTGCCGAAATAATGCACGAGAGCCGTGCCGGTAATCTTTTTGGAAGTCGTGCCTGTACCTTTGTCGTTCAGTAAATAGAAGGAGTCGGTATATTCGGCATATATGGCGTTGTCCTCTATCTCGGTTTTGACGTTGCCGTCCGCGACACAAAATTTGACGTTGCCGCACCCCTCGAAGGCGTCCTCCCTTATCAGAGTAAGAGCGCCGCTTACCGTCACTTTTGCAAGCGACTCGCAGTTTTTGAAGGTGGCGACGTCTATTATGCTGACGCCTTCGGGCAGCGTTATCTCCTTTAAGGAAACGCAGTTTTCAAATACGTTGCCGTAACCGGCGTTGCTTGTCGTCGAGCCGTTGCCAAGCTTAATCAGGCTTTGCGGCAGAGTTATTTGTTCAAGCGCGGCGCAGTTCAGGAAAGCTTTTTGCTTGATTTGGGTGATTCCGTCGGAAAGCGTCACGTTTTTAAGTTTGACGCAGCCTGCAAACGCGCTTGCTCCCACCGTGCCCGCCGCATCGGAACGCATAAGCACCGTTTCAAGGGAAACGCAGTCGAGAAACGCGTTGTCGGGTATTGTCTTGACGTTGTCGGGCAGGGTAATGCTTTCAAGCGACGAACAACCCGAAAACGCGCTTGCGCCCAAAGTGAAATTTGACTCCACATTGGCGGGGAAAACAAACTCTTCAAGCGACGAACAGCCGAAAAACGCATTGGATGCGATAAAACCGAGCGTATTGGCGGCAAATGTCACCTTTTCCAGCGACGTGCAGTTTTTGAACAGCCCCTGTCCTATTTTTGTGACGCCCTCGGGCAGACTGATTGACAGCAGAGACTCGCAGCCCTCGAAGGTTCTGCAATACGTAGTTGACGACGTGTAAGACGCGCCCGTGTAGCCCAGCTGAGCAAGCGTAGACGGCAGAACAATCTCTTTGAGAGAGCGGCAGTTGAAAAACGCCATTCTGCCAATCATTTTAACCTTGCCGTTTTCCTTGAACACTACGGACGAGAGCGACTCGCAGTCGGCAAACATACAGTCGGGAATTGTCTCGACGTTTATTCCGATTGTGACGGTTTCAAGCTGACTGCATCCGTAAAAAATGCCGTCCTTTGCGCCCGTTGAGGACGCCGAGCCCGCTCCGAGCGTGTCTACCGTATCGGGAACGGTAAATTGAGTAATCGCCGTGTTCTGAAAAGCGCCCTTTCCTATCTCGGCAAGCACATTGCTTTGCATATTGACCTCGGCAAGAGATTTGCAGCCGGAAAATGCAAGAGCCTTTATGCTTTCCGTCTCCGCTCCTATGGTTACTTTTTTGAGGGAGACGCACCCTAAAAACATATTTTCGCCGACACTCGTGCTCTTTACCGTCGCTTCTTCGAGAGCGGCGCAATTTTCAAAGACGGATTTTCCTATCGTCGTCACCGTAGACGGAACGGTTATCGATTTAAGTCCCGTTTTGAGTCCCGTCTTTTCGAAATACTGACCGCACCCCGAAAATGCCTGAGCGTTCAACGTAACAAGCCCTTCGGGCAACGATATTTCGCTAAGTTTGACGCAATTTCTGAACGCATACTGTCCTATGCCTTTGAGCCCCTGCGGCAGCAAAACCGTTTCAAGCGCGTCACACGATTCAAAAGTATACATCGCAATGTTTTCAACAGCGCAGGAGGACAAATCCGCTTTTTTAAGCGACTTGCAGTTGTAGAACGTGTAGGACGACGTGGTCACGAGCACCGTGTCCGTCGTCGAAGGCTTGCCGAGGTTTACCAACGTCTTGGGCGCGGTAAATTCGACAAGAGCCGCACAGCTTCTGAACGCATTTTGACCGATGTTGATTAGCTGGCTGTTTTCGCTGAAATTGACGTTTTTAAGCAACGAACACTCGGAAAACGCGTAGATGCCTATGCTTGTCGTCAGGTCGGGAATGGATATTTCCGTGAGAGACGCGCACTTTTCAAACGCCCTGTCTCCTATCGTCGACAATTTGCACGAGTCTCCGAAAGTCACGGTTTTGAGAGACGCGCAGCCCGAAAACGCGTACAGCGCAATCGAAACAAGTCTGTCGGGCAGAGTCACGGACTCTATTGACGAATTTTGGAAAGCGTACTGACCGATTTCCAAATCTTTGTCCGCGTCGGCAAACACGACGGATTTGACGCCTACATTGTCCTTGAAACTGTAATCGCCTATCTTCCGCACCTCGGCAGGCACGGTGTAAACCTCCGCGACTTTGTCGGCGGGGCAGAAAACCAGCTCCGTTCCGTCTTTAGAGAAAAGCGCTCCGTCAATTGTCGTGAAGTTTTTGCAGGTAGAACGGCACTCGATGCTTTTGAGCCCCGATATGCCCGCCACAAGGTCGGTAAAACCGTCCGACGCAAGGCTGTCGGGCACCACAAGCCGCGCTATGCTGCACCCCTCAAAGGGCTTTGAGCCTAATTTCGCAACGCTTGCGGGCAGCTCTATTTCCGTAATTTTGCAGTTTTTGAACGCGCTTTTTCCTATTTCGTTCAGTCGGCAGTCCGGTGCAAACGTCACGACGGAAATGTTATGATTCGAGCGTCCCGCAATCGCCTCGCCCCAATAAAGCGCGTTGTCGCCTATTTTAACGAGACGCGCGGGGAAAGCTATGGAGGACAGCTTGTAGCAATTGTAGAACAGCGCGTCCGTCGTATAGGTGAAGCTGCCGCTTACCGACGGCAACTCGAAATCCGCCGTTCCTCCCTCCTCGAACTCTATTGCGGAGAGAATCTGACAGTTCCAGAAGCAGCCGACTCTGAAAGTCTCCGCTTCTTTGGCGATTGTTATCGTGCCGGACTTTTGCTGCGGGCAGAACACAAGCATCTTTCTGCCTGCCGTATACAGCGCTCCGTCGTAAGAGGAGAAGTAAAGACCTCCCTCCTCCACGTTTATGCTTTCGACTGCGGCGCAGTCGCGTCCGTCGTATTCGCTGAAACACATGACGGCGTTGGGATTGCTTAAACCTCCCGCGAGTTTAAGCCCGAACTGAAAAGCGTCGTAGTCGTTTTCCACTCCGCGCAGTCTGTTGGGCAGATTGAGAGTTTTGAGCGACGTGCAGCCCCAGAAAGCTCTTTCCGCAAAGGAAAGGTCGCCCGTGCCGCCAAGCCCGAACTCGATTTCGGCAAGGCTTTCGCAGTGATAGAAGGCACGCGGACCGATTGCGCGCGCAAAGCCGCTTACCCCCGCAACCACGTCGTCGCCGTTGGCAACGGTTTTGGGTACGTAAACATAAGTGAGCGCGGCGCAGTTGTAGAACGTGGAGTCTGGTATGCTCGTCAGTCCGTCGGGAAAAGTCGCTTTTTTGAGCGACGCGCAGTATGTGAATACGCTTTCGCCCAATTTGAGAGGTTCAAAAGGCGTTTCTTCCTTCCCCGTCGCCCTCGGAGCGAATTTGATTTCGGAAATTGCAGAGCTGTGGAAGGCGTATTTGCCTATTTCCGTCACCGACGCGGGTATTGTGAGGACGGACAAGCTCTTGGTGTTGCCGAAAGCGTTTGCCGCTATTGTGCGGACTCCGCCGAAATCTATATCGGACAGGCCGCTTCCGTCGAAGCAGTTTTCGCCCAATGACAGCGTACGCTCGGGCAATTTGATGCTCTTTAACGCCGTACAGCGGTAAAACGCCTTGTCGCCTATGGTGAGAAGCTCCTCTCCCTCAACGAACAACACCTCCGAAAGATTGACGCAGCTTTCAAACGCGCCGTTGCCTATGTTGACAACGCTTGCGGGTATGGTAATTTTAACCATATTGGCTTTGCCGATAAACACGCCGCCGCCGATAACCTTGATAGTATCAGGTATAACGTAGTCGCCCGTCAGTCCTTCGGGATAATAAGCGATTTCGGTCACGTCGGCGTTGTAAAGCACCCCCTGTTCGTCCGCGTAATAGTTTGGATTGTCGGGGCTTACAACAAAGCTTTTAAGCTTGGTGCAGTTGTAAAACACCGAATTGAAGGGTATATACCCCACATTGTCGGGGATTTCCACGCTTTCCAGCATACGGCAGTTTCTGAACACGTATTCGCCGAATTGCAGGTCTGAACGCACGTGGCTTAAATCTATGTCGTTAAGTTTCGAGTTGTCGGCAAAGGCGTTTTTGCCTATCGCCGTGAGCGTGGACGGCAGCAGCAGAGATTGCAAAGAGCAACCCTCAAACGCCTCCTCGCCGATTTGGGCAACGCCGCAGCTTTTGGTATATTCGAATTTAAAGCTGACCTTTTCTCCTTGTTCCGTCGTTTCCGTAACTCTTGTCATTGTCCCGCTTTCTTCAAAAACCAGCTCGGCAAGCTTGGAACAATCGGCGAAAGCCCTTCTGCCGATAACCATTGTGCCTGCGGGGCGCTCGCTCGCGACAAAAACAACCTTTGTCAGACTGTCGCACTCCGCAAACGCTTCCGCCCCTATCGTGCGGACGTTGGCGTGTAAATACACCTCTTTGACCGTACTCTTGATTTTGGTTGAAGACGGGTTGGTATAAAACGCCCTTTCGGCAATGTTGAGCGCCGCCGTCGGCAGCGTGTAAACGCCGCTGTCCTTGTTGTGCGCGGCGGGATAATAAAGCAGGGTGTCCTTTGCCGCGTTGAACAGCACTCCGTCGATTGACGAATAGGCTGCGTTGTCGAAGGAGCCGACGATGTTTATATTTTCAAGTTTTCCGAACAGCGAAAAAATCTCGTGCTCTGCCTTTTCAAACTTTTTAAGTCTTGCGGGCAGCGTGAGATTTACAAGCGCGGTGCAGGAAACGATTGCTCCGTCGCTCATGGTAAGCGGAATTTCCTCCGTTATCGACTGCTCGAAAACGATGGATTTAAGCGTCGTGCTGTTTGAAAACGATGCGCGGGCAACCGTCTTGACGGAAGCGGGAACGATGATTTCTTCCAGCTTGGTTTTGGCAAAAGCGTTCTGCGTTATTTTTGTCACCGCGTCGGGTATGCGGTAGCTTCCGGTAAACGTCGCGGGCACGAGAGCTATTTCCACCTCTCCCTGCATGACGATGTTTCTGTAAAGAAGCGTGCCCTCCTGCGCGAAGTAAACTGGGTCGATTTCCCCCTCGATTTCACGCACTTCATAACGCTCGATATATCTGCATCCGTCAAACGCGGTCAAAGAAATTGTCCTTACCGTGTTGGGAATGCTTACGCTCACAAGCTTGGTGCAGTTGAGAAACGCATAGTCCTGAATAGAAACCACTTTTAGCGTTTCGGGATTGGGATTTTCGTCCGTCGGCACGGGAGTGTACGTCGCGGGGATAATAAGATGGGTAACCTGCGAGATTCTCGGTCCCGCCTTGACGGCGTAACCGTCGCCGTCTCTGACGTAATCGATTGCGTCGACGTAATAAGCGTAAAGAACGATGTCTTCCGAGGTGTGGGACCATTTTATCCTGCTGCGGCCTTCGGAGTCAGTGTAAGCGACGCCGTAGCCGTCGGCGCTCGCGCACCAATACGTAAACACCTTTATTTCGTAATTTACGTCGGGCACGGGCAGAACGAAATCGCTGCCGTAAGCCACCTCGGCGGTAAGCGTGCGCTGTCCGTCTACCGTGCCGAACTCGCCGCAGTCGAGAGTTATCGTATAAACGTGGGCAACCCAGTTTGCATAGAGAACAACGTCGGCGTTGAACGGGAAATATTCTTCGGAAAACTCCGCGCCGTTTGCCGCCGCGCCGCCCTCTTTGTTGTACCAGCCGCCGAAGTCATAGCCAGTTTTGCTTGTTTCGGCAAGCTCCACTTTGTCGCCCACCGCCAGATAAAGCGGGGCGACCGCTTCGCCTCCCATAGCGTTCAAGCTCAACGTATGCGCCCACACCTTGAGAGAAGTCCAAACCGGCTCGCTTTCGTCCTCGGTGTTTTCGTCCGCGCATCTGACCTCTATCAGGTTTTCGCCCGCTTTGGTCAGTTTTATCTCGGCGAAGTTGACTCCGCCCGCAACACCGAAAGCGGAACCGCCGTTTATCCTCACTTCATAGGAGGAAACGCCCGCGACATAGTCCCAGGAAATTACGTTTCTGAAATAGCGCAGGTTTGTAGCTTGCGTCTGCCAGCCGAAAACCGTTTCGTCGCTCCACTTGGATTCGGATTCTCCCGCAGCCTTGATTTTGAGGGAATAATATCCGCCCTTCGACCATGCAACGTCGGTGTCCGAAAACGGCAGGCAGGTCTCGTCAGTCTCGAAGTTTTTGCCGTCGATGCTCACTATGTACGACGTAGCGTCGGCAACGTCGTTCCAGCTTATCCTGTCGGCGGATACGACAATACCCGACGGAGTGGCAAGCTGATTTTTTTCAAAGACAAACGTCGCCTCGTCCGAAGGAACGAAACCCGGCGTATACGCGCGCACGGCGACGGAAATTTCGCCGGAATATTCTTTGAGGCTGAAACTGTTTCTGCCTCCCGTGGATACGGGCGCGCCTCCGTTTACCGACACGGTATAATCCGAAGCGTCGTCAAGCGCGTCCCACACCAAGAGGTCGCTCTCCGTGTCGAGATGCAGACCGCTTACGACGGGCAGCTTGCGCAGATAGACAAACGCTCTCGAAACGGACGAAGCATAGCCCTCCGCAGTAGCGGTAACAACAAACTCAATGCCTTCGGGAAGCATTTTGCAGTTTGAAAAATCGAAATATACGGAAGCGCCGTTGTCAAAATGAGTGTGAACGTGATTTTCGTCGCCGCACACGACGTCGATGAAATATCTCGTCGCATTGGGCACGGGACGCCAAACAAGCAATCCGTTGTCCGCAACGGAAAAATCGGACACTCTGTTGAGCGCCTTGTTTTTGTAGTATCTAGAAACCGTGACGTCGCCCGCGGTGAGCGTGATTTCATAGTCGCCTGCAATGCCGTTGGCAAAATCCAGCTTTTTGGAGCTGCCCGCCGTCGCGCCGATAGTTTCGTCGACAATGACTGCGCCCAACGGGTTGACAACTTTAAGCCTGACCGCCGTGCCGACGCCGTCCCAGGAAACACCCTCCGCGCTGACGTAAACCAAAGGCAAAGCCGCGCTTCCCTTTTCCTGCCAGAGGGCGAAAAGCGTGGTATCCTCGCAAAAAACCATTCCGTCCGCGTACATATAGGACAGTCTGTCCCTGTCCTCGTACATGCTTATCCACCAGCCCTTGAATATATATCCCTCGCGCTCGGGCGACGGAACTTCAAGCAGCTTGCCGCCGACAGTCTCCGCTTCGCTCGGCTTGCCGCCGTCGTAATTCAAATCAAAAGTCACGGCGTACTCCGACTGTCCGTGAACTACCGCGGCAAATCTTGCGTAAACGGTTGTGTCGGAGACGATTGCGGAACCGAAATCGTAAGGTCGGGTAAAGTTTTTGTCGCTATACCAACCGACAAAAACACAATCCGTCTTTTGCGGCTCCGCGACAGGTCTGTCAACAGTCCTTCCGTTTACCACGGACACGGCTTCAACCGCGCTTCCTCCGTCGGTGTCGAAGGTCACAGTATAAGTAATTTTGGGCAGAAATACAAGCCGCTCCCCCTTGTACGTCAGCTCAATCCCGCCGTCAGAATACGATGCGGCGAGCTGCCCGTCCTCCTCTTTGAGAAAAGTCAGGGTAAGAACTCCGTTTTCAAGAACGTAAGTACCCGACTTGTTGTCGCCCAAAACAACAAAGGAGAATCTGTTGCCGCTGTTTAAGACAATTTGATACTCCTCTCCGTCGGCGTCGCAATAGTAAACGCCCGTTTCCGGACCTTCCTCGATAGGTTTCGGCTTGCAGCCGCCCAGCGCGAGCAGCACAGCCGCCGCCACGCAAACGAGAAGCAGCAACAAAAACCGTTTCTTTTTAGCCATAGGATTTACCTCCTCGATATTTAAAACGCTTTCCGCGTTTGATTTACATCAATAGGAGCCGCTTTCGTCGGAATTTCACACGGTGTCAAACTGCGACATTTCAACATAAAAAAACATGCCGTTTTAATATATTATGACTTATATGCAATAAATGACTTAATCATTTATTCGGGTATTATTCATGATTTTGTCGATTATTCTCAGTCTATGAAAAAATCAAGATAAACTTATAATAATAGTAGAATTCTACTTTGTCAAGACTTTTCAAGTAGGTTTCTACTAAAATATTCGGGATGGAAATTTTAAGCAGCAGGATTAAAGAACTCAGAGAAGAAAATTTTCTTTCGCAAAAGGCGCTCGCGCAAAGAGTAGGCGTAACTCAAAAAGCAATCGATTTTTGGGAAAAAGGTCAAAACGAGCCCAAAGCAACGTATCTCAAAAACCTTGCGCTCGCCTTCAACGTCAAGGCGGGATATTTGCTTGGACTTGAAAACAGAGACGATTGAACGCTTTTCCAACCGTCAATTAAGCGATATTTGACACCCACTCCCATAACATGCAGCTTCAAGGCTTGCAATGCTTGTGCGCCGAAAAAACGCCGTCACTCAAATCAAAGCGGAAAATCTATTATTCCATACAGCATGGTTTTTGCTTTTTTCAACACACTCATAAATTTGAAAAAAATTTAAAAACAAATATTTTCGCAATGTCAAAAAGTATAAACAAAAAAAGCAAACGCCTGTTTGCGCTTTAAAGCAGCAGACAGGCGTTTGGAATCAGAAGCCCAATAGAGATTTGGCATAGCCCTGCCCAAACTCTCCGAAGCATAAACAATTATAATCAATCAAAATCAAGTTAAAGTCCGTGCATATTCTACACCAAAATTTTTTCAAACATACTCAAATGTATTTGTACAATTGTCCAATAATAATTGTAAAATAATTTCATTAGCCTGCTCGATTAGCTTAAACATCAACCGTTACATATTTTTTCCCTAAAACAATCCTTGCAGCAAAATTTTTTTCAGGTTTAATCCGATTTTGTTTTTTCTCATGCGGAATTTTTTCAGGGCAGGCTGAAAGGGGCGCTCCCCTATCGGGAGCGCCCCTTAAATATCGAATTTTTCAAGACGCGAACTTATTTTACGAAACAACCAACTAACTTTCCGGATTTCGACCACAGCTACGTATTCAGTCTCAAACCTCGCGAAATCAACCGTAAGGATTTTCAAATAATCAACGGATTTTATTGTTTACAAAACGATTCCGGGAAATAAAAAACCCCGCTGAACACGGGGCTTTAAAGTAAGTTTTATTAAGCGTTTTCGCTCGTTTCGGCAGCGGTCGTTTGGTCCGACTCAACGCCGCCGATATTCTGCGAATACAGATGGCAGGCGACCTTGTGACCGTTTTCGTACTCGATGTAATTGGGCGCAACCTTGGAACAGATATCCATACATTCCGAACAACGGGTATGAAACTTGCAGCCCGAAGGCGGATTCGCGGGTGACGGAATGTCGCCTTTTAGTATGATACGGTTCATTTTGACGGTCGGGTCGGGCACGGGCACAGCCGAGAACAGAGCTTTTGTATAAGGATGCATAGGATTTGAAAAAATCTTTTCCTTCGGTCCGTACTCCACCATGCTGCCCAGATACATGACGCCTACATAATCGCTTATATGCTCCACGACGGACAAGTCGTGCGAAATAAATATATAAGTGAGATTCATGTCGCGCTGCAAATCTTCCAGCAGATTTATTATCTGCGCCTGAATGGACACGTCGAGCGCCGAAACAGGCTCGTCGCAGATGACAAGACGGGGCTTTAAGGCAAGCGCGCGCGCAATACAGATACGCTGGCGCTGACCGCCGCTGAACTCGTGCGGATATCTTTCAAAGTAGTGAGTCTGCAAACCGCACTTCTTCATCGTGTCGAGAATGTGCTGCCTATACTGCTCTCTTGGCACAATGTTGTGCTCTCTGACCGCTTCTCCTATGATTTCGCCGACCGGCATACGGGGCGAAAGACTGGAATACGGGTCCTGGAAAATCATCTGAATCTGAGGACGCAACGCGCGCAGCTCTTTGGGTTTTAGCTTGCTTATGTCTTTTCCGTCAAAAATAACCTGACCGTCGGTGACGCTGTGCAGACGCAGAATTGTGCGCCCCATAGTCGTCTTGCCGCATCCGGACTCGCCGACTATACCTATCGTTTTGCCGGCTTCAACGGTGAACGAAACGTCGTCGACAGCGCGTACGTAAGACAGAGGTCTGCCGAAAAAGTCCGTTTTAAGCGGAAAATATTTTTTGAGATTTCTTACAACTAGCAGCTTTCCCTTTTCCTCATCTGTCAGGCACAGGTCGTCGGAGGCAGGGCCGCTTTCGGCGGCGACCGCAACATTTTCTTCATTCTCAACAGCGTCGTTGAGGGCTTGATTTTTCTTTTCTTCCATAATCTTACTCACCCTCCTTTTTGTTCTCGTTGTAGAGATAGCACGAAACGCTGTGCGTAGGCGTAACCTGTATCATGGGAGGATATTCGCCGTTGCACTTGCCTATGCACTTGTCGCACCTGTCTTTAAAATAACAATAGGACGGCATATTGACAGGGTTAGGCACCTGTCCGGGAATATTGTAAAGCCTTTCCACTTTTTTGTTTACGGCAGGCTTGCTCTTTTGCAGTCCCATAGTGTAAGGATGCAAAGGATTTTGGAAAATTTCCAGAGCGGTGCCGCGTTCAATCACCTTGCCGGCATACATGACAACTACGTAATCCGCCATTTCGGCAATAACGCCCAAGTCGTGAGTTATCAGCATGATGCTGCCGTTTATTTTGTTCTTGATTTCGCGCAGCAGGTCGAGAATCTGAGCCTGAATAGTGACGTCCAAAGCCGTCGTAGGCTCGTCCGCGATGATAAGCTCGGGATTGCAGATAAGCGCCATGGCTATCATAACGCGCTGCCGCATACCGCCGCTGAGCTCGTGCGGATAACGCTTGTAAATGTTTTCCGGCATGGCTATGCCGACAAGCTCAAGCATTTCTATGCTGCGCTTTTTGGCGTATTCCTTCGTCGCGCCTTCAACGTGCAGCAGAGTCACCTCGTCAAGCTGATTTCCGATTGTGAAAACGGGATTTAAGCTTGTCATAGGCTCTTGGAAAATCATGGCGACCAAATTGCCCCTGATACGGTGCATTTCGTATTTGGGCATTTTGGCTATGTCGAAAACCTTGCGCTCGGTTTTGTACTGAGGAACGCCGAACTCGTTTGTTTCAATCACGGGCTTTCCCTTTTCGTCAAAAACCTGATTTCCGTTTTCATCCAGCTTGTAAATGGGAATCTTGTTGCGTTTTTCGTCGTAAGAATAATCCGTTCCTTCAAAACGAATGGAGCCGGAAACAATTTGCCCCTGAGGCGCCTGAACAAGCTGCATAAGCGAAAGCGAAGTCACGCTCTTGCCGCAGCCCGATTCGCCGACAACGCCGACGATTTTCCCTTTGGGTATATTGAAGGAAACGCCGTCAACCGCCTTGACCACACCCACGTCCGTAAAGAAGTAGGTGTGAAGGTCGTCAAACTCAACGACATTCTGCGGGTCTTTCATTTCCGTGAGATACTCGCTCTCGGGCACGTTTTTTCTGCGTTTTTTCTTTTCAAACTCCAAAGTAATTTTGAGGTTCTCTTTGGATATGCGGCGGGATTCCTTGGCGGAAATGTAATGCTTGCTGACTTCCTCGTCCTTTTTGAACAGCTTACGCACCCTGTTCCAGGTCTTTTTGAAGAAGTTTTCTTCCTGCTCAGTCTGTTCGCCCGCCTTTTCTACCTTTTCCTCCGCGGTCTCAGTTACTTCCAGATTATTTTTATTTTTCTTTTCATCCATAACCGTTACCTCTTCATTTTCGGGTCAAAAGCGTCGCGCAAGCCGTCGCCTACAAAGTTGAAGCCAAGCACAGCGAGTATGATACAGATTCCGGGCGGAATCCATTGATACGCAATCTGATAAACCTCGCTTTCCATATCCTTGATGGCATTTATCATTGTTCCCCAGGAAGCGTAAGGCTCCTGAACGCCGAGTCCCAGATAGCTGAGAGTGGCTTCCGAAATAATAATTCCGCCCAGTCCCATCGTCATGGAAACAATAAGCTGCGGCATGACGTTGGGAATCAGATGCTTGAATATTTTTCTTGACGTGGACAGCCCCGTCGCCTCCGCCGCAATCATGTACTCCTGCTCTCTCAACATGAGTATCTGACCGCGCACCAAACGGGCAATGCCCGACCAGCCGAAAATCGTCAGAACAAGCATCAGCCAGTAAATACGCGACATGCCGTTTATTTCATAAGCGTCGAGCAAGGTACCGGCAATCAGCATAATCGGAAATGTGGGGACGCACATAAATATATCCACTATACGCATGATGAGCTGGTCAACCCATTTCCCGAAATAGCCGGCAATCCCGCCAAGCACAATTCCGATAATGCCTTCCAACAAAATAACGACAAAGCCCAGCGTCATGGATATTCTTCCTCCCCAGAACGTTCTGGTCAGCACGTCGCGACCTTTGCCGTCGGTGCCCAGCCAATGTTTGGAGCTGGGGGGGTCGTTTATGTTCTGTGTTGGAATGTCCTCAAGAATCAGATAGTAGTCTCCGTCGGAAACATAATTAAAGGAATATTTTATATTTCCGGGATTCTGGTCTATTTCGCTGTAATGATAACCCGTAAACCACGGTCCGACAAAACTCAATACGTAAAGCGCGATAAGTATTACCAAACCGACAACCGACAGTCTGGAACGGAAAAATCTTTTTGCCACAAGTCTGCCCGGTGACATGATTTTTGCCTTGTCGGAAAGAAACTCTCTCTCCTCCTCCATCTGTTCATTCAATGTGGCGTTTTCGGAGGTTTCCTGAACTAAATTCTTATCTTTTTCTTCCATTTCAATCCTCCTATTTTCCAATCTTGACGCGGGGGTCAACCAGACCGTATGCCAAGTCGGAAAGCAACACGCCCAAAACGGTCATAATGGAAATAAACATATTGTAAGACATTGTAAACGGTATGTCGCCGTCAATCATAGCTCTGTAAGCCTTGTTTCCGATACCGTCCAAATTGAACACCTGCTCCGTAATCATAGCGCCGCCGAACAATCCGGGAAGAGTACCCGCAAGCATTGTGACCAACGGAATCATTGTATTTCTGAAAGCATGCTTGTAGACGACCTTCTTTTCGGACAGACCTTTGGCTCTCGCAGTTCTTATGTAGTCGGAATTTAAAACCTCGAGCATATTGGTTCTCGTATGTCTCATAAGTCCGCCGACCGAAAGAATGGTCAAAACAAACATAGGAAGTATCAAGTGATAAATCAAATCCACGAATTTGGCAAAACCGGTAAGAGTCTGAGTCGTATCTTTCAAACCGCTCGAAGGCAGAATTTCAAGACCGCCGTAGCCCTTGCCGAAAATGGTCAGCAAAAATTTGCCGAAAAAGAACGCGGGCAACGATATACCGATGATAACGAGAACGGTAACCGTATAGTCAACGACTCCGTACTGGTGAGTAGCGGCAGTCACTCCCAAAGGAATTGCAATAATAAATTGGAATACCAACGAAACGGCGGAGATGCCGAAGGATATCCACATAAACTGACCGATAACGTCGGCGACGGGACGGGCGTAAACAAAGGAATCTCCCCAGTTTCCGGTCACAAAGTTCCCCAGCCAATTGATGTAACCCTCTGCCCACGTACCGTTCAGTCCGTACGCTTCATAAAGGGCGTCAATCATTTCCTGAGTGACCTCGCTTCCTCCCGCAACAATATTCTGTATCTGCTTGCTTACGAAATCGTCGGGCATGAGCCTGATTAAAATGTAAAGTATAATTGAAATACCCAACAAAATCAATATTGAAAGCAGCAATCTTTTGACTATGTATTTGAACATATATGCTCCTTAATTTTACGTGGGGGAGGGCAGGTATCCCTCCCCCGCATAATTTTTATAAATCAGGCATCGTTCAGTCTTGATTTACAAAACTTACTTCCCAGACTCTGCTCATAGGGTCCTGATAAGGAGTGACCTGCTGTACGGAATTAGGGTCTTCGGAGGTAAGCAAAGTGTCTGCGTCTATAACATTTTTGTTGAAAACATACAGATTCTTTCTCTGATATGTCGGTATTTCAACGCAAAGCTCCATTACCTGTTCGAGCGCCATCTCGTAAATAACAGCTCTCGCATTCTGTTCGAGCATTGTACGAGCTTCTTCTATATAATCCGAAAGCGTATCGATAACTCCTCTTTCAAACGAGAACAAATTGGCATTTGAATCGTTAAGAATTTCTCTGTACCCCCAGTTCCAAACGCTTGTTGCTTTGGAATCCTTGTGCCAAACCTGATACATATCGGGGTCGACCGTGGAGCTCCACGCCGCCGCCCACACTTGCAGACTGCCCGTAGCCAGCTTTCTCAAAGCGGAGATATCCGTTTTGACGGTGATATCGGTGCCGAAGTTGTTGTTGAGTATTTCAGCCGCGTTGTAAAGCACCTGATAAGCGGGGTGGTCCTGAGTGTCGCCGGATATAGTAAAGGTCAGTTTGAGCGGTTTTCCGCCGTAGTAATACGTGTCTCCGTCTGTCGTAAGATAATTGTCGGCAACAGCCAAATCGAGTTCAGACTTTATCTTGCTCTTAGTCTCCGTCTTATCGTAAGGATAATAAGCTTCCGTCAATCCCTCTGGATAAGCCCAGCTCACGGACGACATACCGCGGTAAATAATGCTTGCAAGTCCGCCGGGATAATAGTTGAGGAACAGGTCAAGGTCTATCGCATGAGCTATCGCTCTTCTTACATGGACGTTTTCCAATCCTTTTTGTCCGGCGTTAATACCGATGTAGCCGTAACCGAGATTGTCGACGGTGATATAGTCAAATTCTTTTCTGACCTTTTTGTTTGTGTTAAGGTCGTTTATCGTATCCTGTTTTGCGGAAGGAGCGGCATAATGCATACTGCCCGCCAGCAATGAAGAATACATTTTCATGGAGTTGATTACATAGTAGTGATAGCGTTTAATTTTCGCGTTGTTGGACTTTGCGTCCTCTTCGGAACAAGTGACATAAGCAAACTCGTCGGGCTTGGACATATCTCTCTTCTTGTATATTTCCGTCTGAGTCGCAGGGTCCCAACCGCTGAACAGAGTATAGAAATACTCGTTTCTTACAAAGTAAACGGATGAGCCGGTGTAGAAGTCCTCATATTTGAGAGCGGAACCGGTAACCGTACCCGCGGCATTGGACGCCTGATAAACGCCTGCACCGACAGGTATGGTGATTTTTCTCATGTCAGCCATAAAGTTGACGTCTCCCATTTTGACGCCGAAATTGGTCAGTCCGTCCCACTCGTTGATTTGCTCCTGTTGCGAATAGATATGCATGGGCATGGGAGAAATGGAGAAGTTGTACACCGCCTTGGGGTCAACCTCGTTTATACGGATTTTTATAACCTCGTAACCGCTGACGACGTTTCCGTTTGCATCGTACTCAGCCAATGGATAAGTGGTGGTGACGCCGTTGTCGTTGGTGATTGTTATCGTCTTTGCTTCCTTGTTGAGTATTTCGGAATCGGGAAGCATATCGGTATCGAGATAAACGGAAGCGGGGTCGTCGGCAAGCCACTGCTTGTTCCAGGTTATGCCTTTGATGTTGGGCACATTGCCTTTGTTTGCATCCAGATAGAACGTGTAAGCCTCAGCCTTGAACTGCTCCAAAACAGTCATGGCGGTCGCCCACTCGGTGACTATGCTTTCAAACTCGACCGGCATTTTGTTTGTGAAAACCATACGGATGGCTTCGTCTTTTCTATCGTCGGTCCAATCTCTGTACTGGTGATCCTTAGAAGGTCTCCACTGTCCCTGATCGTTCAGTTCGTCCTGAATAAATCCTTCCGCATAGAGGAACATTTGAGTGTCGTTGAGTATGAGGTCGCGGAGGTCGTCTGTATCCCAGGCGCCCATATTGTTGCTGTAATCCGTCTCCAATTCCTCATAGAAAGTCTGAGCGACATATTCGTAGTCGGCAGCGAGATCCAGACCTTTTTCATACTCGGTGTCTTCGGTAGCAGGATACTGCTCTCTGATTTTGTCACGCATGGCGCTTTTAAGGCTATAATGTCTGACGCCGTCCGCGTCCACAGTAACGGTCATTTCGTCTTTCAGACCCGCTGCGGTAAGGTTGTCGTTATAGTCGTTCAGTTTTATATCTTTGTATGCTTCAACAAGGGCGCTGCGTCTTTGAACGGCAGATTGCATCATCTGATTGTCGAGGTTTTCCTGAGCATTTTCGTCCTCGGTCTGGGTTCTGTATGCTTGGAGACCGATAATATCAGTCGAATACATCGTGCTGGAACCTATGTAAGAAGTATCCAGATAAACGTAATAGGTGAACAGAACGTCTTTCATGGTCAAAGGCGTTCCGTCGCTGAACTTGACCTTGTTTTTAAGCACGAAATAATAATCCGTGTAGGTTACGCCGTCCTGAACAGTAGTCGAATTGGGATTGTTGGGGTCGTAAGTAACTTTCGACATGAAGTCCAACGCCACGCTGGGATATTCGGGTCCGCAAACGATTTTAGCGTTTTTGTCCATGCTTATCATGCTGGCGGCAACCGTACCGGCAACCGTGGTGTCGTTTCCCGACGTTGCGAAGAAACTGTTGAAAACGCCGTCCGGCTCTTCAAGTCCGACAACCAGCTGGTCTTTTTCATTATCATATGTTTTCTTCTTGCAAGCCGCAAAGAGAGGAAGCACCATGATAAGCGCAAGAATCACAGCCAAAAGTCTTGTGAGTCTGAGTTTTTTCATTTTGAAACCTCCGTTTTGAAATTTATTCTAAAAGCTCAACGCTTAAAGTTTAAGTTTTACTCTGACGATTGTCGGTTACGTCTATATCGAAATTGCATCCTTCCACAACCGTCGCTTCGTCTTTCTGTCCGAACCACACGTCACTGTTTATCAATTCCCTGATACCGTTGTTGCCCTCGGTGTTCTCAATGGTGAGCGTGCCGCTTAACGTGACGTTTTTGAGCGTAGAGTTTATTATATTTCCCGCAAGGAAACCGAACCTTATGCTCTCATTGCTGCCCGAAGGCAAAGCTATATTCATGTTCATGCCCTCAAAAGTCACATCCTCAATCGTCGCTCCGTCCAGAACTCCGAAAAATCCTATAAACAGAGTGCTCTGACGCTGATAAACGGGCTGTAAAGGCTCTTTGAATATAATTTTGTGACCGTTGCCCTTTATCGTGCCGGTAAATCTGAGCGAAGGATTGAAAACAGTGCAATCGTCACGCTCCATATCGTTGTTGATATACAAATTCTCCGTCTTGAGAGTGACGTCGTCCACAAGATAATAATTTCCGTTGCCAAGCGACACTTTCGATTCGGAATCAAGAATAGTCCAGGTTCCTTCAAGATACTTGCAGTAAATTCTGTATACCACGTTGCTCATATCTTCCGAAAGGTCGGATTCGGTGGTGACCGGGTGAGCAAGGCTTCCCAAGTCAAGCTCCTGCGTCAACGCCTCGTCGGCATAAAAAGGCTGTTCGGAATTGAAGCCGCTGAGCAGCGTCTTGCCGGTGAACTTGTTTTTCATTCCGGTGTAATCGCTTTGAGACACTTCTCCGCATATAAACTCCGTTCCGTCAATTCCTTTGTACAGGCTTTTGACTTCCACCCAGGTTTTGACCGCCTCGCCGCCTTCTTCGGGAGCGATGAAATCATAATATCCGAAAGAAAAGCTGCGCAGCATTCTCCATCTTGCAACGAGCGTTACGTCTTCCGTCACCGTGTCGGTGTTGAAGTCCCATATTTCCCAGCTGTCGATGTCGGCAACGTCGCTGTCCGCCGAGGGTTTGATATACCAGCCGATAACTTCGTAACCTACCCTTGTGGGAAACCACGCGGAGGGAAGCTCATTGATTTTCGTACCGCTCTTGCAGTAATACTTTACATATTCGTAATGATTCACACTGCCGCCGTTGAATTCAAGAGTAACCACGCGGTCATACCCTTCGCCGAGAACACTTTCCTCCATTTGCACGTGGTCGCGAAGCTTGCAACCCGCAAACAGCAGGCAAACGCCTATAAGCAGAATAACAATTAGAAATTTTTTGCTTTTCATCTATTTCTCCTCTTCCCGCCGCAGGACTTTGAGTCCTGCGGGGGAGAAATTCCAAAGCACAGTTTAAGTTCAGGAAAGTTTATTCTTCTTTCTTGTCCTCAACTTCTTTTGCCTCTGCGCAAACGGCTTTGTTCTTCCTGACAATGTCGAACACGACGTAAGCCACGAAACCAAGCGCAATCACGCCGGCAACGATTGCAAGTACGATAACCGTGGTTTTCAGCTTTTTGATGGTCTCGTCCTTTTCGTCTACAACGGGAGTCTCGGGGTCGGTAGGCTCGCCTGGATTCGTAGAACTTGCTTTAAGTTCCTTAATCCTCTCTTCGGCGGCAACCAAAGTGTTGTATGCCGAAGCAATCATCGACCTCTGCTCTGCGGTGGGTATCGCGTTGTAAGCCGCTCTCGCCGCCACGACCGCCGTCTCGTCTTTGAGTGTCATGTTTCTGACGCCGGGGAGAGCGTTTATCAACTCTTCCGCAAAAACGGTTTCGTCGGCTTTTGCATTCGCACCTTTAATAATATAGTCAAAATACACATCTGTCAACCAATTATCATAGCCAACTCCGTTTTCGGGTACGATTGCCACGATATCTTCGGCAACTCCCAGCTGTCCGCCGAGATTGTAGTACAGATACCAGACGGCTTCATACGCCATATTGTAGTAAACGATGTTTTCTCCGGGTTGGAAAATATCTCCGACGTTGTTTGACGCCTTTGTAGCGTCGTTGGTCTTGATACCTTCAAGCTCGGGCATGAGATACGACCTGAACTCTATGGTCTTGAGCTTTTCGCAATCATAGAAAGCAGAGTCGCCTATGGTTTTGAGTGTTCTGGGCAGCACGAGAACTTCGAGATAAGCGCTTCCCGCGCCTGCGCCGGTGCCTATTCTCACAGTGTTGTCGAGAACGGTGTAAACTCTGTCCTCCTTCTGTGCGGGATAGGAAATCAGCTGATATCCTCCGTTGGGCAGCGTGCCGTAAAGTACGCCGTCTTCCACAAAGTATCCGGAGCCGAGATTGAAGCTGTCGGTCGTCTTGCCGTTGACGGTTCTGGTAAACTCATGCAGGTTTTCGGCATAGGCAAACACTCCGTCGCCTATCGACTCAATCTCTTTCTGAGTGAAAGTAAAGCTTTCGAGACCGGTTCCGTTGAACGCACCGTCGCCGAAACGCACAACGTCGGGCAATTCGACTGAGGTAAGAGCTTCCGTTCCGAAGAACGCGCCGTCAGGCACTTCTTCAATAAGAGGAACATGGATTTTCGTAGCGCTTTCCGCTTCGTAGAAGCACATTTCGCCGATTTGCGTGCACTCGGGAGCATTGATTTCCTTGACGCTCATGCAATACATAAACACAGCGTCGCCCATGGAAACAACTCTCTCGCAGTTAATCGTTTCAAGGCTGCCCGACAAATAGAACGCGCCGTTATTCAAAACAACGTCTATTTCGGAATCCGTAGGCAGCGTAACCTCTTTCAAAGAGCTGAGGATTACGTTCCACTGATTTCCGCTGCTGTCGGTTGCGGTGGCAAGCAATCCGGAGAATGCCATTTCACCGACTTCCTCCACCTTGGGCATATTGACCTTTTCAACCCATATCGCATATTCGAAAGCGCCGGCTTCCACAATACGCAAGTTGGGCATATCAAGCTCCGTCAGACCTGCGCCGGGATAAGTGTCCGTCAGATTGACCGAACCTATGTTGTTGAAGAACGCGCCTTCTCTGATTATCTCTACGTTATCGAGATTAATCTCGGTCAAAGTGACGCAATAAGCAAAAGCGTATTTGTTGATTTCTTTGAGTTCCGAACCCAACGTCACGTCTTCCAGCGACGTCTGTCCGAAGAAAGCGTAATCGCCAAGTTCTTCAACGGAAGAGAGGTCAATCTCTGTCAGGGAGCCGCCGGTCACCTGACCGTTGTAGTTGGTGGAAAACGCATTTGCGCCTATTTTCTTGACGCCGGACAGGTCGATATTTTCAAGCGACAGATTCATTCCGAAGCAGGCTTCGGGGATTTCCGTGAGATTGCCTAGCTCAACCGTTCCTCTGCCAAGATTGCTGCACAGGTAGAAAGCGCCTACTCCGAGCGTAACGTCATTGCCGAGTTCGAGCGAGAAAACTCCCTCGCATACAGCAAACGCTTCCTGTCCGATAACGGCGCCGTCGCCTATCGTAATTTTATTGGGACCGCTCACAATCTGACCTTGGCTGTTGCTTTGCACGCAGTTGTAGTAAGCGCGCGCGCCGACCTCAACGCCTGCGGGGATGTTGATTTCAAACAGATTGTAACAGACTCCGAAAGCCCCTTCGCCGATTCTCTTAAGAGTTTCGGGGAAAATGATTTCAGTCAAGCCGGTGCAACCGTAGAAAGCGTAGTCGCCGATAACTTCAATTGAGGTGTTGCTCAAATCAAGGTCGCCTATCTCGGTTCTGCCGCTGAAAATGCCGCGTCCGAGCGATTTTAACGTAGAAGCAAAGGTGTAGCCGTTGTAGCTAACTCCCGGCGCCATCATGACGATTTCCGTCCGGTCGGCATTGTAAACAACCGCCTTGTCGTCGGAAAGCACGAGATTGGCGTTTCCGCTTGCCACGTTGAAGGATTTGAGCCTGCTTGCTCCCGCAAACACGCTCACGCCGATTTTTTCAAGCGTCGCGTCCGCCGTGAAGGACACTTTGGAAAGATTGGAACAACCGTTGAACGCGCTGTCGCCGATTTCCGTAACCGCGCCGGTAAAGTTGACTTCGGACAGTCTCGAACAGCCGTAGAAAGCCATTGCGGGAATCTTGCTCTGAGGAATGGTAACACGCGTAAGCGAAGTGTTCCTGAACATTCCCTCTCCCATAGCCGTGTTGACGCTCATCTCGACAGAGGTCAGAGAGCTGCAACCGCCGAACGCGTTGGTTCCGACCGCCGCAAGGTAAGGGATATTGACCGTCTTGATTGCCACACAGCCCTCGAACACGCTGTCGCCAAGCCAGCTTATCGAGCTGAAATCGACATCTGTCAGGCGTTTGCAGTTCATAAACGCTCTGCTGAAAATCGTATTGACGGGCGCGCAGCCTTCGCCGGAGCCTATATTGATTTTCGCAAGCAGCTTGCAGTCCAAGAATGCTTCTTCGCCTATGGTGGTAAGAGCTTCCGTCTTGCCTGCCGTCTCGTGCTCGGGCAATACAACCTCTTTGAGGTTTTTGCAATCTTTAAATGCACGCTTGCCTATGCTGCCCACGCCTTGAGGAATAATCACCTTCTCTATTGAAGTGTTCCCCACAAACGCGTCGTCGCCTATATCCGTGTACATTTCGTCGTCGGGCAGCTCGGCAGTCATAACGCCGTCGATAAGCTCGCCCACGCCGTAATAACGCGTCAGAACATAGTTGGATATTATATACGGGTCAAGCACTTCGATATTTATATATGCGGAGAACGGCACGCCGGATATACCCGAGCCTGCTTTGGGACGAAGCGTTATGGAAACGGTAGCGCTTCCCTCCTTGACGGCGGTTATTTCGTCGTTTCCGTACTGGTCCTGACTGTAAGTAACATAGCGCGTGTTGCTGGATTTCCATTCTATGTCATAGTTGGACAAATCTATGTACCAAGGCTCCACGACATAGTCTATTTTGATTTTCTCGCCCGGATAAATCTTTACCGTACCGGTTATGAATCGGGGATAATCGGGATTCCAATCGTCGTCGTCCACTCTGTCGTGCGCATAGAGATATTCATAGAAAGTAGCTTCTATGTCCTCCAATGCGGGAGCTTTTTGCGCGACATAGCCCTCGTCGCCTTCGCCGAGCACGGTTACCCTGATTGTGGCAGCGCCCTCCCAGCGGGGTTCGTCGTTCAGGAGCGTGTCTTTGTCCACGACCGTCACAGTGGCGGTACCCTTTCCGACGGCGTAAATTTCACCGTCCTGCACCTTGACGACATTTTCGTTGCTGCTGCTCCAAACAAAGCCGTCCGTCCACTGGTCGTCGGGAGTGACAACGGGAGTTACCTCGTACAGCTCCCCTACGCTCAGAGTCAGCTCGGTTTCTTTCAGCTGAACGTCTGTAACGTCTCTGGGCAGCGTAACGGCAAACATACTGGTGTTGAGCGCATAGTCGGTAAGCTGTATGAAGAAGAAGTCGTAATTCTCGTCGGCATAATCCAAGTACTCGGTTATATCCCAGGACACTTTGGTTACGCTTCTCCTCTCTCCTCTTACGGGAATAGCGTGGCTTGTCAGCATCTGAAGGGTAGCGTTTTCGTTTTCTCCGGTTATAAAGCAGGGAAGAACCGCCGCCGCATACTGATTGTCATAGACGTACATATCCATATAGGTATGTATGGGATTCTCTTTGTCGTCTCTTTCAATCTCGGTACGATACTCGACTTTCGTCAGCACGGAGCACTCGTTGTCTATTCTGAAATCGAAGGAATAGGTGTTGTTGGGCACTATTCCGTCCTTGTAGTCCACGTATCCCGTAATGGTAGCCGTGTACTGCGTGTTGTTGGCAAGAGAAAGTTTGCTGGGCGTGAGCAGCAGCTGGTCATAGAAATCGACGTCCTCTTCGAGACTGTTTCCGTTGTAAAGGAACGTGGGACTTCCGAGACCCGCCTTTCTCACGTTTTCAAAGGATTCCTCGTGGATGACTTCTCCCGTCATCTTGTTGGTAATGGTGAAGTCCACCTTTTTGCCGCCGCGAACCATGTTCATATAAACCTGATACAGCGCGAAAAGTCCGTCCTCGTCATAAGTGAGAGCCGCTTTTTCGGTGTCGGGGTTGATTGCCTTTTCGTCGTCGGGCAGCGTGTAGGGGTA
>ENA-OZAU01000367-OZAU01000367.1-human-gut-metagenome-genome-assembly--contig:-NODE-367-length-24965-cov-6.924328_pt1 | contig 24965 bp, 22 predicted proteins | sample MGYA00243303_ERZ653503 | MGnify/ENA primary metagenome ERZ653503 (study PRJEB26926, sample SAMN06165049) | human gut metagenome | biome: ENVO:00009003; feature: ENVO:2100002; material: ENVO:00002003...
AGATTTCTGCCTGTCTCGTGGGCTCGGAGATGTGTATAAGAGACAGTAATAATCCAAATATTACCATAGAAAATAATGCTATCTTTACTGCAATTTCCTTGTTAAATTCTATTATAATTACTCCAATTATAAAGGGTATCATTAATGCAACTCCTGCACGTTTAAATCCCCATTTAGTCTCTGTCATCCAGTAGTCCATCATCTTTCCGTATTTTCTTACAATTGCACAAATTACTTTTTCCATTTTTTAATTCCTTTCGTATATTCTCACTTAATCACAAAACCGAAATAAGTAAATCATAGGTAAAAACTTAATCACAAAATGTTCAAAAGCTCATTTTTACTAGCTTTTCTCAATTTTATTATAGACTGCCGTGGCAGATGAATAAAACTCTAATCATAGTAATTGATTGCTCCTTTTTGCCCGAAAAAGCCCAGTTTTGCGGATATTTCCGAGATATTGGTTTAACATTTATTTATGTGTTAATAAGGCAAATTATAGCATAATTTAGCAAGTTGTGAATACCTGTTAGTAGTAGAAATAGTAGTAAAAGGAAAATTCCTACTACTAAGGGTTTTCATTATAGTTTCGTTTTCCCTCCTTTAACAGGTCATAGTTAATCGAAAATCTTCTTTCATCGAACCATTTTAACACTGTATCGATGCTATTCTGGAAATAGTTGCCCCAAAAGAAGAAGTCATAAAGTTTCCATTTTCACAAACTGCTCGAATTCCATCTTATTTACACCACTAACAACTTTATCAATATAGTCCATAATACCCCCTATTTCTTTGCTTAAATTTTTTGCAGGTAATTCTCATAACAATCATCACACAATGTTCTTTTCCAAGGCATATCCATTCGCATATTTCCTGTTTGTCCGCAATTCTCACAAACAGTTTTGCTTTTCTCCTCATAACTACGAATAATTTGAGCGATATCACTCCGTAACTTCTTTGTTTTTTCATCACTACTTGTGTTTTCTGGTTGGAAACGTATGCTTATTCCATCTCCCAAACAATCAAACGCCTGTATGGGACAGGCAACATCTTCATATGAATAGTAAAATCGTAAACTTGCAAATTTTTCTTTAATCTGTTGAATTACAATATCTACCGGAGCCTCATCCACTGCATACCTATCAGTTATCTCTTGACACAAATCGTGAATAAGCTGATACCACCCACTAGAACATTCACACCCCCACTTTCTATAAATATTATGCTCTCTTTCTACTCTATTTTGTTTCATAAAGGGGAAATCTTCTTGTAATTTAAGTTCAAGTTCTTCTCTCATTAATCATCACTCCTCATTTAAAACATTTTGCTTAATAGACATAATAGCTGTCGAAGAGTTAAACACACCAAGACTAACCCCGCATAAAGCAATTGCCATCTTTTCTAACCATTCTGGATAGTAACATGTAATATATTCCATTGTTTCTATCGGTGCCATTCCAAAATGTTCATACGGAATTATTGTATTTATTGCCACATCGCACAATCCATCGACTGTAATATATGCTCTTGGATAATAAAACCCATCAAACCAAATACGAGCATTAATAAAATTTATAACTTCATACAATTCAGAGATTCTATGCGGATGTTCTTGGAGTTCTTTTGCAATGCATTCACTATAATATCCACGAACCTCCATACACTCCTCGAAAAGGAATACAGAACATTCTACTCCATATGGTGCTTGTACATCATACCAAAAGTAAAAGGTATCCATCTCCTTTTCAAGTATCGGTTTATTATGTGTATTAATTAATCGACTCCTCAAATTATGCACTTTAATATATTCAACTATTTTTGCTTTAACTTGTGATTTTGTCAAACTTTTCTCCTTTATATTTTGGCATAGATAGCTTTTACTCCTGCATCGGAAATAAATTGGATTTCCGATTTTATCAAGCCTTCTTTTCCCCTCCGGTAGCCCAAAAAAAATGTCAAATAGTTTGCGTCTTCGCGGGATATATTCAATGTAGTTGCAAGGTCTGAAATCCAGCATTTCCTCTTCCCGTAATTCTCAATAATATAATCATATAATTCATGTATAGTCATCATATAATCAATCCTCCTTCATAATTTGATCAATTTTCTTTATCTTTTCGATACTTACAGAATCAGTATGTATAAGCAGATTAAGGTATTTGTTCAGACGAACAAGCCTACTAACTTCGTCCGCTCTCAAATCACCTAATTTAACTTCTTCTGCCTCTACTTCATTCTTATTGTCTTCAACAAGATAATTATAATAGGCTGTCAATGTTACTCTCATAAGAAACGGCGACTTTACTCTAGAAATCTTAAATACATCTTTAAATCGTTCTACCACATCATCTAATAATTCACAATTGGTTCGAACTTTTAATGAAGTAGGTAAATCATCCCTTTCTTCAACACTTATTACCTTTTTTGCTGCAGCAATTAATTGATTATCTGTCAAATCTTTGCTATACAGTAATACCCTGTTAAAAATAGCTTGTCTGTCAAAGCCTTCTACTCCTCCTTCCATTTCAACAATTCGTTCAAATAAAGTAATAATGGTTGTCGTCGGTTTCACAGATACATATTTTTCTTCCATTGCAGTATCCTCCTTATTAATTATTTGGAATATTTTTTCTATTCACTTCCGCTTTTGGAATTATGATACCAAATTCGTCAAGGTATTGCAAGAGCTTTTTGGAATATTTTTTCCATTTACATCTCTTTTTGGAAATATTAAAAAGCTCCAGCCGAAGCCGGAGCGTCTCTACTGCGTAGCATTACTACACTACTTTAAACATTTTCTGTGATACAGCTTTTGTATCATTCTTCTTTTCAACCTCTGCCTGTGCCTTTCTAACCTCTTCCATCCGTTTCAATTCTTCCTCAGCATCATCGAATCCAATATGCGTGTACACATTCATGGTAACGCTAATATCCGAATGCCCCATAAGGTACTGTAATGTCTTTGGATTAATTCCCGATTTTGCCATGTTGGAACAGTAGGTGTGCCTGCATACATGGGGAGTAATGTTTGGTATCTGCACCCGGTAGATATCATTGTACCTTCCAACCATATGATTGAATCGATGCTGCCAGTGCATTGTCACAAGTGGCATTCCATTATCATTATAAAATAGGAATCCGCTATAGCCGTCTATAGCTTTCTCCACTTTCGGTGCATTTCTATCCTCGATGATTGCCTGAAACATCTGTGCCACATCCTCTGTAATCGGCAATACTCTTGTTCCTGCATCCGTTTTTGTGGTTTCTATGATATATCGCATATCCGATGTTCTCTACAACTGGTGGTCAATATTTACAGTTCTGTTCTCAAGATCAATGCCTTTCAGCGTCAATCCACAAAATTACGATATTCGCATTCCTGTATAAAATAATATGTACACTACTTCATAGTATTTACAGTACACCACATCGTCATGCACAAACTTTAGGAACTTTCTCATCTGCTCTTTTGTGACTGCCTCTCTTGTGACTGCGTCATTTACCAATACTCCGGCAAGCTGAAATCCAAATGGATTCTTTACCAGAATGTCATCATCCACCGCCAGCTGAAAGGCCGGGCGCAGCACTCCCCGGATGGTATGAATGGAACTGTAGCTTTTCCCATCTTCCTGTTGCAGCTTGATGAGAAATAACTTGGCATCGGATGTTTTCACACTTCGTATCGTCTTTTTGCCAAATGCTTCCTTTGCAAGTAATCTCTGTACTGTAATATCTTTTGGTTTTACTCCTCTCATATCCATAATTCTTCGAAGATTAACACCTGTTTCTTTTTTATTAATTGTTGGAAACATACTATCGCCTCCTAGCACTAAATTCTTGTTCTACTCAGTTCTTACACATACTTTCTTCCCCGAAAAAGCAATTCCAAACTTCAAGATTTCCGTAATTCCATCCTCTTTCATTTCAGAATCGTATCGCAACTCACCAATTTGCTTTAATGCTTCATTAGACCATTTTTCAAGCTCAACATCGCTTAATTTTTCTTTCCACTTTAATTCCAAAATAATACCAGGATACCTTTTTTCTCTTGGAATTAAAGAAACATCAAATCTGCCATCTCCAGATTCTCGGTTCGATTTAATCTTATACTGATTATCCATTAATGCTATTAATCCTAGCATCAAACCATGATAAAATCCTTCAGCTCCACCATCGAAGAAGCTAATTGATTTATCCATATATTCCCCAATAGCGCTCTGCAACTTCTTGTAATCATTGGCATAAAGACTTTCTGCAATCTTATTTGCTGTAGTCCTTGTAATTGCTCCAATTTGCAAGAAATGTGACAAGATTTCACTCTTATATACAGCTGCAATCTCTCTATTTGGAATTGATACTTCACATAAATATGAACCATCTGCTTGCAGTTCCTTTTTAGGAGTTTTCAAATAGCCAGCAACCAACAATAAGCTATAAATATTTGCTGGATCCTCCGCAAGCGATCTATACACCACATTTTGATCAATTCTTGCAACTACTCTTTCTCCTTGCAAAAGGTCATATAATCTTTCTGTAATATCATCTGTAGCCACTCTTAGTACATCATCAAGGATTTCATTTTTTCCTGTATTTACCCAATATACTTGAGGAAGGCATCCCTTGGAAATATAGTTGATTACAGACCATGGATTATATATTTCTTCGCTACCAAACAAATATCCATCGTACCAGTCTTTAAGTTCCTCCTCTTTATCTGATACTCCATAGTAACTGAGCATTGCTTTCACTTCAGATTCTGTAAATCCAAAAAAGCTATCGTATTCTTCATCCATTACGGAGTTCACTGTTAAATTATTTAGACCACTAAAGATACTTTCCTGAGCAATACGCAAAATTCCTGTTAGGAAACCATAGGATAAATTCTTATTATCCTTAAATGCTCCTGAAAAGAAATTTCTCATGAATCCAATAATTTCATCGTAGAAATCCTTAGAGTATCCCTCTTGAATCGGAGTATCATATTCATCAATAATGATTACTGGAGCCTTATCATAATGTGAAGCAAGCATTTTAGATAGTCTTTCTAGCGAAGAAGTAAGCTCCACTTCATTAGCTGTAGCGCTAATAATCTTTGTAAAATACTCCTTCTCATATTGTGAGAGCTTATCACTATTTAGTAGCTCTTGATGTCTTCCATACTCTTCTTGAAGTATTCCCCTTATTTTATCTATTGTTGCGTCCCAAGTATCAAATTTAACATCCTTAAAAGTTAAGAATATGACTGGATATTTTCCTTGATGTGAACGATACTCTTCTCCACATTGCCAAATATTTTTATCTGCAAAATACTTACTAGTATTCTTATCTGATATTTCAAAGAACACTCTGAGCATATCCATATTCAAGGTCTTTCCGAATCTCCTTGGTCTCGTAAACAAAGATACCAATGGCTTTTGATCCAAGAATTCTTTGATTAATAACGTCTTGTCGACATAGTAATATTCTTCTTGCGCACGAACATAGTCAGAGATGCCGATTGGTAATGATTTAACTTCTGCTTTCGCAACCATATTTTTCTTGATGTATTTTCCATTAGACACTCTTCCATCCATTGGCTTTGGAGAGTCGTCTGGAATTAACCAAGATCCTTTTTCTTTTATTGCACCCTGTATTCTTCCTTTTTTGCACATATCATTTACGGAACGTGGAGAAACATTCCACTCTAAAGCCTTTTCTTTACAAGTTTTCATATATATATCAGCTCCTGTCTTTCGCAATATTATTCCTCATCTTACGCAAATTATACCTCAGTAAAACGTAAAAAGTCAAATCAATTCGATATTTTGCGTTTAATTATTGCGTTTGCTTAATGTTTTGCGTCTTGTATTTTTCGGCACTTTTATTATGGTTTTTTCAGTCCACAAACTTGTTTGTAGCATATTACTCAGACAAGTTTAACTCCACTGAAAAAGGACCAGCCCAGCTGATCCTCTCCCTCTATCACATCCCCATTGTAATTTATTCTTATATTCTGCTATTTTTACTTTGCAGCCAAAAGTACGGTTTCTGGGCAAATTATAGCATATTGTTGCAAGTCTATTCTTACAATTCCATCAGAAAATGTTCATGCAGCGCACGTTTCACCTGATCGAAATTACCTCGCTCCGGACATTGGATGGAAACAACCAATCCCTTCTCTGGGAGAATCGTTGTAATCTGTCCGAATGCGCCATCAGCACGATAGGATCCTGGATATGGACTGATCCAGAACTGATAGCCATATCCTACATGCCAGAGATCTGCAGATGGCTCGAAGGTAAATTTCGGGGTGGACACCTCCTGCACCCAGTCCTTGCTGACAATCTGCTCGCCCTTCCAGTTACCCTCAGCCAGATAGAGCTGTCCCAGTTTCATCATCTCGGTACAAGTCAGATACATACCTCCGCCGCCATTCGGATGTCCCTGTGGATCATGCTCCCAGAGCGGCCATCCCATATCAAGGGGCTGGAATACCTTCTCATACAGATACTCTCCCATCCGCTTGCCAACTGCCCGTTCTACCATATGAGCAGCCAGAATACTGTCGGCAGAGGAATAGCAGAATGCACTGCCTGGCTCCACAGGAACCGGCTGTGCCATCATATATTTCTCATAATCCGGTGCGCCGACGCCCGGACGTCTGTCCGCATTCATCAGAAGTGCCTTACCAAAGCCACTGGACATGCAGAGCAGATGTTTCAACTGAATCTTCTCCAGATTTGGATCCGGATTTGAAGGAAGTTTATCTTTAAACACCTCCGCCACATGATCTTCCAGGCTTAGTTTTCCCTCTTCTATTGCGAGTCCAACTGCTGTTACCGTAAAACTCTTGGTATGTGAATAAATATTTCTCGGTACATTTGCTGCGTAGTGCATCTCACAGAGTACCTTGTTCTCATCTCCGACACTGATAGCTTCCAGCGGCAGATTGTGGCTGCTGGCATAACGATGAAATTCCAAAAACTTCTCTTCCAGTAACATAATACCTCTATCCTTTCCGGCAAATCTCTGATCTGGTTCTATTATCTCATACACATCTCTGCATCTGTCGGCAGTGGCATCAGCGGTGCGGACGGCAGGGTCTGATACCAATAAGCAACACTGGTGTAATCATCGTAACGCGGTCCGGTCCAGCCCATGTTGTCGAGTGTCATACGAAACTTATTCTCAAAACGGATCGGGTCTGCAATATGGAAATGATACAGCAGGAATCTCTGCTGTCCGTTATAGAATTCCCGGTTGTCTCCATAGATTGCATACATGCCGGTATATAAGCCGCTGAAGGTCTGATAGCTCTTGATGATGATGTCATTTCCAAATCCATAGGAACCGCCGAAGTAGTCTTCAGTTCCGGTATAGTGGATAGACGGATACGGATCATCGTCCAGATACATGCGGGCTTCGCCTTCTACCCAACAGGTATTGTTGCCATTCATACCAGTTGCCAGAGTCACACCGACAAATTGTCCCCTGCCTTCGATTCCGTCAACGATTGTGTAGGTACGACCCTTCTGAACCGGGTGCTCTTGGCGATAGGTGGCATGGAAATAACCAGCCTCCGCCGGAATCTCCTGATAAGCTCCGGTGATAATATAATAGAGATTTTCATCCTTGTCACCACGGTTTTCCATCGTGATCCGAGCTCTCTTATGGAACGGCATCTCAAAATAGCTGTTATAGCCGCGACCAGGAGCTACCAGCATCATGGCAGAATTCAACACCGGATATTTGCCATCCCGGTCCACGAAATTTTCATCATAGGCACATCCAAAGAATGCAGAGAGCGGAGCTTCCACAGACGGATATTCCTGATCATCCCAATACATACGGATGATAAAATGGTGCCCTACATATCCGGTAAACCACATATGCTGGATCACACCCGGTCCTGCAGCATCTACCAGAGTTACGGTTTCCCCTGCAGGAATCGTCACGGTCGGACGAAGCTTGGTGCAGTCACCGCCCTGGGAACCACCTGCGCGTACACCGGTTGGATTCTCTGCGGAAAATGCAAACGTTTTGGAGTTTTGGATCATACAATAGTTGTTCATATTCTTCTCCTCTCTGATCAAACCTGGATCATCTGAAATTATTGCTTACTACGCTATCGCGTTTCTCTATTCACTATAAATTCACTATAACATTTATCTCCCATGAAGTGACGGAATTACAGAATCATTCCGTCTGCGCCTTCTCATTTTCTTCCCGGATAATCTCCTTTATTCAAGCGCTTAAACTGATTATACCATAAATCTATGAACAAAGTTTATCTGTAAAGAAAATTGATACAGAGTTTTTCAAAATCGGTCCATCTGCTCCTGGGTAGCCACCTGCCTACAACTTGTATTGCTATTTCCTATCGTTCCGAACAATGCAACCATTGCCTAAATTGTATAGTTCTTCTTTTTGATTATACTCAATTGCAATTCAAAATGATTTCGATTTGTTTTTATAAAGCCATCTTTTTGTAACTTTGATATCTCTGTAGACATTGCTGCACGATCAATACAAAGATAATCTGCTAGCTGCTGCCTATCAAAAGGAATATCAAAAGATAACGACGAATGTCTGATAGATTCTGCCGACAGATATGATAATAGTTTATCTCTCGTCGTTCGCTTCCCAACATGCGTGATCTTATCGTTCAGAATCAGTATCTTATTTGCCAGGACACTGACCAGATTACGGATCAGCTTCTGATGATGCTCACACGCAGTTGGACAGGTAATCAGAAGTCTTTTGACATTTAAGAGAATAATCTCACAATCCTCATCTGCTACCACACTGATATTTAAGACAGCTCTCTGGCTTGCGGCATACGGCTCACCAAAAAAATCTCCTGCGTGACATTTTGACAAAATATTCCGATGTCCCCAGATGTCTTCTTGAATAATGAGGACGCAGCCGGACACCACAATCCCCATTACTTCGGTAATATCACCTGCTCTGAAAATATAAGAATCTCGCTTTTTAGAAATTGTTTTTGCGTTTACACAATGCAATATGGATAATATCTCGTTATCAGTTAGACCTTTAAAAAATGGACTGTTTCTTAGGATTGATAAATATTTTTGCAAAATAGTTCCTCCCTGTTGGAAATCAAACATACTAGTTGTATTTATAATACTATAATTCTAGCATAAACAAACGCTAAATACTATTGACGGAGGTTAAAAATGATAAGAAAGATTATAAAGATTGATAAAGAAAAATGTAACGGCTGTGGTGCCTGTGCATCTGCCTGCCACGAAGGCGCCATTGATATCATTGACGGAAAAGCAGAATTGGTGAGAGAACATTTCTGCGACGGACTGGGAGATTGTCTCCCTGAATGCCCTACCGGAGCCATCTCATTTGAGGAGAGAGAAGCTCCTGCATATGATGAAGAAGCCGTAAAAGAAGCTCAGAAGAAAATAGCTGCCAAAAACCAGGCAATATCCTCTCACTCCGGCTGTCCCGGATCTAAAATCATGCAGATCAGACGAACTGAAACATCTGAGCCTGTAAAAGCCACTTCAACCGCAGATTCAGGATCAAAGCTTCAGAACTGGCCTGTACAGATTAAACTGGCTCCTGTTAATGCACCATATTTTAACGGCTCAAAGCTTTTAATCGCAGCTGATTGTACTGCTTACGCTTATGCCGCCTTTCATCAGGATTTTATTCGAAACAAGGTAACTTTAATTGGTTGTCCTAAATTAGATCAGGTGGATTATAGTGAAAAGCTGACTGCTATTATTCAAAATAACAACATTCAAAGTGTAACTATTGTCCGAATGGAAGTTCCTTGCTGTGGCGGCCTGGAGATTGCGGCCAAAAAAGCTCTTCAGGCTAGTGGAAAATTCATACCATGGCAAGTTGTAACAATAAGTATTGATGGAAAAATCATGGAGTAAAGTCAGCAACCACCAGTTCAACTGGTGGTTTGCTATAGCCCCTCTATTAAGCTTCCCTGCACTTCTCATATGCAAAAAGTGCTGCACCAAGCGCTCCGCAAAGCTGTGCCTCATCGCAAATATACAGCTTTGCGCCGAGCTTTTCTTCAAGTGCATTTGTGATGCCTTTGTTCTTTGCCACTCCGCCGGTCATCATATACTCTCCCGGATTGTCCTGCCCAAGCCTTGCTGCAAGTGCGCCTACCTTTGAAGCTACAGACATGTTTAGTCCGTGGATAATATCAGAAACAGCCTTGTTCTGTGCCACCAGCGATACTACCTCTGACTCTGCAAAAACTGTACACATGCTTGAAATCACAATGTTTTCCTTCCAATCAAGTCCCATGGTGCTCATCTCCTCGAGTGAAAGTCCGAGTGTCCTCGCCATCATCTCCAGAAAACGTCCGGTTCCTGCCGCACATTTATCGTTCATCAGGAAATTCTTCACAGCACCATTTTCATCTATACTGATTGCCTTTATATCCTGTCCACCTATGTCAATAACTGTGCGCACGTTGGGATTCAGATAATGCGCGCCCTTTGCATGGCATGTAATCTCTGTGATGCTGTCATCACCGCTGTTGATGTATGCACGACCATATCCTGTTGTTACAATCCTTACAATATCATCCTTTGATATACCGGCCTTTTCGACAGCCTTCTCCAGACTCTTTTCGGCGCTCATCATAGCACCGCCACCTGTCGGAATAATCATTGTCGATTTAATTTTTCCGTCCTGATCCAGTATCACCACATCTGTGCTTGTTGAGCCGCTGTCAATTCCTGCTACATAGTAGACTCCTGATTCCATCCTTCTTCTTGCCTCCTCGCTTATGCCTTTTGTAGGGTCCATGTCATCTGAGCCCTCTATTGTCTCTGCAAATGCCTGTATTCTTGTCAGAAGCTGCCCTGCACTCTGGCTTGTAAAATCCGTCTCAAGCTTTAAAAGAGGCACCTTAATATTATTCTTTATGCTTGCATACTCAAAGCCATAGTAATCGCAGAACTTTATCGTGTGATATATGATGCCCTTAAGGCTTGGGTCTAAAAAGAGCTGGTTTCTTCTTGTATTATTGTTCATTCTGGCACACGGCATCTGTCCGAGCAGACTCTCTGCATATGCTACAAAGAGAGTCTCATCATCCATATTTCTAAGATCCTTCTGTAAAATAATGAGATTTCTGCCGGATGTGCATGTCATATTTTCCACATCCATCTGCATATTTTCACGTATTGTCTTCTCAAGAATACTGCTCACATGCACACCCATAAGACCTATGTATGGCTTGCGCTCAGATTCAGGTTTTGCAAACGACTTTATAAAAAGCTCCCTGTCGAATGTCCTGTGCGAATATCTCTCATACGCATTCTTCAAACGAAGAATTGACTGTGCAAATTTTATGTTCTCACACTCGTTATCCTCATGAGGCAGATCAAGCATATACAGGAATTTGCATTTCTTTGTATTCTCTATGATATCATAGACTCTGCGCATTGAATCACAGCAGTTCACTAGCACAAGTTCCTCTACCTTGCCTTCGAGCACAGCCTGTATCACTGATTTGCCGAATCCACAGAGATTCGCATGAGCTATCTTATCTGATTTATCAAAATTCTCCGGCATCTCCTCAAGCACAGCACATTCCTGTCCAAAGCCCTTAAACAGCTCTACCGGAGCATATTTACAAACATAATTTATCATCTGTTTTCCACTTTCTGAAATTGATTTATAGTAAATATCCACACACCGCACGAAATAACCGGTGTATTATTTCTAATTACGTTCCTGCTCTGTAAGCATCTCCACAAATGCCTGAAGCCTTGTGGAAATCTGTCCATCACTGGCATTTGCCGGATTGCAGCCGTCTCCGTCTAAAACCATAGTTGGAAGCCCTTCCCTCTCGAGTGAGCGCTTTATAAGGCTTGATGCACCAATTGTATTCTTACAGCCCCAGTGCGCAAAAAGCACTGCACCGTCTGCTCCAACTGTGTCGGCAAGCTCCTTTGCCTCATCTATTCTCTGGTTCACGCTGCCATTATAAATGCAGTAAACCATTTTTTCGGCAAGTGCCTCGTAAGGATCATCCGACTCCATGCTTCTGAAACCATCCGCTATAAAATCGCTTGCACTGATATGGATCGTATCACTGTAATTGAACACATCCTTCACTGCATCCTGCAAAAACGGCATGGTGTGCATCCAAAGTACATGAAATCCATCGCCTGCCGGTGCACGTCTCACATCATCTCTCAGAAGCTGTGTGTATCTGACTGATTCATCAGTTCCTGCAAGCAGATGACACATGAAAAGCGCATACAGCTCATTTGTGAGAGTTGACGCAATATCATGTCCTTTTCTCAGGTGAAGCTGCCTGTAATAATTATTTGATGCAATTTTGCTCTTGTCCACAGCCTTTTTCACAGACTCCTCTGTGATTTCTCTTCCGGTGACATCCTGTAAAAAACTCTTAAGCTCTCTAAGCTGCTTTGCTACATACATAACAGAGTCATAATTCTTCTCATATGGAACATCTATATAAAAGCTTGGTATTTCATATCTCTCCTTGAGATACGGAAATGTCATCATATTGCCATCGCATGCCAGGTTTGTATACACCATGCACTTTGGCTTTGGCACTATACCGTTTAAGGCTGCGCCCAGAAAAACCCTGTGATACGAGCACATAGTTTCCGGAAAGCCTTCCTTCTCGGTCTGCCTTAGAAAAGCCTGCTCGCATTTAGTTCCTGCAATAAAGCACGATAATGCCTCAACCGAATATGGTGTGAGACCTGCCGCCGTCAAAAGCTCACCCGGTACAAAAATACTGACCATGGCGGCATTTTCAGGCTTTGCAAGTGCCTGTATGATATTATTCATGACAATCTTTGCCACATACTGCCCTGACATCGGAAGCTTTCTGTCCGGAAATAATGCTAATCTTTTTTCCTGTAATCTATATCCTGCAAGTAAAAGCTTCCTTGCCTTGACAGGATCTTTTTCTGCTATCTCGCCTACTTTTTCTCCAAATTTATCTACTATACTCATGTGATATTTCAGCTCTTTTCTATATTCAGATATATATATATTCGGTTCACCATACTATTATAGCAATTATGCACAAAAAGTAAACTCTCATTTTAGCTATATTTCACTATAACTATTGTCAGATATCCTTTTGCTTCGGTAAGCTCATCCAGCCCCCTGTACACACGCTCAGACTCCATGCCACAGTTTGTCACACCATACACTGTCATTTTCTTTTTTCTGATAGCATCTCCTGTGCGAAGCACCTCTATAAGCTCTGCAAGCTTCTTTCCGGATTTCATGTATACACAGGTTCCACCGTAGCCCACAGTATCCCTCACATCATACGAAGCCGGTATGATATGTATCTCATCCATCATCTCACCAAGCGAAATGCCAAGCCGCGCTGCAGCTGCACAAAACGACGGCACACCGCTTATCATCACCGCCGTAAAACCTGCCTGCATGACACGTTTATGGATATACATATATGTCGAATACACGCTTGGATCGCCGATTGTAAGCATTGCCACACTTTTCCCATCTTCAAGCTCACTTACTATGTCACAGTATATCTTATTGTGTGATATAGTAAGCTTTTCCTTGTCCTTTATCATGGGAAACGGAGTGCACATAATCTGTTTTTTCTCTATCTCCGGTAAAACAGCCTGCACTATGCCGTACGCATGGCATTCCTCTTTTGAAACTGCAGGGATTGCAATTATATCACATGCTTTTATTGTATTAATAGCCTTTAAAGTCATAAGCTCGGGATCTCCCGGACCTACACCGATGCCATATAACACACCAATATTATTTTTATTGTCATCACCCGCTCTTTCTATCTGCTTGTCCATCTTTATAATTTCCTGCTTTCTATACCACATCTACAAGTAATTCATTCCTAACAAAATCATCACAAATCGATATCATATATTCTTCTGGTATCAATTACCGTCTCTGCACCATTATCATCTACAACAATCATCAGGTGCCCTATGCTATCAAGCTTTTTAAGATACCCTGTCACATGCTCATAGCTGCCACCCTCCTTGTGCTCATCCGGCACAAAATATGTCACCTCAAAATAATTCTCTGCCATGGTGTTTATGACATTTTCGTCATATAAACCGTCTGAATTGAAATTACGCTTTCTATAAAGCATCATGAGCTCATTCATTTTCTCATCAAGCTCTCTTTTTTTGTCCTCATCAGGCTCATGCCACTCGTTTGTTAGCCTCGCTGTCTCTGCAATAGCCTCCTCATGACCTGTAAGTGCCGCAAAAGGTGCAAACTGTGCTGAGCGGTCCCATATAGACATCTGCGGATGTACCTTTGACACATGATGTGGTAAATCTATAATATCATCATATTTTCCCATGCCATGCTCCTTATATACTTTTTCGTAACTATTTTAAACCACTAAAAAAAATCCGTTTAAGAACCACAGCGGTTGCTGCTATGCCTTGTGGCCGCCAATCTGATTGTTCCTTGAAATAGTTGTGGCCCCCTCCTCAAGATTCATGCCCTTTAGCATGGCATTCTTTCCATATTTCTTCTTGACGGAAATCATAGCCTCCTGAAGCTTTCTCTCCTTGGAAAGCGCCTCATCCTCTTTTAGCTTTTCCTTAGCCCTCTCCTGATAATCTGTAAATAAATCAAGCTGCTCAAACTGCTCACTTTCCTGCACCTTGCTCTCATCACAGACCCTGTTTGCCACCACAGTAATCCTTCGTGTCAGAAGAGAAGGATCTATGATACGGTCATAAAGCTCCATCACAGCATCCATGATGATGCGCGTGGATGACGTATAACGCCCTAAATTTGCTGTACCATGTGCATGCTTTGGAACCTTTCTGCCGTATCGGTCTATGGTAATCTCACCTGTATAATCTCTGTGTGTACCTTTTTTACCGCAAATACTGTCTCTGCCTTTATTATTTACTGCGTGGTCATAATTATTGCCAAAACAGCTATCAGCCTTATTAGACAGATTTGCAATATCATACCCTATAGTTAGTACTATCTGGTCTGTAACCAGCCTCTTATCTACCAGATCAAGCACAAGAAGGTCCGTCATCTCACGCACAATAAGCTTTGTCTTCTCATAATCATACGGCTCCTGAAGCACCTGCCCTGAGCTGATGCTGTTGGTCTGCGGTCTGTATGCCTTGATATCAGCTATTGTAACAGGCTCATACCCCCATGCATGGTCTATAAGAAGCTCTGCATTGATGCCAAACATCTTATACAGCTTTTCCTCATTGTAAAAATCATTCGAACCGCCTGTTGAGCACCTGGCCACATCTCCCATTGTATACATGCCGGCTGCCTCGAGCTTTTTGGCATAACCTGCTCCCACTCTCCAGAAATCGGTAATCGGCCTGTGGTCCCATAGCTTTCGCCTATAGCTATTCTCATTAAGCTCTGCTATACGCACTCCTCGCTCATCAGGCATGGCATGCTTTGCCATAATATCCATGGCTATCTTGCACAGATACAGATTGGTACCAATGCCGCAGGTTGCCGTGATACCGGTATCCTTAAGGACATCGTCTATCATCTTAGACGCAAGCTCCCTTGCCGTCATGTGATAAGTGCGAAGATAGTGTGTCACATCCATAAAAACCTCATCTATCGAGTAAACACTGATATCCTCAGGTGCGATATACTTAAGATAAATATTGTATATGCGTGTACTGTAATCCATATACAAAGCCATACGCGGCGGTGCGACAATGTATGTCAGCTCATACTCAGGATGTGCGTCAAGCAGATTCGCATTATATGATGCATAATCAAAGCCTGCCATTGTGCTTTCTGTTATATCATTTTCTGCTATATCGATTTCTGTTACATATTTTTTTCTTCTCTCCACTGTCCCGGCAGCATGTCCACTCGCCATAAGCTTCGACAGACGCAGCTTGTTTACCTCCTTCACACGCTGTACCACCTCAAAAAGGCGCGCCCTGCCCGGTATGCCATATGCCTTAAGAGCCGGCGATACTGCAAGACAGATAGTCTTCTCCGTGCGGGTTGGATCTGCCACGACCAGATTAGTGGTCAGAGCATCCTTTCCCCTCTCTCTGCACTCTACTGATGCGTAAAATGATTTTAAATCTATTGCCACATAAATGTGCTCTTCATTATGCTTGTCCATATTATGATTTTACATGGATTATGTTTAAATGTCAAGAACATATGTTTGTATATATAAATTATTGTCACCACATAAGAAAATGCCGCTACAGCACAGTTTAATGTATCTGCAAGCCTTACGCAGTCACTTAGTGGCTGTTAGAATTATATCCGCACACAACAATGCCCCGCCAAGGATGGCGGGGCAAGGCGTTATGTGCCATGGACGGCACATAAAAGCCGGTTGTGTCATGGTCTATAACAAACTGAATATATAATTCTTACAGCCTCTTAGTGACGCAGTACCGGCTTACGGATGCATTAAACTGTGCTGTAGTGGCATTTTCGTACTATAACCACTATGAATCACTAAGCTTTAAAACACTACACTACAAGGAAGAACTTCACAAGGAAAAGAAGCGAAATAGCATAAGTAAGGATAGAAACCTCCTTTGCTTTTCCTGTAAAGACCTTGAGTACAGTATATGTGATAAGTCCAAGACCTATACCATGTCCAATAGATCCGGAGATAGGCATTGCAATAAGCATGAGTGCTACCGGAGCAACCTGTGAGAGATCCTCGAAATCCACCTTCTTAAGACCGCCAAGCATCAGGATACCAACATAGATAAGTGCTGATGATGTTGCTGCGGCAGGAATGATTGCTGCAAACGGTGCTATAAATATGCATGCAAGGAACAGGATACCTGTTGTGAAAGCTGTAAGACCTGTTCGTCCACCGGCCTCTACACCTGATGCAGACTCAACAAAAGTTGTTACTGTAGATGTACCTGTTACGGCACCAACCACTGTGGCAACTGAATCGGAAATCAAAGCCTCCTTCATGTTTGGCATATTTCCCTCTTTGTCAACCATTCCTGCTCGTGATGCAGTACCAACAAGTGTTCCGATGGTATCAAACATATCTATGATACAGAATGTGATGATGAGTGAAATTGCTGTAAACCATCCAATACTGATGAAATCCTTGAAATCGAACTTGAACAGTGTTGTATCTGCCATATCCTTAAACTGTGGTACAAATGAAGCTGTTGCAAGTGATGCAAAAGGATTTGTTCCAAAGAATATAGCCTCTCCTGCCCAGTAAACTACGCAGGCTGCAAGCATACCAAAAAGTACTGCTCCGTTGACGCCCTTATGAGCTAAAATAATGATAACAAAAAGTCCGATGAACATAGTCACAACAGTGAGCACCATTGAAGAATATCCATCTGTCATATTTGTTTTGGCAAGTCCCGGTGTGAGTGCACCGAAGAAATCCTTCATCACATAAAATGGTCCACCATCCTTTGAGTAAACACCTGCATTTGAGCCAAAGCCGATATTTAAAAGCATAAGACCGATAGCCGGTGAAATACCCATGCGGACACCATAAGGAATGGCATCTACTATCTTGTCACGGATATTGAATATTGAAAGTATGAAGAATAAAATACCCTCAATAAGGATGATACACAGTGCAGCCTGGAATGAATCAACATATGACAGGCCTGTGATGCTTACGACATTGGCAACTACTACAGCAAAGAAGCTGTTAAGTCCCATACCCGGAGCCAGTGCAAATGGCTTGTTGGCAAGAAATGCCATGACAAACATACCGACTGCCGAAGCAATACATGTTGCCAGGAACACTCCGTTCCATAGTGCTTTTGTTCCCTCAGCACCAAATCCGGTGAGGAGGTTTGGGTTAAGAGCAATGATATATGCCATGGTCATGAATGTTGTCAGACCGGCAAGAATCTCTGTCTTGACCGTTGTGTTGTTTTGTTTGAGTTTGAAGATTTTCTCTAACATTTTTCTTCCTTTCCTTTTATCTTTTTTCAGCTGTTATCCGCTTTCCTGCTACAGGCGCCTGTTAACAGCTGCATTATATATAAAATTGTGAATCACAATTGATTCCTTGTTTTTTCCACGAACTCACTCGTGAAAACATCAAGTGTAACCGGCTTTGAATAGAAGTAGCCCTGAATAATATTACAGCCAAACTGCTGTAATAGCCTTACCTGCTCCTCATTCTCTGCCCCCTCGGCAACACACTCTATGCCAAGCTCCTTAATCATGGATATGAGGTGCTTTAACATAATCCTGCTCTTCTCATTACTCTCAAGGTTCTTGACCAGGGAACGATCAATTTTAGCAATGCTGAACGGAAACTTAAAGAGCATCTCAAGATTTGAGTACTTCGTGCCAAAGTCATCCATCGAAAGACGAAAGCCCATTGAAATCAGCGACTGCGCGATATTATTTATCAATACAATATCCATATCACCAACAGACTCTGTTATCTCTATCTGAACAAGCCCCTCCGGGAGATCATACCTGTTCATTATCTCCTTCACCTGTTCCAAAAGGTCTGCATATTCCAGCGTATTTTTTGAAAAATTCACAGATACCGGAACCACTCTCCTGTCACTTATACAGCGAAGCTTCTGCGCCTTGCATACCTCATCAAGTACAAATAAATCAATAAGATGCGAGCATCTGTTTTCTTCTAAAATCTCGATAAAATGAATTGGTCCTACAACGCCACGAGCCTCATCAAAAAATCTGATAAGGGCCTCCGCCCCGACTGTGATGCCTGTTCTTGAATCAACCTTCGGCTGATAATACACCATGAAGCTTCCCTTTTCAATCTCAGAAACCACATCCTTAAATACCTTATTTCTCATTGTACTGTCAAGACTCTTAAGCTTTGTGTCCTTTTCAATATCATACATTAAGCGAACTTCTGAGAGCTGCCTTGCTATGTCGGGCTTGTCCGTCCAACTAAAGCCTGTCGATACTGAGACATCCAGATCATCGAGGCTTTCCCTTACTATCCTGACAAGTCCCATAAATGATTTTTTATCAATATCCTTGCAAAAAACAACTATCTCATCCTGCTCGTACCTGTATATATCATAGCCTGTAAAAACGCCCCTAATCACATCTGCTACCATCCTAAGACGCGCATTTCCTGCCGTATATCCAAATTTATCATTTATCTCTGAAAGTCTTATGATATCTGATGCAAATATACCCATAGAGCTGCAGTCATACTCCACATAGTTCTCTCCGAGATTGTTAAAGGTTTCCCTCTTTCTTAAGCCCGTAACCTGGTCAAAATTGAGCCTGTACTCATACTCTGCCCTCGCCTTCTCATAAAACAGACTATTCGATATTGAAATACCAATCATTTCAATCAAATCCAGACTTCCTGAATTGGCTCTTGGATTCATAACCACGATGGCACCAAAGCATTGTTCCCTCTTGTTTAGTAGAACCGCAGATGTAGACCATATTCTGACATCAGCCATACGCTTGAATAAATCCCTGTATTCACCCTCAATTGACTTAATATCACTTATGAATACACGACCGGCATTATTAAACAGAGCGAGAAAATCTGTAATTGCACCTCTTGAAACAGATTCATTAACCACCTTTGCCATAATCTGGGCACTTGGTATGTGTATCTCCTCAATTGTGTCCCACGCACTCTCTCCATTATAAATGACAGCCACACAATCTGCATTATAAAACTCTCTAAGCAGCCGTAAATAGTTCTTATACCCAAAGCCTTCGGTGGTATCATTAATAGCATCAATGAAATTCTTCATAAACGACCTGTAGCTGCTCATCTGTCTCATAACAGCATTCAGCTTTGACTCATCACTCAAATCTATCATCTTGAGCAGTCTATAGCCATTATAATCCTTATGATTCAGCTTGATTATGAGCTTCTTTTCGCCTAACAGCTTTGCAACTATATTGTCGGGATGATCCTTTCCTGAAAAAACCGATACTCTGTTTCCCTGCTCTTTTTTCCGTAAAAACAAATCAATAAACCCATCCTCAAACGGCTTTGAAATAAATTCATCAATCTGAGATGCTGTCATAACGCTTGAATTTATGATAGCCTTATTGACAAATACTATTCTACGGCTCTCCTCATCTACTGCAAGTATATAGTCCGGCATTTCATCATACGAGAATATCTCCCTATCTGACATCCTGCAGGATACATCTGTAATGGAAGGAGCGCAGGAATTATGCGGAACGGTTATATCATTTTTCCTGATAGAATTGAAAAACGATATGCGATTCTTTCCCTGCCTCTTTGAGTAATACATAGCCTGATCCGCCTCATAGTACAGATCCTTAAAGGTCAGCTCTCTGTCATCGCCGGTAGTCATGCCGATTGATGCAGAATACTCCATATCAAAGATAATATTCTTCAGTCTTCCTGACAGCTTTACGCAGAACTCGTCCACAGCATCACTGTCCTCTAATCCAAATACGATCGCTGCAAACTCATCACCGCCAAGCCTGCCAACTATACCATTGGCTCCAACTGCTTCCTTAAGCACCTGTCCTGTCTGGCTTAATACCCTATCCCCTACATTGTGTCCCAAGGTGTCATTTACTATCTTGAAATCATCCACATCAAGCATCACAAATAAAAGCTTTGTTCCCTTTTGCCTGATAAGTGATGTACATTTATTCTCAAATGCAAGGTGATTGTATGTTCCTGTCAGCGAGTCCAAAAGCCCATTTTCATCTCTGATATCAAACATTACTCCAACTACCATACATACCTTTTTATCCAAATCAGGTATGCTGACCATGTACATCTCAACCGGCTTGCTCTTGCCATCCTCTGATATAAAACTAAGCTGGAATGCAGTACGCATAGGCCGAAGCAGACATTTATCAAGCTGCTTTTTGAAGCATTCGATGCTGTCTGCCGGACACTCTGACATGTATGTGTCAATATTTTGTTTAAAAACCGGATATACTGTCTCCTGAGCCGGAGAAGAGTTGACTATTTTGAAAATATATGCCTCATCATCTTCCACATAGTACTCAAACATGCGCTCATGATTGTTTTCTGCAACAATCTTCATCAGCTCATAGTAAGCCTCTGTTATTCTATCTGTAATTCTTCTCCCTCTGTTACGCTTATCTTCCATGCGGAAACCCCATTATCTACAACATATTCATAAACTTTGCTTCAAACTAAATTCTTATCAGTGCTTTTCAATTTCCTCAAATACTCTGTCAGCCACCCGCGGCAGCTCAGAGAATTTGCGAATAGCAGGCACATCGTCATCTATTGTGCCGAACCCGTATGCTGCATGGATGAACTTAACTCCTGCCTTTTTGCTGGAATCGTAGTCTCCCTGTATGTCACCTACATACACTGCCTCATCTATATTATTGCGCTCTACAATAAGCTTTATGTTTTCTGACTTCTCAAGCTCATTGTTGCCGTAGCACTCAGTATCCTTAAAATACCTGCCAAGTCCGTGGTACGCAAAAAAAGACTCTATATAACCACGCTGGCAATTGCTGACTATATAAAGGTCATATCTTTCTGACAGCTCATCAAGTGTCTTTTCAACATCAGGATAAAGCTCTCCCCCATGAACGGTCAGGTAATCGTTTTCTTCTCTATAGCATACATTAATTAACTCATCTCTGCAAGTACAATTAGGAAAGATAATGGATGCAAGTACATCCATTGTCTTTCCCATTACTGAATACATATCTTCTTTTGTGATAGGTGCCCTCTCATAGCCATAATCTGCTATGGCCTTATTCCATGATTTTGCCACATTCTCTGCTGAATCCCAGAGAGTGCCATCCATATCAAAAATAATACCCTTATGCTTCATCTATTGCCTTTCCGATATCATGTCTCATGTATTTATTATCAAACTGTACCCACTCTGTTGCCTCGTAAGCCTTGGCTCTGGCCTCCTTGAGTGTGGTGCCTGTTGCAGTGATACCAAGCACACGTCCTCCGTTTGTGACGATATTGCCGTCAGCATCAAATTTGGTGCCGGCATGATAGCAGTAATAATCATCTTTACCGTCAAACTTCTCAAATCCAGTTATCTTAAAGCCCTTCTCATACTTGACAGGATATCCGTCTGATGCCAGAACCACGCATACGCATGCGTTGTCCTCAAACTGAAGATCTATTGTGTCAAGAGTTCCGTCTACACAGGCCTCCATCACATCAATGATATCATTCTTCATACGAGGAAGCACAACCTGTGCCTCAGGATCTCCGAATCTTGCATTGTACTCAAGCACCTTTGGTCCATCCTCTGTGAGCATGAGTCCGAAGAAGATAACTCCTGTAAAAGGTCTGCCCTCTTTAGCCATAGCATCTACAGTTGCCTGATAAATATACTTCTTGCAGAAATCATCGACCTCATCGGTATAGAACGGACTAGGTGAGAAATTACCCATGCCGCCTGTATTAAGGCCTGTATCACCATCGCCTGCACGCTTGTGATCCTGCGCAGATGACATAATCTTGATAGTCTTTCCGTCTACAAATGAAAGCACCGAAACCTCACGGCCTGTCATGAACTCCTCAACTACCATGGTGTTTCCGGCTGTTCCGAACTTCTTATCCTCCATGATGGTTCTGACACCCTCTTTTGCCTCCTCAAGAGTATTACAGATAAGCACACCCTTTCCAAGAGCAAGTCCGTCTGCCTTTAACACGATAGGGAACTTTGCTGTCTCTAAATATTTAAGAGCCTCTTTGGCATCAGTAAAATTCTCATATGCCGCAGTAGGGATATTATACTTTTTCATGAGGTCCTTTGAAAATGCCTTTGAGCCCTCAAGAATAGCTGCATTCTTCTTTGGTCCGAAGCACTTGAGCCCTGCCTTTTCAAACTCGTCAACGATACCACCTACAAGCGGATCATCCATGCCGATGATTGTAAAATCAATGGCATTATCCTTTGCAAATGATACGAGCTTATCAAACTCCATCGCACCGATTGGCACACACTCTGCAAGTGCAGCGATACCTGCATTGCCCGGTGCACAGTATATCTTGTCAACGCGTGAGCTCTTTGCAACAGCCCTGCATATTGCATGTTCTCTTCCGCCGCTTCCTACTACTAATACCTTCATTTTTGCCTCCTATACCTAAGCTATAATATAAGCTTTTCATTGTCCGGTAATCATAATCTATCTGTGTTTACATACTAATTACTTACAGCACTGTCATTACTTCTCATCTATAATAACATGTCCGTCTTCTACTGACACCCTGCCATTTGCTATCAGGTCGATAGCGTGTGGCATGATTTTCCACTCAGCCTGCTCCATAACCCTGCGCTGAAGCACCTCAGGTGTGTCGCCCTGCTTTACCTCGACTGCCTTCTGTAAAATAATAGGGCCTGTGTCTGTGCCTTCATCCACAAAGTGGCAGGTGGCACCTGTCACCTTCACACCTCGTGCAAGCACTCCCTCATGCACCTTAAGACCATAGTAGCCTGTGCCGCAGAAAGATGGTATGAGCGATGGATGGATATTTATGATTCTGTTTCTGTACTGCTTTATCATCTCAGGTGGAATCACTACCAGAAAACCTGCCAGTACGACTAAATCCACATGATATGAATTAAGCTGCTTTAAAAAATCTTCATTGAAGGCAGCTCTGCTTTCATAGCTCTTTGGCGAGATGCATACTGCCTTTATTCCTGCTTTTTTTGCTCTCTCAAGTGCATATGCATCTGCGTTGTTGCTGATAACAACCTCTATCTGTGTGTTTGTAATTGTTCCTTTATCTATTGCATCTATGATGGCCTGAAGATTGGTGCCGCCACCCGATACACATACTGCAATTTTCATTCTTTTTCCTCGCAACGATGTATACAATTATTAACAATATATTGAATGTTATTATACGAGATCTACACCCTTCTCGCCGTCAATAATCTTTCCGACTACGTATGGTGTATCTCCGGCAGACTTCATAGCCTCCATAGTCTTGTCCACGTCTGCAGGGTCAACTGCGACAATCATTCCAAGTCCCATGTTGTAGGTATTGTACATCATCTGCTCCTCGACATTACCCTCTCTAGCCATCATTTTAAAGATTGGTGGAACAGGGTAGCTGTTTTTCTCAACTACGGCACGCTTGCCATCGATGAGCATACGTGGGATATTCTCATAGAAGCCGCCGCCTGTGATATGGCTGCAGGCCTTTACTGTGACTCCTGCGTCCTTTACAGCCTTAAGAGCCTTTACATAGATTCTTGTAGGGGCAAGAAGTGCCTCTCCAAGTGTAGTGCCAAGCTCCTCATGATATGTATTTAATGTCTCCTTGTCCATCTTGAAAATCTTTCTAACAAGTGAAAATCCATTTGAATGTACGCCTGTTGATGCCATTCCGATAAGTACATCACCATCCTTTAATCCCTCGCCTGTGATGATGTCCTTTCTGTCAACCACACCAACTGCAAAGCCTGCAAGGTCATACTCGTCCTCAGGCATAAGACCCGGATGCTCTGCTGTCTCACCGCCAACGAGTGCACAGCCTGACTGCTTACAGCCCTCTGCCACACCGCTTACGATTGTAGCAATCTTCTCCGGATAGTTCTTTCCACATGCTATATAATCAAGGAAAAATAATGGCTCACCGCCTGCACATGCCACATCATTTACGCACATGGCAACTGCATCGATTCCGATTGTATCATGCTTGTCCATGATGAAAGCAAGCTTTACCTTAGTTCCGCAGCCATCTGTTCCCGATAAAAGCACCGGATCCTCCATATCCTTGATGGAAGCAAGTGAGAACGCTCCTGAGAAGCCTCCGAGACCACCTAACACCTCCGGTCTCATAGTCTCCTTTACATGCTTTTTCATAAGCTCTACTGACTTGTAACCTGCCTCGATATCAACACCTGAATTCTTGTAATCCATTATTGTTCCTCCTAATAATCTGCAATTCGTTCAATACCTATAGTATACCTTCATAGTGCTAAATTTTCCAATTATATATTGTAATTATTCCTGTCTCTTATACACATCTCCGAGCCCACGAGACA
>ENA-OZAU01000372-OZAU01000372.1-human-gut-metagenome-genome-assembly--contig:-NODE-372-length-24817-cov-7.706970_pt1 | contig 24817 bp, 35 predicted proteins | sample MGYA00243303_ERZ653503 | MGnify/ENA primary metagenome ERZ653503 (study PRJEB26926, sample SAMN06165049) | human gut metagenome | biome: ENVO:00009003; feature: ENVO:2100002; material: ENVO:00002003...
CGAGATTTCTGCCTGTCTCGTGGGCTCGGAGATGTGTATAAGAGACAGGTGTATGTGTAGTACCAAGACGGTACGAATGTGGATTCATGGCGTACAAAAGCCGGATGCCCTCAAACAAAAGATGATTAGTGATAAACTGGGCGTTCCAGCCGATATTTTATTTCCTGTTACAGAATGAAAGCTATAGAGTTCTACACAACCCCGGAGGGTGAAGTTACTATGCGCCCTATCGGAGAAGCCGAAAGGCAGTTGAAAGAAACTGATACCGACTTTATCCAAGCTTTCTTGGCTATACTGAGGGAGTTTTATCCCGAAGCATACGATGCGCTTATGGATATATACTCTAAAAATTCAAACAACAAGAGGTATCGGGATTTCATAGCGGTGCGTAGATTCATTAAATGCAACTTCGGTCTGTATGACAACATGATTGATGTAGATGAGAATTGGAACTTTAATTTTGAGTTTGTAGGTTGTCCATTACGTGGAGAATGCAAACATGATAAAGTTATTTGCGCTCCTAAATTCAACTCTAAGTTGTCCGATAGGCAAATAGAAGTTATGCGAATGCTCTATGATGGGAAAAACGATTCAGAAATAGCCGAAAAGCTGTTTATCTCTTTAAATACCGTGAACAACCATAGAAAAAACAGTTTCCGAAAGGTTGGAGTACATTCAATGGCTGAATTTATGCGGTATGCTATGACTAACAATCTTTTCAAATAACAAATGCAACACCGATGAAAGGAGAAACTTTAGCAAACCTTATCCAATGTGGCGTTACGCTACTTCTTGGCATTATTGCCCTTGCTGGGGCATTGTTCTGTAATGCCTCATTTCACTTCTTTACCGCTATGGCTTGTTTTTGGCTGGCATGGGTTTTCTATACCGACAATGAGTATGGGATAGTAAGTGTTAGAGAATATTTTAAGAACCGCTACAAAAAGGACTGACTTATGGCAATTCAGATGGAACTATACGAGTTAAAGAATCTCTGTATGGAAATGGCTTCTTTGGGTGCTGCCAACTATGTAAAACAGACTATCCCGGCAAAAGACCTCATTTCACAACGTGAAGCATACAGATTGTTTCAAGAGTGCCGGGTGAAACGCTGGCAAAAAGACGGCAGAGTTTCTACTATCCGTGGCGGTAGCTCTATACATTCCAAAGTATTGTATTCACGTGCCGAACTTATGGCAGTGGATAAATCAGAGAAAATCAACTCTATAATTAATAAGTGATATGCGAACAATCAAATTAAAATCATTATCCCTTGTGAATTTTAAGGGAATCAGAAGCCTAAATATCGGTTTCTCCGATGCGGAAACGCTGGTTGCTGGAGAAAATGGTACGGGCAAAACAACTGTGTTCGATTCATTCCTTTGGCTTCTTTTTGGAAAAGACAGTACGGGACGGTCGGATAGTAATTTCAACATTAAAACGTTGGATTCGGACGGCAAGCCTATTTTGCACCTTGAACACTCCGTTACTGGTGTACTATCAGTGGATGGCAAGACGGTAACACTGCAACGCTGCTATGTGGAAAACTGGGTCAAGCCACGTGGAACTACGGAAGAAAGCCTAAAGAATCATGCAACAGAGTTCTATTTGAACGGTGTTAAGTTGGCTACCAAAAAGGAGTATGATAGTGAAGTAGCTGCCATCATCCCGGAAGATGTTTTCCGAATGATAACCAACCCTTTCTACTTTACATCAATGAAGCCGGAAGCGCAAAAAGAAATCCTTTTGGATATGGTAGGAACGCTTACCGACCAAGACGTAGCGCAGACCAAGCCCGAATATTTGGAGTTGCTGGCTCAGTTGTCCGGCAGGAGCATCGCCCAATACGCCAAAGAGGTAGCCGCCAAGAAAAAGGCTTGCAAAGATGAATTGTCAGTTATTCCCTCTCAGATAGAAACGGCTCGTAAACTTATGCCGGAGGAAGAGGATTGGGTAGCCATTGATAGTGAGATTGAGGATAAAAATGCCCGTATTCAGCAGATAGAGGAACAAATTGCCGACAAATCAAAGCTGAATGAGCAGGAATATCAACGTAAGGCTTTTATCCAAAAGCAAATAGGTGAAAAACGCCTACAACTCAATAGTAGAATGAATGAAATCGCTACAGAAGCTAACAAAGGGCGCAATGAGGCATCTTTGAAGCTGAACGAATTGGAATATTCGTTGCGTACTGAAAAAGCCTCTTTAGACAGAAAAAGGCAATCGGTTGCGGATATGGATATTGAGATAGAAAAGCTTAATACCAAATTGTCCGCATTGCGTGGTGAATTTTCATTTATCAGCAAGGAGGAACTTACCTATAATGAGGGTGAATTTATTTGCCCCACTTGCAAACGTCCTTTGGAAATTGAGGATATAGAAGCCAAGCAGCGTGAAATGCAAGCCAACTTTAACGCTAATAAGGCGGCACGTCTGAAAGCGAATAAAGAGGCTGGCATGGCTAAAAAGCAACGGCTTGAAGAAATGCAAGGGCTTAAAGACCGTACCAATGCCGAAATCGAGGAGCTGGAACAAAAGATAGAGAGTATCAATGCCGATATTCAACAAGCAAAGGCTTCTATCCCCGAGGCGCAAAACGTGGAAGCAATGATAGCATCCGACCGAACTTGCATTGACATCAAGAACGAGATTGTCGAACTTGAAAATCAGCTCAAAGTGGATGCAAAGATTGTGGACGTGTCGGAACTGCAATCGGAGAAAAGAACTTTGAATGAAGCCGTGCAAGGCTTATACAAGCGTTTGGCAAACCGTGAACAAATCGGCAGGGCTGAAAAGGAAATCGCTTCTTTGGAAGAAAAGCGCATTGCCAACAATCAAAAGTTGGCAGACCTTGAAAAATGGGAGTTTACGGCACTCCAATTCCAAAAGGATAAGGATGCGGAGCTGTTGAAACGCATTAACGGAATGTTCAGATATGTATCATTCTCCTTTGTGAACGAACAACTGAACGGAGGCGAAAAACTGACGTGTGTATGCACCGTGAACGGTACACCTTTCCTTGACGTGAACAATGCCGGACAAATCAATGCCGGAATAGATATAATCAATGCCATTTGCACGGCAAAGGGGGTATCTGCACCGATTTTCGTTGATAATGCGGAAAGCGTGAATCAAATAATCCCATCACTCAGTCAGATTATCCGGCTGGTGGTAACTACGGACAAAGAACTAACCATTAAATAATTGCGATTATGACACAGCAAGCGACTACAACCATACAACAGGCTGCAAATGGTGGGCAGGTAGCTACTCAAAGAAAGCCTGTAGATATTCTTAAAAGCATGATGAATGCCGAAAGCGTACAAGAACAATTCAAAAATGCGCTTGGTAAAAATTCGGCAACATTCGTAGCCTCTGTAATTGACCTATACAACGGAGATAGCAATCTGCAACTCTGTAATCCTAAACAGGTGGTAATGGAAGCACTCAAAGCTGCCACGTTACATTTGCCAATAAACAAGGCTTTGGGCTATGCTTTCATTATCCCGTTCAAAAACTCCAAAAAGGATGAAAAGGGCAACTGGATTAAAGTGTATGAGCCGACTTTTCAAATGGGCTATAAGGGTTATATTCAGCTTGCCATGCGCACGGGACAATACCGTACCATCAATGCGGATGTGGTGTATGATGGTGAGTTGCGCAAGGTAAACAAACTGACCGGGGAAATAGCCTTTGACGGTGAAAGGAAAAGCGATAAGGTGATAGGCTATTTCTGTTACTTTGAACTTATGAACGGCTTTAGCAAGACTTTGTACATGACAGTGGAGCAAATGGCAAACCATGCAAAGCGATACAGTAAAGCCATCACAAGCGATAAGGATGTAACGGTTGAAAAGTTGCTGAATTTGGCTAATTTGCCCGTTTCTCCCGATAGCAACAAGGTTGGTTGGATGGGTAACTTTCACGGAATGGCACAAAAAACCGTTATCCGTAATTTACTGAGTAAATACGGCTATTTGTCCGTAGAAATGCAAAATGCCATCACCAATGACTACGAGGGTGACGAAACTTCACAGCGTGAAATATTGACCGACAATTACGCAAACAAACAGTTGATTGATGCGGAAGATGTGAGCTTTGAAAGCGTGTCAAGCGAGCAACAAGCGGAAACTATTGGCCCCGGATATTGATAGCGTATGAAACTGATAGTTCTTGGTTCAAGTAGTAGTGGCAACTGTTACATTTTGGATAACGGTAATGAAGCTCTGATTATAGAGGCTGGAATCCGTTTCCAAGAAGTCAAGAAAGCGTTGGATTTCAATCTGAGAAAGGTTGTAGGGTGTGTGGTAACGCACGCCCACAACGACCACGCCAAATATATTAAGGCAATGGTGGATAGTGGATTTCACACGTTGGCATTACGGGAGGTATGGACTGCAAAGGGCGTTTGGGATTCCCGTTCTTTGGTGGTTAAAGAGGGCAAAGGCTATAAGATGGGTAATTTTAAGGTACTTCCTTTTCCTGCTTGCCATGATGTGCCATGTGTCGGCTATCTGATAGACCATCCCGATATGGGAAAGATGGTATTTCTTACCGATAGCTGTATGTGCGAATATCAGTTCAAGGGGCTTAACCATGTGCTGATAGAGTGCAATTACTCTGATAAGAAGCTCATCGAGGCGATTACAGCCGGGCGCACGTTGCCCTCACAGCGTGAACGTCTGCTTACCTCACACATGGAGCTTACTACGTGCAAGGGTTTTTTGGAAGCAAACGACTTATCCCATGTTTCGGAAATCGTGCTTTTACACCTTTCCGAGAATAATAGCGATGAGCCTTATTTCATATCGGAAGTGGAAAGGCATACGGGGAAAGTGGTTTATGCGGCAAAGCCGGGTTTAACGATTGATTTAGATAGAACATAAGGATATGGCTAAACTCCAAGTAGAAAAGAGAAACGGGTTATTTGATTTGAAGCCTCTGTACGAATGGATGCGTAACGCTTTGGATGGTATCTATAGGATAGAGGTTAAGAAAGTCAGAAAACCACGTTCTTTAGACCAAAACGGGTGGTTGTTCGGGTGTATTTACCCTATCCTTTTAGATGCTCTTTTGGAAGCTGGTTGGGAGTTCGTTTCAGTGGAACAAGTGCATGAGTTTTTTAAGGCTCAAATGACGGCTGACAAAGTGGTAAACAAGCACACGGGGGAGATTGTAGAGTTCCCATGTTCTACAGCCACTATGGACACGGTGACATTTTCCACCTATTGCGAAAAACTGAGGGAGTACGCCAAAGAGTTTCTGAATGTGGATATTCCCGACCCGGATAAATATTGGAGAAGCCATGAAAAGAATACCTAACAGCGTGGTATCTGAGCTGATACGCTTAGTGCCCATTTTGATAGCAAATATTCCACCCGGACAAAGTACGAGAGTGGATAACGCAATAAGATTAACAAAGAAGATTATCAACAAATTAAAAACATTGAAAGATGAAAGTAGAAATTGAAGAAAGCAAGTTGCAAACAGCTTATGCAAATGCTTGTGATGGAGTTAAGGATTTTATGGAAAGCCTGTTTGGAAAGAAGGTGTTTGAGGCTGCAAAGCCCACGTTGGACGATTACAAGACTATCCGCACGTATGAGGATGCTTGTAAGGCACTTGGTGAGCCTATTTTTGAAGACCCTAATAATTTGCCCAATCATATCATAGCCCTTATGAAGTTGGAAACTATTAGCCGGGCTTTGTGGGGTAGAAATTTCCAACCAAAGCCGGATGGAGAGGGAAGCAAAGTGTATTGGTATCCGTGGTTTGCCTTATGGACTAAAAAAGAGGTTGAGGATATGAATCCCGAACAAAGAGGTGCCCTTTTGTCTGCGAATGCGTCTTATGGTGCGTCTGCGGGTTTCGGTTTTCTGATTGCGATTAATCGTTCCTCGTCTGCGTATGCGTACTTTGGGTTCCGCTTGTGCCAAGAAACGGAAGAAAAGGCAAAGTATTTCGGGCAGCAATTCATTGAACTTTGGGCTGAATATTTGAAATTCAACTTTACCGTTGGAAATCGTTTGAAATAAAAGTGTGTTTATTAAACATATTATTAACTAAAAACAAGGTGAAATGAAAGACATCATGTTAGCCGACACCCCGGTGGAACAAAGGGCACAGATTCTACGTGATAGCTGCGACCAAATTGTAGAGCGTAGCTATACACGCAAATTCGACCAAGAAGAAATCAACGAAAGGAGGGCAGACCTCGCTAACGTGGCGATTCAAAAGGCAGATTTGGAACAATCATTAGCGGAAATCAGAGCCGATTACAAAGGCAAAATCAAGCCTTTGGAGGAACGCATAGTTAAACTTCGTGATGAACTGAAAGCCGGGGGCGATTGGATTAAGGGCGAATGTTACAAGTTCGTTGATGAGGAAGAGAAGATGGTAGGCTTCTATTCCCCGGAGGGTTACTTGCTGGAACAAAGAACCATGACACAAGAAGAAAGACAGCGTAACGTATTCCGTGCTATCCGTGGCAATGCTATGGATAAGACAGGTACGGACGATTAAGTATTAACATCAAAAACATTAGTAAAATGGAAAATCAAGAAAAAGGATTAACCGTGAACATCGGTGAGTACAAGGGTGAAAAAACTATCGAAGTAGTGTACAGAATTGGTAATGCTCCTAAAGCATTGGACGAATTGCCCATTAAGCAACCGGAAAGTATTTCTGTATCAGGTGTTATCAGAACTCCGTTAGATTGGTTGGAAAAGCGTATTGACACCATCGACCAAAAGCGTGCGAATATTAAGGTAAACCGTGAGAAAATGAGTATCACGCTTACCGTGAATGAGGATGATTATTACACCAAAAACACCTTTGTAGGTACGGTGGAATTATCGGAAGTCTTTTCAAAGTTCGGTATCAATGACGGAGAATGTGGCTGGATTCCGGCTAAACTGGGGCAGTTCCTGCGTTTGAATCGTGGCGTATTCATGCAAAAAGAGGATTGTATGAAGCTCGTTTCGGTATTAAAGAACTTCACGGCTAACGCCAAGACTGAAATTCAGAAACAGCGTGACCCGTCCGGCTCTATGGCTGAGGTGTACCGTTCACAAGTAGAAAGTAATTTGCCCAAGAGTTTCACGATTAACATCGCCATTTTCAAGGGAACTGCAAAAACACCTATTGAAGTTGAGTTCGACCACTATCTTTCTAATGGTGATGTGTTGTTGCAACTTGTTTCGCCCGGTGCTAACGAACTGGCAGAGGACTATAGAGATAAGTGTATTGACGAGGTGTTAGACGGCATTCGTGCCATTGCCCCGGACATTGCTATTCTTGAAATCTAAATACTATATCGTGGGGGAGAAATCCCCCACTTATAACAGCTCATAATATGGCTAATAAAAAAATCATACCGCCTATGCCTTTCGATGCCACCGCTTGGTTATCCAACAATGCGGCTATGAGGTTGTCATTTGCTTGTAAGGGCTTGTGGCTGGATATGCTTTGCTGTATGTGGGTGAGTATAGAGCGTGGGGTTATGATGAAACCTATTGGCGGTGCGTACACGGTTGATGAATTAGAAGCCCTCTACGGAAGTGGAACAAAGGAGCTGATAGAATCATTGATTAACGCTGAATTATTGTCTGTAAGGAATGATGGGGCTTTGTACAACACTGATATGGTTAAGATGGAATCAATACGGGTAAAACGGTCTGAGGCTGGGAAAAAAGGTGGTGTAACTATGGGTAAACGGATATTAGCCAAAGTTGATGCGCTTGTGGAAACGCCACCGACAGAAATGCCACATACACCTTCCCCAACGGCTGAAACGCAACACGGGGCGCAAGCAGACCTATTTCCCGATGATTTGCCGGAGAATCCACCGCCACTGACTGATGAACAACAGCGGAAGATTGCAAAAGCCAAGAAGTACAATTATGCTGATTACGTTACTTTGACACGTGATGAATACGCAAAATTATGTACCGAATATGGCGAAGAAGCCGCTAAAGCGATGATTGATATTCTCAACAATTACAAAGGTTCTAAGGGTAAGAAGTATAAATCCGATTACCTGACTATTAGGGGCTGGGTAAAAGATAAGTATTACGAAAATATGAATAGATATGGACAACAAACTGGTACAACGGCTGCAACAGATATTGGCAAACCAAGCGCAAAGAGGACTTTTAGGGACACGCTTTAAGATTGAGAAGTTTCCCGAACAGGACATAGCGGAAATGCTAAGGATGTGTTATCAGTCAGAAGTTGAGCGCAGAAACATGAAGTATGTTTCGGATGAAGCCACGTTGGAAAAGATAGGCAAAGCGGCTAAGTTCCTTTGCGGAAACGGAAAGTTCGGCTTGCTTCTGTATGGTACGGTAGGAAGTGGTAAAACCACGCTTGCAAAGGCGATATGCAACATTATAGGTATCTTGTACAATAGTGATTTATCTTCCGAAAGAAAGGGAGTGTACCGCATATCAGCTTTGAACCTTGCCAAGTCAATAGCCGATGACCCGACTTATTTCAACAAGCTAAAGAATCAAGAACTTTTGTTTATTGATGATGTGGGCACTGAACCAGCAAGCGTGAAAAGTTGGGGCAACGAGTTTTCCCCGGTTACTGAATTAATCTATGCCCGATATGACAGGCAGCTATTCACTATAGCCACTTCCAATTTGGCAGATGAGGAATTTGGCGACAGGTACGGAGAGCGTATTGCTGATAGAATGGAAGAAATGTTTGAACGGCTGCACTACAGCCAAAAAAGCTATCGAAAATGAGATTTGCGCTCAGAAACAAAACAAAGCTCATTAATGCTTTCGGTGAAGCGTATTACAACGAACTTATTGCAAGCATTAATAGCTTTCAATCTAACTACACGCCCGATTGCCATTATTGGAACGAGGCGATACAAAAAGAAATGCTGGATATGCCAAGTAGTACCCACCCGGATAAGACATTTTCGTTTGCCATTGTGAGCGAAATGTGGGATGTGATAACGCTTGCTTATTATTCAGAAAGTAATACACCAAGTAAATAATAAAGCTATGCAACACCAAAAATCAGAAAAGAAAAAAGTGGTTGTGACCTTATGCCGTGTATTCCCAGTTACACATTCTTTGGCTGGAAAGCCTACAGAGTTTGAGGGCAAACTAAAAGAGCATAAGAAGATACATACTATACGCTACAATAAGAATGGCGTGTGGGATAAGAGATATAAAGATATTGCATCCGGCAAAAAATATCTTTCAGTGCGTGAATGGACGGGCAGACCGTACAACTCTGAGCAGAGAGAGTTTGCCCAGTATGATAAAATAGGTCTACAGCACATTACTATGACCTATGGTGTTGATGATGCCGTTCCTCAGATATGGATTGATGGTAAACAAATTCCCATTGAAATAGTGGCAAAGAATGATGGTCTGACAGTTGAGCAATTTGTGGAATGGTTCTTTGGTGAATCAAAAAGTAACGTGTTTGAGGGCGTTGTGTTACACTTCACTTCATTTAGGTACTGATATGGGAAAAGATGATATAAAGCATTGTAGTGAGTGCAAATATTACTGGTGCGAGCCTAAGTCAATGCAGATGTATTGCTATAAACTGGCGAAGCGGATAACGGCAAGAAAGAAGTTTTGTAAGCACTATGAACTAAATAAATGACAGTAGTATGGAAACGAATAAAACGAAGAATACAGACCTATTTTTGATTGACCCCCGTAATATCGTGGTTGTGGACGGTTTCAATGTAAGACGTGATTTTGACCTTGACGAACTGAAAGAGCAAATAAAGGCAAAGGGTGTCTTAAATCCTCTGACGGTTATAGCCTTTAAGGATGATGAGGGCAACGAGAAATATAAATTGGTGGATGGTGAACGCAGGTATAGGGCTACCATGTTGGCTATATCCGAGGGTGCGGATATTCCTTATGTTCGTGCCATGAAAGCCCGAAAGGACGCTTCTACTGAAGAATTGTATATTCAACAGATGATGCGTAACGAGGGTAAGAAATTTACCGAATACGAGTGCGCTATCATGTTCAGACGTTTCAAAGAAGAATTTGGATATAGCCAAGTTGAGATAGCGGATAAGTTCAAGAAAAGCCCGGCTTTCATAAGCAAATGCCTTTCCTTGTTGGATTTGCCCCCGTACATTCAAGAAAGGATTATGAAAGGGGAATTGTCGGTTAAGGCGGCTAAGGAGATTGCCGCCAATTATGGAAGTGAGAAAGAACAAGTAAAGGCTGCAAAGTCGGCTGTGGATAACGCCAAAGAAAACGGTAGGGTTACAGCTACCAATAAGGAGGTTCTTAATTCTCTGAAAGATTCTAAAGAAGCAAAAGCCATTGCGGAAGCTCTGAGAAAGGTTTGGGCTTATTTGGATGGTGAGGTTATCGTGGACGTGGATAAGCTGGCAAGGCTATTGGATAAGACGGAAAGCCTTAGCCAAGCGATGAGAGAATACAAGAAAGGGGGCATAAAATGAAACTGAGAAAAGAAAAGGAACAAATACCTGCGGATTTCCGCAAACAAATGTATGAGAACTACAAAGCCAATATGACTTTATACGGTAAACCAATTCTCCCGTACAAGCAATGGCTGAAAGACGTGTTTAACACTAAATTACCTTGTTGTGGTAAATAGATGGCATGAAAACGCTGATGATTGATATAATGCTGAATGACCGCTTTTATGCGGCTTTCAGATATAAGTATTGCCCAGCTTTCAAATTCGACATTGAGGATATGACTAACAAGGTTTATGAGCGATACCCCACCCTGCGAAAAAGGGCTATGAATGGCGAAAAAGTAGTATTTGCATTTTAATGATTTGAAGATATGGAAATTAAAAAGAAGATAGTAGTGCCTACGGGCGAAATATATACCGCTATAGGTGAAAAGGGAATGTTGGAGTTCCTTACGGTTGGAGATTATGGTAAGAACGCTAATATCAAAGCGGACTTTTTGGGGATTACCCGTGATTTGAACGGTGTACCCAATGGCGAGCCGATGCCTCTTACTGAAAAATGGGTGATTACCATTTCCACACAGTACGGTTGCTCTATGGGCTGCAAGTTCTGCGATGTTCCAAAAGTGGGTATTGGGAGAAATGCCACTTTTAATGATTTGAAAGGAGAAGTGCTAACGGCTATCAAGCAACACCCGGAAGTGAAGCACACGAAACGTCTAAACATACATTATGCACGTATGGGAGAGCCTACATGGAACGCAAATGTGTTACTTCATGCAATCAGTGTAAAGAAGGACATAGAGCCGTTTATAGGCGATTCTTTGGTACACCCGGTTATAAGTACAATGCTGCCAAAGAGAAATAAGAAGCTGGTTGAGTTCTTACATAAGTGGTGTTACTACATAAAGAACGAGCTTTATAAGGGTGATGCCGGACTTCAATTCTCCATCAATACAACGAATGATGAAGAAAGAAATTATCTGTTTTCGGGTAGTTCGCTTTCACTTGGTGAAATATCAGAAATTGGGAAGTCGCTTCCTATGCCTGTTGGCAGGAAATACGCCTTAAACTTTGCTTTGGCAGATGATACACATATAGACGGCAAGCGTTTGAGAGAGCTTTTCAACCCCGATAAATTTATGTGTAAGATTACCCCATTGCACCGAACAAATAGCTGTGATGAGAATGATTTGCACACAAGCGGAGGCTATGAGCTGTTTACTCCATACAAAGCCGTGGAGGAAGATTTGAAAGGCAACGGATTCGATGTTATTGTGTTTGTCCCCTCTTATGATGAAGATAACGGGCTTATCACGTGTGGCAACGCTATCCTATCCGGGAAAGTTCCTACTTCAAGTTACCAAGAAACAATATACTGATATGGCTAAAATTGTAGATAACTCCAAAGGGTTTAAGGTGATTGAATTGAGCCGAAACGAGTTGGCTAAAATTGGCGGTATTGGTATTTGCGATAGATGTAACGGTACTTCTAATACTGGCTATTATGTAGCCGTGCTAAATTGCTGGTTTTGTCCTAAATGCTACAATGAATGGTACGGATGCGCCACTCATTACCCGGAAGATATAAAGATAGAAAATAAGAATTTTGAGTATTATAAAAATTTATTTGACCTATGAGCAAAGAAGAATTGCAAGCAAAATTGGCGAAAGCCAACGCAGAGAACAAAGGTATGGTGTTTTACCCCGAATACTTCAAGAAGAAAAAGAAGCGTATGCGCCCCGACTTCATAAAGAAGCTGGAAGAAACTGCAAAAGCGGATTTTACTGATGTGGATGATTACGGAGTGTATAAAGTTGGTTCTTTCCTCTATAAGAATGCCTTTGTAACCATATCTAAAGAGGGGGGACTATGGACGTTGCACGTGATAAGTGAAGCCCCGATAGGTTTGCCACTAATTAAAGAAGTGAGGTACAAGTATCTGCCTAATAACCTTATGATGGCTCAGATTTTCGGGGATAGAGCCGAAGCAAACGAGATTAAGGGCGTTATTCTGTATCAGATTCCCAACGGAGAAATGGAGGCTGAATAATGATTTATGTAGGGATTGATACGGGTGTAAATACCGGGTTCGCTGTTTGGGATAGCAAGCAGCGTTCCCTACTTCAAGTATGCTCTTTGCCTATACATAAAGCGATGGAGCGTGTACGTTCCTTGTATGATGAGTATAAGGCTGGTATAGGTGACAAAGTGATTGTAAGGGTGGAAGACCCCCGGCAAAGAACGTGGTTCGGGACGGAGCGTATGAGCCGTGAAATGGAACGTAAGAAGTTGCAAGGTGTAGGCTCTGTGAAACGGGATGCCTCTATATGGGATGATTATCTAAAAGAGTTGGGCGTGGAGTATGAAATGGTTGCCCCGAAACGCAATGTAACCAAGCTGACACAAGAACGGTTTAAGGCTCTGACTGGATGGCAAAAACAGACAAATGAGCATGGACGTGATGGCGCAATGTTGGTTTATGGCTTTTAGTATTCTTTTTACGGCTAAATATGTGTTTGGTAAACGCATATTTAGTATATTTGCAATATGATTCACCAAGTAAACAAATAAGCTATGGGTATGTATATTCTTATCGGATTAACGCTGTTTTTTTTAGCCTTGTTGCTCATGTCCGAGTATATAGGTAGGAACTTTTGGCGGTTTGCCCCAAAAGAGCATTTGAAGCAAGGGGAAAAGATACACGTTTATATCAATGGCAAATACGATAGGCACGCAACCATTACGGGCGTGTCCGATGATTCGGTTAGTATCTATGGTGCGGTGGCATTACCCGTTGATTACCGGGGTTCTTTCTATGCCATTGGCAAAGATTCCGTAGGTGCAAAGCTGGTATATGTGAAGTATCGCAGACGTTACCGCTTTGTCAAGCTCTGTGAGCTTCTTAGAAAGGGCTTCTGTGTAGAAGATGATGAGGGACAATTAATGCCGGATTCCCATTCTTCGGAGAATGACGAAACCAAAGACGAAACGGAGGTTGAGGATGAAATGTAGTGAGATTACATACAAGAAAGTTTCGGAGCTGGTTTTGTTGCCTGAAAATCCCCGTACCATTACGAAGAATGACTTTGAAAGGTTGGTGGATTCCATAAAGATAAACGGCTTTTGGAAACACCGACCTTTGGCGGTTATGGAGCGTGACGGTAAACTGGTGGTATTGGCAGGAAACCAACGCTTGAAGGCTGCAAGGAAGCTGAAACTTGCCGATGTGCCCGTTATTCTTTATTCGGAACTGACCCCGGATGAGGAAAAGGATATTATTCTGAGGGATAATATTAACAATGGCGATTGGGATTGCAATGCCTTACAAATGGATGAGTTTTGGAAAGATGTAGATTTCGGCTTTATTGGGCTTGATTTTCCATCTGATGATGAGAAACCCGGCAAGGGTAAGAAGAAAGCGGCTAAAGAGGCAGAGGAAACGGAAGCCGACCAAAACGCAGAGGAAGAAACGGACGATGAGGAACAAAGCGAGGAAGAAGCCGAAAAGGAATCTTTCTACCGTTCCATGTTTAAGGACGTTCTTTATGAAAGCGATAACGTCTTTGAAATTCCCAATCTCTTATTGGATATGCAAGCCGGAAAGATGGAATTGCCTTTGTCCCCGTGGGGTGCTAACAGCCGTTTGCGTAAAGATGTGGCAACGTATCATTTCTATGTGGATGATTATAGGTTTGAGGCTCTTTTCAAAGACCCGATAAATTTGCTAACAAGCGGATGCAAGGCAGTGGTAGAGCCGAATTGTAGCTGCCACGACCAAACGCCTGTAGCGTGGGGCATTCAGCTTATCTACAAGAAACGCTGGCTTTCCCGTTACTTCCAAGAATGCGGAATCAAGGTTTATGCAGACTTGAATGTTTCTCACAAGTTTATTGAGTACAACAAAATGGGTATTCCCAAAGGATATAATGCTTTCTTTACCCGTGGGCTGGACGGTTGGATGGAAAGCCTTAAATCTGATTTGCAAGTAGCCCAAGAAATAAGCGGGCTTGAAAAACCAAACCTTATCGTTTACGGTGGAGGTACGGAAATTCAGAAGTTCTGCCGTGAACATGGGCTGTTGTACGTCACAGATTTTATTAACGCAAAAAAGAAGTAAAGTATTATGGGACGAAATTCAAGCGGAACACGTGGAGGACTGCAACCGGGTGATGCAACCTATAAAGGCTCTATTGGAAAGCCTGAACCTTTGGTAAACATGAAAGACCCGGCTTTGTATAAGGCAACCAAAGAAGCTATTTCACGCTATCATGCCGTACTTGGTGTAAGGCAAAAGAATGTAAAGTTGGCAGAACTATCGGCTGGCACTTATGGCGTACACGTTACGGCTAATGGGAAGTCAGAGGGTGTTTACCTTAACAAAAAACATTTCATGCAAACGAAAAAAGCGGTGGAAGCCTCACACAAGAGGGGCTATGCGAGTGGGTGGAGTACGAAAACCAACAAAGCGGTAGCCCATACCGTAACGCATGAGTTGGCGCACGCTACATGGAATGCCAGCATGACAGGGGCAAACCAAAAAGCGGCTGGAAAGGAAGTGAATAAATTATTTAAGTCTTGGAAGAAAGACAATAAGAAATCCGGGTATGGAAAGTATGCGGAAACCAATGTGTCGGAGTTCTGGGCTGAAACCGTTACCAAGGCAATACATGGTAAAAGTGATAAATATACCAAGAAAGTAAAGGAAATCTGCAAGAAATACAAACTATAGAGGTATTTTTGCTTAAATAATTCAATGCAACATGAAGAAGATAGAATTAACCGCTGACGAGATTAAGGTAATCAAGCAGCAATTAAATGGTGAAATCGAGGTTTGGAATGCTGATGATTATCAGCAAAAGCATCTCACTTCGGTAATTGACAAGGCAAACGCCCTTTTGAAGGAATTGGATGCCTACGATGAAATGATAGACGAAAAGGGTGGTGATACCATTCTTTGGTTTTGGGATAAGTACAAGGCACAAGAGGGTATCATAGAATAATTAACCGGGTAAAGGGAATCGGACGGTATCACGCTATCCGATTTTCTTTACTTTGTAAGTGTGTTTGCGGAACACATAAACCAACAATAAATCAACGGATGGCACTTTTTGAGAAAGGAAATAAAATAGGGAATAGATTCTCATCTGATAACCAACCCCAAAATTCGGGTAGGAAGCCGTCCGTGTATAAATACATCAAAGATATTACGGGCAAAAAGGTAGCACCGGAAATGAGCAAAGAGGATTACTATAAGGTTATCCGTTTCTTGATGGAAAGTACGCCCGAAACTTTGGAGGGGTTGGTTAAGAACAAAGACGGAACGCCCAACAAGAAAACGCCCGTGTGGGTGCTAAATGTGGTGTCTGCCATTAACGCAGATATTCGCTATGGTAGGACTTATACGGTAGATAGTCTGTTTGATAGGGTTTTCGGTAAGCCCACCCAACAGATAGAGAGCGAAGTAAACGCACAAGTAACCAACAACAGCATGGATTTGTCGGCTCTTACTACGGATGAGTTGCTACAATACAATTCCTTGCTGGAAAAAATAAAGGCAGGCAATGGCACGAAGTAAGGTTACAGACGTGCCGATGGCACTTGCAGTGAAGATTGAGCTTTTCAAGCGTGGTTGTTTCGACTTCATCACCGTAAAGGATGGTTTGAAGCATGAGAAGCAAGAACACGCTTTGAAGATACTTACCGACAATGAACACGTTGAACTTTTGTACGGAGGTGCTGCCGGGGGTGCAAAATCATGGACGGGTGCGGTGTGGCTTCTGTTTATGTGCCTCTGTTATCCCGGTTCAAAGTGGTTTATCGGACGTGCCGAGTTAAAGCGTATCACACAATCTACACTTATCACATTTTACAAGGTTTGCAATCAGTACGGGGTTGATGATACCTTGTACAAGTATAACGGGCAATACAATTATATCGAATTTTTCAACGGTTCACGTATTGACTTACTGGACTTGCAATATAAGCCGGGAGACCCTCTGTATGAGCGTTACGGCTCAATCGAATATACAGGCGGCTGGATTGAAGAGGGTGGCGAGGTGAATTTTGGAGCTTATGATACATTGAAAACACGTATCGGGCGACACCTTAACAATGAACTGGGGTTGAGGCGAAAGTTATTCATTACGTGCAACCCTAAAAAGAATTGGATGTATGATACATTCTACAAGCCGGATAAGAAAGGGGAATTGCCCGAATATATGTACTACCTTGCTTGCCTTGTACAAGAAAATCCATTCATAGACCCCGATTATATAGAGGGTTTGAAAACCACAAAGGATAAGGTAAAGCGTGAACGTCTTTTGAAAGGTAATTGGGAATATGACGATAACCCAAACGCCCTTTGCTCACATGATGCAATCTGTGAGATATTCGGGAATAAGATTTCAATCAAGACAGGTACAAACTATATCACGGGGGACGTTGCACGTTTTGGTGCTGACTATGCCCGTCTTGCCGTTTGGGATGGTTGGCATATCATAGAACTACAATGTTTCCCCGTGTCTAAGACTACCGACATTCAGACGTGGATAATCAACAAGCAAAAGAAGTACAGAATACCTAACCATAGATGTATCGTTGATGAGGACGGTGTAGGCGGTGGAGTGGTGGATAATTGCGACATTCAGGGATTCGTGAACAACTCTACCCCTTTCAATGGTGAAAACTACCAAAACCTACAGACCCAATGCGGCTACAAGCTGGCAGACCACATAAACGCTACGGAAGTGGGGATAGATGAGGATTTGATAAGCACTGCCGATAAGGAAGAAATCATAAGGGAACTGGAACAACTGCAAACATGGAAAGCTGATTCGGACGGGAAACTAAAATTGAAACCCAAAGAAGAAATCAAGATGGATATTGGTTGTTCCCCGGACTGGAGGGATATGTTTCTGATGCGAGCATGGTTTGACTATAACGAGTATGATATACCCGATGATATAGAACGCAGATTAGGTATAACCGCTTAAAAACAATAAAGCAAAATGGGATTATTAAACATTATTTCTAACGAGGTAAAGGCGGCTATTGGCTACCAACAAAACTTTGCCGACCTTTTGACGGCTAAGGATGTGACCCGTGCTCTTTCCATGATGAAAGCCCATGCGGAAGAAGCCGCCAATAATTTACGTGAGTATAAGATTGACACTCACAAAGTGATGGAGCGTAAGGATAGAGCCGTTTACGATAAGAAAGGCAACTTTCTACGTTGGAGTAAACGGTGGAAAATCCCCATTCCTTACCCTCAATTCATCAATGAAATTTCTTTGGTGTTCCTCTATGGCAGACCCGTAAAATGGCAACAGCTTTCAACGGGTACGGATTATGCTTTTCAGAACTACAAAGATTGGCTGAATGAAATACATTTCAATGCCAAAGTTAGAGAGGCTAAACGTTTGGCTGGTGCGGAGGGCATTTCTGCCATTCTTTACCATGTGTACCGGGATAGTGATAATAAACCATCCCTTTTGCTGAATGTGTTGAGCCGGGAAAACAACGATGATATTTATACCATTCGTGACCAATACAAACGGATTACCGCTTTTGCGTGGGGTTACTATCTGACAGAGGCAGGCAACAATACCGTTTACCATGTGGATATATACACTAAAGAGACTGTATATCGTGCCAAACGTGGCAAAATGGGTTGGGAGGTTGAGATAAAGGATAATCCAATAGGGAAAATTCCCGTGCTGATATTTGAGCAAACGCCCGAACATAAGGAGGTGCAACCCATGATTGAACGCTCTGAAATAATGGAAAGCACCGATGCAGATACTAATGACCGCTTTTCTAACCCGGCAATGGTGGCTACTTCTGAAATCCTCAATAGCTTGCCAAAGTCGGAAGAAGAAGCCAAACTGTTTATTCTCAAAAATGGCGGTGATGTACGCTACCTTACATGGAACGAGGCGAGCGAAAGCAAAAAGAATGAGTTTGAAAGATTGGATAAACACATCCTTTCAAAGTCTTTCACGCCCAACATTGATTTTGACAATATGAAATCATTGGGAAATCTTTCGGCAAAGGCTATCCGCAAAGTGATGTTGCTTGCCGTTATCAAGGCAGAACGCCACAAGGAAAAGCACGATGATTATATGAAACGCCACGCCAACCTTATGATAGCTATTTTAGGTAATGTGCTTGACTATCGGCATAAGGCTGAATATGATGCCTTGCTGTTAAGGCATGAGTTCCAAGAGCCTTTCGGGGAAGATGTGAGCGAATTGCTTGCCGACCTATCTAAGCAATACAATGATGGGGCATTGAGCCGTGAAACCTATGTAGAATTGTCCTACCTTGTAAAAGATGCGAAACAAGAAATAGAGCGGCTAAAACAAGAAGAAGCGGAACGGATGGAGCAACAAATGGAGTTAAACAAAATGGACGTTTTCGGAGGGGGTGAATAATGGCAAAGAAGAAACAGACATCAACGCAGAACTACCATTGTAGGGACTGCAAACATGCTTTTGATTTCCACGAATTGAACTGGAAAGGTGAGCCGTTCTTATGCAAATGCCCTTTCCATAAATACAGCAAGTTTTTGGATAAGGACTATTGCACCAACTTCAAACTAAAGTAGTGGCATGGCAAAGAAGAAGTACATAGACTATAAGAAGATGCAAGCGGAGCTTTTCAATAGAACGGAGGGCTACGCTGCCAATGTCCGTATCATCTACCAACAAGCATTTGAACGAATAATTAACTTGGTAAAGGGTACGGAGTTGGAGGATGGAAAAACTTTCTCCTTTGCCGACTATGGGTATAGCGAGGAAGTTACGCCAATTTTTAGGGATATGTACAGCCGTGTTTACCAAGTTATCCGTGGCGGTGTAGAAAAGGAATGGCTTGCATCTAACGAGAATAACGATGCTTTGGTTAAAAGTGTGTTCGGTGAACAATCAATAGAAGATAATCACTTTGCACGTTTCTTCAAGCGCAACAAAGAGGCTATGGATGCTTTCTTTGCCCGTAAGAGTGGTGACGGTGGTTTGAATCTCTCTCAAAAGGTTTGGCGATATACGGGTATGTTCCGTGATGAGCTGGAAAATACTTTGGATTTGGCGATTGGTGAGGGTGTTCCGGCTAATCGTTTGGCGGCTCAGATAAAAAAGTACCTACAAGACCCCGATAAGTTCTACAGGCGTTTCCGTATCAAGGTGGGGGAAGATGAGAACGGGCAACCTATCTATGGTAGAAAGTGGAAACGCAGGGTTTGGAACAAAGAAGCCAACTCCTACAAATGGGTGGATGATAGCCCGAAACATTTTCATCCGGGGCGTGGCGTGTACCGTTCATCCGCACGTAACGCCCAAAGGCTTGCACGGACTGAAACCAACATTGCGTATCGTACAGCCGATTTTGAGCGTTGGGCGCAACTTGACTTTGTGGTAGGCATTGAAATCAAGCTATCCAACAATCATCCCGTATCTGACATTTGCGATGATTTGAAAGGTGTGTACCCTAAAACATTCCGTTGGAAAGGGTGGCACCCGAATTGCCGTTGCTATCAGGTACCCGTACTGGCAAAGCAAGAAGAATTGGACGAAATGCTGGATAAGATTTTGGACGGGGATAATCTGGCAACGGTGGAATGTGAGGAAAAGGTAAAAGAGCTGCCATCCCAATTTACCGGGTGGATGCAAGCCAATGAGCAACGCATCAAGGATGCAACGGAGAAAGGGACTTTGCCCTACTTCTTACGGGACAATGAAAAGGTTATCTATCCACCGACTGCAAAAGAAATAGCGAAAGCCCGGCACGAAGCCCGGACGGAAGCGGAAGCAAATGCCATTCGGCAACGGTGGAATGTGAGGAAAGCGACCTATCACTATGGAAATAATATGCTCCGTGTTATGGGTGGTATTTCTGACGTTGATACTACGGCTTTGGCTGAGGCTCTAAAGCACCCTGATTTGTCCGCTATCATGTTGGAAGCCCGTAAACTGAAAACCATTGGTAAGGGGATTTATTCACTGGGTTACATAGATAACCCTATGGAGGTGGCTAAAAAGTTCTCTTTAGCCGATGCAAAAGCCGTAAACAAGGCGGTTGCTGATAAGCTGGCACAATGGGATAGCCTTTCTTTGGAACAACAATTAAAGAAACTGAATTTTGAAGCATACGACTTCTTAGGCGGTAACTATCACAATGTACAACAGAAGTACCCAACGTGGCAGGTGTCACAACAAGCCTATGTTAAACAGATTGGCATTGTTCAAGATAAGATAGATTGGAAAGCCATTAAGGATAGCTATGCCGACTTATCTAAGTTCTCTACCAAGTCCAAGCCTTACCAATCGCTCATTGCACAGCTTGAAAACGCAATCAACGGCAATGATAAAGCAATGGCACAACAAACCATTGCGGAACTCAATGCAAGGAAAGAAAGCATTGAAAAAGCCGCTGCCAAGCGTAAATCAAAAGTCAAGGATGTTAAGTTTAAGGATTCCGATTTTACGCAGGAAAGAAAGGATACTGCGAAATGGTTTATTCACAGTTCGGATGCAAACGATTATTTCTTTGATAATGCCGTGGATATGTGGAAACTTGCAAGCTCTGATGAAAAGGCGGCTATGTATCAATATACGGCTGGTAGTAGTTACATAACAGAGCCTTTGCGTGCTATCAAGGGGTATTATCACTACTATGGTAGTAGATTGTCCGAAGCCGAAAAGCATATTGCCGATATGACCCAATATATAGCCCGAAGCACACTTAAAGATGATGTTTGGGTAAAGCGTGACGAAATCAGTGCTTTTGTAAACTATCGTTTTGGATTGTCTGATTTGGATGCTTATATATCTGACCCGTCTAAGCTGGTTGGCAAGGTTGGTACGGATGATTCCTTTATGTCGTGTGGTAATTGCCGGAATACGAACTTTGGAAGTAAGCCCGTTTGTCTGAATATCTATTGTCCGAAAGGTACACAAATGACTTACGCAGAGCCTTTCTCCGCATTTGGTTCAAGCCATGACAACGGGGACTATTGTCCGGGTAAGAAGTGGAACGGAACTTCTAAGCCTACAACAACGGGGGAAAATGAAATCATCCTACAGCGTGGCACTAAATTCAGAATCACTAAAGCCGAATACACAAATGGCAAATGGTATATAGATATGGAAGTTTTGGAACAAAGCCCGAAAGTGATAAAGGAAATGGTTTCTACTTCAATGGGATTCTATTGCAAGTATTGACAACAAAAGAAAGGCGCATCAATTATGGTGCGACCTTTACTTTAACTTTAACCTTTTATGTATGTAGTCCGATACAGCTTTCTAAAGCCCTCTATATCCACCCTTTCAGCATATTTGCAGTACCGATTGAAAAGCACCGCTTTCAATGTGATAGGCACACCATCGTACAATTCAAAGCTGGATAGTCCGGCATCGGTGTACTCCTTTAGAATAGGGGTAATGAGTTCACACCCGGCATCGGTGGCGGGTATAGTTTGCTCTGTCCACCATTTTTCACAAAGCCAAAACATTTGCTTATCGCCATCTTTGAACGGGCATACCGTTTCGCCTTTGTAGAAGCGGCAAAATGATTGCAATGTCTCTTTTACCATAATAATTTATTTTTTTGTTCCATTACTTTAAAATCTTGTGCTATAACGCTAAGCGCACATATCAAGTCTTGATAACTCATTTCTTTATTATTGATTTTTTCTGCTATTCCCGTAATTGGCTCGTTAAGAGTATTTGCCAATACTTGCATGATTGGTATTCCATAATTAGTAAATATTCGAGCCTCATAGGGTCTGATGTAGTTGCAAATCTCACAGTTGCGTAGTGCTATCTGTAGATTACACAAATCAGATTCACTCATTCCTATAGCACTGGAAATGTTTTTCAATAAACGCTCTATTATCATATTATATTCTATTTAGTTTCTCGTAAAAAGTGCCTATCACATTGAGCATATCAGTAGGCAATATGTCGAATACTTTATCTGAAATTTCAGTTGGAATACCCCAAAGGGCTTCTGCCATTGAGCCGACTATTGCCCCTATCGTGTCGCTATCCCCACCCCATGAAATAGCCCGTCTGATTGCATCCTCAAAAGAGGTACTTACACGAATAATCTTCAAACAAAGCGGCACAGTGCCTTGACACGTTTCATCAAATACTCCGGCATAATATTCGTTTACCATGAATTGCGGATAGTACGATTGCATTATATTCTCAAATACTTTTTGATTGTGGGTTGTCCTCAGATAATAAATAGCGTGTGCGACTGCTACAGCTCCTTTAACTCCCTCTGGGTGATTATGGGTTACTATAGCCGTTTTCTCTGCCTCCATCAAAACCTTATCCAAGTTGTCATAAGCCCATGCAACTGGGGAAACACGCATTGCAGAGCCATTGCCGAAACTATTATATGGTTGTGGGTTATCTGAGGCTATCCAACGGGCAAAACTGCTACCGTATGCCCCATGCGGATAGGGGTATGCTCTACACCATCGGAGAAACTTATCTCTGTAATTTGCGCCCGTATTGATTGCATCCGCTACCGCTATAGTACAAATGGTATCGTCTGTAAACGTGCTATCCTTTGTGAATAGTTCAAAGTTGTAGTTATCTGTATTGTTGAACTCAAAACGTGAGCCTACAATATCGCCTATAATCGCTCCTAACATATTACTTGAAATTTTGATTATAAAACCTCTCTATCTTTATTCTGGAATACTTTGCTTTCCTGTACTTCATTTTGTAGTACCATCTTGCAAACCAATTAGAACGCCCCAACTTCTCCAACCATTTTAATTCATTAAGAAATGCTTCTGCAACATGATTTTTCATTGTAGAATCCATTAGCGAATGAAATGCTTCTATTCCCTTTGCAATACTATCCCCAACATCTTCAAACGCTCTAACAAAATCTTTGCATATTTCATTGATTGTTCTTTCATTTTCCATATTATACCTCTTTTTTTGTTCCTCTATTAGTGTTTTTCCGTCTAAGTTTCCCCATACGGATAATGCAATGTTTGTTTGCGTATTCTCCAACGGATAAATCCACGTTCCAAAGGCTTTCTTTGCTAATTCCTATTCTATCCTCTGAAAGCATATCATATATTGCCGCTTTTGAGCCAAAATAGTAATGTTTCTTTCCGTTGTATGGCTCTTTTAATTCTACATGGATAACCTTAAATTGTTGTTTCATCTTTTAATGATGTGTTTATTGAACACAAAGGTACGAATTATATTACATATAACAAATAGTTTCACTCATTTATCACAATACAAAGGTTGCTGCCATCCGGCATACGGAAAGCCTTGTTAAATAGCTTTTGGCATCGCTTCGGTGGATTGATATACGAGTTATGCAACTCATTAAACAAAGTACAATGTCCTTTCCCTCTGTTTGGTTGATAGTGGGTTGAGCCACTGAAAAAGAAAGGGCAAGTGCCACAACTGCCGGGCTTATCATAGAATGCAGTATTGTTGATAGTTACCATTTCCCAAACTCGATTTTAGTGTTCAATACGTCTTTCAACCATTCTTTATATGGTCGTACAGGCTTGCCGTAAAATGTCATGGCAGCTTTATAGTTCTCGTACATCTGTTTGCGAAAGTCCTTTGGTATGGGCTTCTTTGCGTTTCGTAGTTTCATTGTTCACCTCTTTTATTGTTAAACAGTATCTTTATCTCATCTTCTGAAAGTCCTAAGAAGTTTAATGCCTTTTCCATATCTTCTTTCGGGATAATCCTTTGTCCATTGTCAAGTACACAAACCCTTATTTCAAGTCCATCAAGTTTTATTTTACCCTCATGGATAACTTTCGGTATGTTGTTTCTTTGTTCCATATATCACCCCTCCTTGTTTGGTAATAAATCTTCGATGTATGCCCACGCTACTACTTCAAATCTCTTAAACACTGAACAAATGTCAGTACTTACAAACCATGAAGTGAAATTCCCGGACTTGAAACGTACCAATATATGCTCTCCATGCTTCGGTTCTTCATTTGCATCGTGCCACACGGAGTTGATGCGCCAGTTGGCGGCATCCACAAATATGTCAATGAAAGGTTGCTGATTCCATTCACAAGGAACTATCCCTTTCAGTTGCTCCCTTGCCGCCTTTTCGATTTGTTCTTTTTTCATTGTCTTTACCCTTTCATGCGTCCTAAAAAGGACAGTTTTAATACATCGTATTGCTGACCTATAACGGCAAACTCCAACATGGCGTTATCATCCGCAAGGTCGTTTATTCTCAAAAGCGGATAATCTTCTCCAGTACTGGTTACATATCCCTCTTGTGAAATATCATCCGTTATACGCTCATCATCGCATTTGCCAAAATAAGAATCAAGGCTGCTTATGATGTGTTCTTTCAAATAAGCCTCAC
>ENA-OZAU01000389-OZAU01000389.1-human-gut-metagenome-genome-assembly--contig:-NODE-389-length-24120-cov-6.784625_pt1 | contig 24120 bp, 16 predicted proteins | sample MGYA00243303_ERZ653503 | MGnify/ENA primary metagenome ERZ653503 (study PRJEB26926, sample SAMN06165049) | human gut metagenome | biome: ENVO:00009003; feature: ENVO:2100002; material: ENVO:00002003...
TACCGTCGCGGATGATCTGCTGAATCTCGATCTTCGAGGGATCGACGAACTCGCAAAGCGCGAAATCCTCTTCGACCACTTCGTAGATGCCGAGGTTTTCCATCTTGTCGATGTCGCCGGCGAGACACGCCTTGAGCAGGTACATCGGGTAGATGTCCATCGGCAGATACCGCTCGTAAAGGCCCGTCACCACGAACGGACGCTCGCCGCCGTTCATGTTGGTATCGAGATTGTACTCCTTCTTGGGGCAGAGCCACGAGAAGTAGGCGCGCGATACGGAGAATTTGTTGAAACGGGGCATCGCCCAGCCCAGCAGCTCGAACTTGTCGCCTTCGGGAATCACCGTCAGCTGGTTGGCATAGAAACCGATGAAGCCGTCGGCCGCGGTTTTCGTACCCGTGAGCACGTTGCCCGAAATGATGCGCACATGGTCGCCCTCCTTCTGAGGCTTCACGTTGCCCTTGAGGATCGAATCGACCTTGGCGCCCGCGATGATGCGGCAGTACTGCGGCTTTTCGATCTCCGAGCCGGCCACGGCGATGATCTTCGTCATATCGACGCGGCCCTCGTTGAACAGACGGCCGATGATCGCCAGATCCTGAATGTTGACCGTCCACACGACTTCGCCCTTGTTCACGGGGTCGATGTGGTGGATCTGCACGCCGACGTTGCCGACGGGGTGCTTGCCCGCGAAGGCATGCGTCTCGGCGCCCTTGAGCGCAGTCATCTGCCCCTCGGCCTTGGCGCGCACCGAAAGATGCACCTTGCCCGAAGTGAGTTTGCGCATTACGTCGATACCGGTCTGGAGGTTCTTCTGCTCGGCGCGCAGGACGTAGTTGTAGTCCGGAGCCAGCGGCGCGGAATCGAAGGCGGAGATGAAGACCGCTTTCGGCGTGTCGTTCGGGTCGGCGATAACGCCGTAGGGTCGCTGCACGATCATGGGCCAGAGACCCGACTTGAGCAGCAGCTCGACAATCTCCTCGCGGGAAGCCTTCTGCAGATCGGGCTTCGCGAACTCCTCGTAGCTCTGTACGGAGGCGGGCGTCACGGTCACGGAGAGAATCTTGCGCTTCTCGCCGCGGTTGACGGCCGCAACCGTACCGCTGACGGGCGACGTGAAGAGGATGCGCTCGCTGTACTTGTTGAAGAACAGCGGCGTACCGGCTTTCACCTCATCGCCCACCTTAACCAGCAACTTGGGAGTCACGCCCTCGAAATCGAGAGGCGAGAGGGCATACTCCGAAGCCAGCGGCGCGTCGGCCAGAGACTCCTGAGCCTTTCCCCGGAGATTGATGTCGAGACCCTTGCGTAGTGTAATGATTTTCGACATGGTTAAAGATTTTGATTGTTATGTTTGGATATATTTTGGGTTCGTCGTGCGTTGTTAGTGTGCTAACAGCCATAATTCGCGTGCGAAAATACGAATTTTTTCCGAGAATCCGGTATGCAATATCTATTATTTTTTAATTTACTTAAAATTCGTACATTTGTCGCGATGACCGATCGATTCGTCAACATACACACCCACCGCCCGACCGGCCGCGGCATCGAACTGCGGACAGCCGGAATTCATCCGTGGAATGCTGACAAAGAAGACGTTAGCACGATCGCGCCGTTGCTCGGCGACGTGCAGGCCGTCGGCGAAACGGGACTCGATTTCGTGCATGGCGCCGACCGTGAAACACAGTTGGCGGCGTTCAGGGCGCAGCTCGCGCTGGCGCGCGAACGGCGGCTGCCCGTGGTTCTGCACTGCGTCAGGGCTTTCGAGCCGGTCATGCGCGAACTGGACGCCTGCCGGCCCCGCGCAGCGATCTTCCACGGCTTCATCGGATCGCCCGAACAGGCCCGCCGGGCCGTCTTAAAAGGCTATTACCTCTCGTTCGGCCTGCGCGCCTTCGCATCGCCCAAGACGCTGGAATCCCTGCGCGAAACGCCCCTCTCGCAGCTTTTTCTCGAAACCGACGACAGCGACGTCCCGATCGAAGAGATCTACGCGCGCGCTGCGAAAGTAAAAGGCGTCACGCCGGAGGAACTGCAACGGGCGACGCTGGAAAACTACGGACGGATATTTACGACCGGGCCGCAAGGGCAGGACAAGGCGGCCGGAACGCCGCCGCTCCCGGCCCGATAAAACGAACACAGCAATTGAAAATGAATACGGATAATTGGCTTGAACGCACCGAGTTGCTGCTCGGCAAAGAGAAACTCGACCTGCTCCGAAAGGCCCACGTACTGGTCGTCGGGCTGGGCGGCGTGGGCGCCTATGCCGCCGAGATGATCGTCCGGGCCGGCGTGGGCCGCATGACCATCGCCGATGCCGACGCCGTGGCGCCGAGCAACATCAACCGCCAGCTGGTCGCCCTCCACTCGACCGTCGGCCGCCAGAAAGCCGAGATTCTGGCCGAACGCCTGCGCGACATCAACCCGGAGATAGAACTCACGGTGGTCAGCCGCTATATCAAGGACGAGGAGACCGACCTGCTGCTCGACGCCGCGAAATACGACTACGCAGTGGACGCCATCGACACCCTCTCGCCCAAACTGGCGCTGATAAAGGGTGCTTTGGACCGTTCGCTGCCGCTGGTCAGCTCGATGGGCGCAGGGGCCAAGACCGACCCGACGAAGATGGAGATCGCCGACATCTCCAAGACCCACCACTGTCCGCTGGCCCACATGCTGCGCAAGCGGCTCCACAAAATCGGCGTCCGCAGCGGTTTCCGGGCCGTCTACTCGCCCGAACCGATGCGCGAAGGGGCGCTGATCCTCTGCGAGGAGCAGAACAAGAAGTCGAACGTCGGCACCATATCCTACATCCCCGCGCTGTTCGGCATCGGCTGCGCGTCGGTCGTAATCCGCGGCCTGATCGGAGAAATGAACTAAAAACACATATCCTTATGAAACCGAACATCGTATTTCTGGACGAGTACACACTCGGAGGCGCCGACCTCGGCCGGCTCCAAGCCTTGGGCGAATACAAGGGTTACGCCCGCACGACGCCGGAAGAGCTTCCCGACCGCTGCCGCGAAGCCGACGTGATAATCACCAACAAGGTGGTCCTGCGCCACGAAACGCTTCAGTCCCTGCCCCGGCTGCGGCTGATCTGCGTAGCCGCCACCGGCACCAACAACATCGACCTCGAAGCCGCGGCCGAGCTGGGGATCGAGGTAAAGAACGCCGCAGGCTACTCGACGCACTCCGTGGCCGAAACCACCCTCGGAGCGGCCATCGCACTGCGTCGCAACATCGTCTATTACGACCGTTACGTCAAGAGCGGCGCCTACTCCGCCGCCGGACAGCAGTTCCATTTCGCACTGCCCACCCACCAGCTCTACGGCTCGAAATGGGGCATCGTCGGACTCGGCGCCATCGGCCGCGAGGTAGCACGGCTGGCAGCGGCATTCGGCTGCGAAGTGTGCTACACCTCGACGTCGGGCGTCGTACGCGAAGAGCCTTACCCCGCGCTTCCGCTCACCGAACTGCTGGGCCGCTCCGACATCGTCTCGATCCACGCCCCGCTGAACGACCGCACCCGCGGACTGATCGGCGCGCCGGAACTGTCGGTCATGAAACGCTCGGCCCTCCTCATAAACGTCGCCCGCGGCGGCATCGTCGATGAAGCGGCGCTGGCCGAAGCACTCGACCGGGGTTCGATCGCCGGCGCGGCCCTCGACGTCTTCTCGCGCGAACCCTTCGCCGCCGACAGTCCGCTGCTCGGCATCCGCGAACCCGACCGCCTGCTGCTCTCGCCCCACAACGCATGGTCGCCCCGCGAAGCCGTGGACGTGCTGGTGGGATGCGTCGAGGAGAATATCAAAACCTTTTATCACATAGGATAATGACCGGGAGACCTCTGCTGACCCTTATCGTTCCCGCCTATAACGCCGCAAATTATCTCCCGAACTGTCTCGACGACCTGCTGGCCCAGACGTTCCGGGATTTCGAAGTGCTGGTGATGGACGACGGCTCCACCGACCGGACGGCCGACATCGGCGAGCAATACGCCAGACGCGATCCGCGCATCCGGGTCATGCGTCTGCCGCACGGCGGAGTCTCCGCGGCCCGGAACCGCGGACTGGAGCAGGCCGAAAGCCGTTACGTCGCATTCATGGACTGCGACGACCGGGTCGATCCCCAATATCTGGCTGCATTTTTCCGCACCCCGCTGCCCGACGGCGACCTGCTGGTCAGCCAAGGCGTCGCCATCGAATACACCGCCCAAAACCGCACGGAGCTTTACGACTACCCCGACACCACCGGCACGCAAGGCGAGCTAGGGAAAATAATCGTCGAAAACCGCCTGCTGCGCGACGGATGGACCTACTGCAAACTGTTCTCCCTCCCGCTGATCCGCCGGGAAGCGCTCCGGTTCGACACCGGGCTCTCCATTTGCGAGGATCTCGTCTTCGTACTCGGATACCTGAGCCACGTCCGGCAGATCATTCTGCGTTCGGGTACCTATTACCATTATCAGGTCTGCCCCGACGGAACGTCGCTTTCGCAGCGGCGGCAGCCCGCCGCCGAAACATTTCGCGCCGGAGTGTCGATACTGGCCAAACAGCAGGCGCTGACCGAACGGTTCGGGATCACCGATCCCGAATATCTGGCCGAAGCCTATTCGGAACACGGACTGACAAATCTGGCAAGGTCGATCAGTACGACAGATGCGGCCGACAACCGCGCTTTGCAGCGCGAAATCATCCGCAACCGGGAGCTGTTCAGGCAATATTTCGACGCCGATTCGATGCATCATCCCATCGTCGGAAAGAAAATCCTGTGGATGTACCTCACCCTTCCCGAATCGCTTCACCTGCTGCCCCATTGGATCGTCCGGTTCCGCCATTTCATCCGGAGAATCAAGGGACGGCCCATATATTACTGAAAAACAGTTTCAATAACGATGGAAACGACCGACCGACGCCAAAAAGTCTTCGACTGGCTCGACAGCCACGGCATCGCCTACACGTGGTACGAACACCCCGAAGCCCCGACCATCGAAATCGCACGCCGATACTGGCGCGACGACGGCTCGAAGCACTGCAAGAACCTCTTTTTCCGCAACCACAAGGGCAACCGCCACTACCTCGTGGCGTTCGACTGCGAGCAGAACCTCGCCATCCACGACCTCGAACGCCGCCTGCGGCAGGGCAAGCTCTCGTTTGCCTCGGAGCAGCGCATGGAGCGCTGGCTCGGACTGCGTCCCGGCTCGGTGTCGCCCTTCGGGCTGATCAACGACCCGGAGCATCACGTACACCTGTTTCTGGACCGGAATCTGGAGAGATTCCCGGCCTATTCGTTCCACCCCAACGACAACCGCGCCACGGTGGTCGTCTCCCGCAGCGAGTTCCTGCGCTACCTCGCCGCCGTAGGCAATACGTACGAATTCATCGAACTCTACTGACTCCGTCATGCGCAGCAGCGATCGCCGCAGACGAAAAACTTCCGGTCCGCGCCATCACCCAAGGCAGCCCCGGAGGTCCGCGGCGCGAAGCTTCTGCAGAAGGCGGTACGATTGCCGAAACAGCAGACGTTGTTCGGAGGAACCCACACCCGCACAAATTTCGTCCGGTTCCGCTCCACCATGCGCCGGAATTCATTATCTTTGACTATTGCAAAACCCAAAAAAAGAATCGGCATGAAGAAATTTACGCTCACCCTGCTCCTGATTTTCGGCACGGTTTCCGCGCTCTTCGCCCAGCAGAGCGTCCGGGAGGATATCTTCGCTTTTCTGAAGCGCGAAGGCTATGTCCCAACGTTCGACGAAGACAGGGACATTCTGTTCAAAGTACAGGGAATCAACTACTACGCCATCATAAAAGAAGTGGCGGACATGGATTACGCCTATGTGGAGGTATCGGCGAATTTCACTGCCGACGTCCCTTATGACAAACTGCTGGCGATTTCCAACGATCAGAACCGGGACAAATTCGTTTGCAAGTGTTCGGCGGAGCGAGACGGAGAGGACAACTGCTTCAAGGTCGCCATGGAATTCATCACAAACAACCGGACGAATACCGAATACCAGATGGCGCACGCCCTGCGTCTCCTACCCGGCCGGATCGAGAAGTTCAAGGAGGAGCTCGACTAAGAGCAGCGCGAAGCATCCGGCCGGAAACCGTTCCGCACCCGGAACCGGATTCCGCCCCGAAACAAAAATCCCGCACTTTACGGTGCGGGATTTTTTGTGTCAGCAAGCGGGCTATTTCAGCTCCACGAGCGCCTTGCCGGTCATTTCGGCAGGCTGTTCGAGGCCCATCAGGCGGAGCACCGTGGGAGCCACGTCGGCCAAGATGCCGTCGTGCACCGACTTCACGCGGTCCGAAACGACCACGATGGGCACCGGATTGAGCGAGTGCGCCGTATTGGGCGTACCGTCGGCATTGACGGCGTTGTCGGCATTGCCGTGGTCGGCGATCATCACGACCTCGTAACCGTTGGCCTTGGCCGCTTCGACGACCTTGGCGACGCATCCGTCTACGGCCTTCACCGCTTTGACGATGGCCTCGTAAACGCCCGTATGGCCCACCATGTCGCCGTTGGCGAAGTTCAGGCAGATGAAGTCGAACTTCCGCTCACCGAGCGCGGCGGCCAGCTTGTCAGCCACTTCCGGAGCGCTCATTTCGGGCTGGAGGTCGTACGTGGCGACCTTGGGCGACGCGACGAGGATACGCTCTTCGCCTTCGAACTCCGCTTCGCGGCCGCCGTTCAGGAAGAACGTGACGTGGGCGTATTTCTCGGTCTCGGCGATGCGCAGCTGCCGCAGGCCCAGCTTCGAGACGTACTCGCCGATGGTGTTGGGTACATTCTCCTTGTCGAAGAGGATGTGCAGGCCCGTGAACTTGGCGTCATAGGGCGTCATGCAGCAGTAGTAGAGCGGCATGGTGTGCATCCCTTCGGCCGGCATGTCCTCCTGCGTCAGCACGACGGTCAGCTCCTTGGCGCGGTCGTTGCGGTAGTTGAAAAAGATCACCACGTCGTTCGGGCGGATCATGCCGACGGGCTGTCCGTTCTCGTCGATGCGCACGAAAGGCTTGATGAACTCGTCCGTCACGCCCTCGTCATAGGACTTCTGGACGGCTTCGACCATGTCCGACGAACGTTCGCCGATGCCGTTGACCAGCGCGTCGTATGCGATCTTCACACGCTCCCAGCGCTTGTCGCGGTCCATGGCGTAATAACGGCCGATCACCGTAGCGATCCTGCCCGTCGTGGCGGCGAGGTGCTTTTCGAGGTCGGCGACGAAACCCTTGCCGCTGCGCGGGTCGGTGTCGCGGCCGTCCATAAAGCAATGCACGTAGGTATTGTCGAGGCCGTAGGCCGCCGAAATGTCGCACAACTTGAAGAGGTGCTCCAGCGACGAGTGTACGCCGCCGTCCGACACCAGCCCCATGAAGTGCATGTTCACACCGTTCTTTTTGGCGTATTCGAACGCTGCCTTCACCTCAGGATTCTCCATGATCGAGTTGTCGCGGCAGGCGCGGTTGATCTTCACGAGATCCTGATAAACCACGCGGCCGGCGCCGATATTGAGGTGTCCGACCTCCGAGTTGCCCATCTGTCCTTCGGGCAGGCCGACGTTCTCGCCGTCGGTGCGCAGCTGGGCGTGGGGATATTTCTCCGTCATGGCCGAGATATATTCGGGATGCACGGTCGAAATCACATCGGCCTTGTCGTGATGGCCGTTGCCCCAGCCGTCGAGGATCATCAATAATACCTTGTTATTCATAATCGTTTGTTTTTAGTAATTATCTCATCTGTTTCGCTCCGGCCCATGCCGTCGCACCGTTTGGCCTGCGCACCGCCGATTCCCCACCCGGCAAATTTCCGCCGCAGCGCGATCGGGAACCGTGTCGGAACCGCCGCCAGACATTGCGACCGGGAATTCGCCGCCGGAAATTATCGCCGGAAAATCACAACCGCCCCGCCGCAAATTCATCAGCCGGCAACCCGCCCTAAGGCAACCCGCCGCCGAACGCCGTGCGGCCTAATGCAGCTGCGCCATTATCAGCTCCACGGCCTTGTCGATGGCCGCCTGCAACCCGTCGGGGTTCTTGCCGCCGGCCGTGGCGAAGAACGCCTGACCGCCGCCGCCGCCCTGCATCAGTTTCGCAGCTTCGCGCACCACGGCTCCGGCATTTACGCCCTGCGCCGTGATCTCTTCGCCGAGCATCACCGTCAGCATCGGCTTGCCGTCGTTGACCGAACCCTGCACGAGCACCAGTTTCGGAGCACGCGCACGCAGACAATAGGCCAGATCCTTGACGAATTCGGGCGTACGGTCGGTCTGCGTGGCGATCAGCTGCACGCCGCGGCGTTCGGGCGTCGAGGCGATGATCTTATCGGCCCACTGCGCAACCTGCTCGCGGCGCATGGTCTCGACCTCCTTCGACAGCGCTTCGTTGCTTTCGAACATCTTCTTGACGGCCTGCAGCACCTGCGGGTTATGCAGATAGTCGCTGATGTCGCGCATCGTATCCTCGGCGGCATAGATGATCTGCTCGGCGCGCTCGCCCGTCACGGCCTCGATACGGCGCACGCCGGCCGAAATGGCGCTTTCGTTCAGGATCTTGAAGAAGCCGATGTTGCCCGTGGCGCTGGTATGCGTACCGCCGCACAACTCGACCGACGAGCCGAAGCGGACCATGCGCACCTTGTCGCCGTACTTCTCGCCGAAGAGCATCATCGCACCGCATTTCTCAGCCTCCTCCTTGGTGGCTTCGCGGTTCTCTTCGAGCGGATAGTTGGCCCGCACGGCGCGGTTTACAAGCATCTCGACCTCGCGCAGCTCCTGCGGGGTCATTTTCTGGAAATGAGAGAAGTCGAAACGCAGGATTTCGGGCGTCACCATCGAACCTTTCTGCTCGACATGCTGTCCGAGGACCTTGCGCAGCGCCTCGTGCATGAGGTGCGTGGCCGTATGGTTGTTGGCCGCGGACTGACGCTTCGCGGCGTCCACGACGGCCGTGAACCCGGCCGCGGGATTTTCGGGCAGCTCCCTGACGATATGGATAATCAGTCCGTTTTCCTTCTCGGTGGCCACGACCGCGATGCGCTCGTCGGCGTTCTCGATATAGCCGATGTCGCCGATCTGACCGCCCGAATTGCCGTAGAACGGCGTGCGGTCGAAGACCAGCTGGTAAGAGGTCTTGCCTTTGGAGGTCACGCGGCGGTAGCGGGCGATCCGGACCTGCTCGGTCAGCGTATCGTACCCCGTGAAGAGGCTCTCCCTGATGGGGAACAGCTCCACCCAGTCGTCGGTATCGACGGCCGCAGCGTTGCGCGAACGCTCCTTCTGGGCCTGCAGTTCGGTTTCGAAGGCCGCGAGGTCCACGCCGACGCCCTGCTCGCGGGCGATCAGCTCCGTCAGGTCGATCGGGAAGCCGAACGTATCGTAGAGTTCGAAGGCGTCCTTGCCCGAAATCAGCTCCCGGCCCTCGCCCTTGGTCTTTTCGATCACGCCGTCCAGCAGGTTGATGCCCGTGGCCAGCGTACGCAGGAACGAAGCCTCCTCCTCCTCGATCACCTTTTCGATCAGCGACTGCTGGGCCTTCAGTTCGGGGAACTGCTCCCCCATCTGCTCCACCAGTCCGGGAACGAGCTTGCAGATCGTCGGCTCCGTAAAGCCGAGGTAGGTATAGCCGTAACGCACGGCGCGGCGCAGGATGCGGCGGATGACGTAACCGGCCTTGACGTTCGACGGCAGCTGGCCGTCGGCGATCGAAAAGGCGATGGCGCGCAGGTGGTCGGCGATGACGCGCATCGCCACGTCGCACTTGGCGTCGGCGCCGTAAGCCTTGCCCGACAGCTGCGAAATACGCTGGATCGTAGGCTGGAAGACATCGGTGTCGTAATTGGACTTCTTGCCCTGCAGAATCATGCACAGACGCTCGAAGCCCATGCCCGTATCGACATTGCGGGCCGGCAGCGGCTCCAGCGAGCCGTTGGCCTTGCGGTTGAACTGCATGAAGACGAGGTTCCAGATCTCGATCACCTGCGGATGGCCCGCATTGACCATCTCGCGGCCCGGCTTGGCGGCGATCTCCGCCTCATCGCGCAGGTCGAAATGAATCTCCGAGCAGGGACCGCAGGGACCCGTCTCACCCATCTCCCAGAAGTTGTCGTGCTTGTTACCGCGGATGATGTGGTCTTCGGGCAGGAATTGCTTCCAGTAGTCGTAAGCCTCCTGATCGAAGGGCACGCCGTCCTCCTCCGAGCCTTCGAAAACCGTGGCGTACATGCGGTCGGCCGGCAGTTTGTAGACGCCGCCCAGCAGCTCCCACGCCCACTCGATCGCCTCCTTCTTGAAGTAGTCGCCGTAAGACCAGTTGCCCAGCATCTCGAACATCGTGTGGTGATAGGTGTCGTGGCCCACCTCTTCGAGGTCGTTGTGCTTGCCCGACACGCGCAGGCACTTCTGGGTATCGGCCGCACGCGGATATTTGCGGGGCGCGTTGCCCAGAAAGATGTCCTTGAACTGGTTCATGCCCGCATTGGTGAACATCAGCGTGGGGTCGCCCTTCACGACCATCGGCGCCGAAGGCACGATCACATGGCCCTTGCTCTCGAAGAAGTCGAGAAAGGCGCGGCGAATTTTATTCGATTCCATATATAAGATTTTATCCGATTCTTTCGTTTGTGATTTCGGGTTGCAAAATTACACAATTAAAGTTAAATTTGCATCCTATTAACAGGAGTTTTTTCCACGATGGGGCAAAAAGGGCAAAGATCGGATACACACACGCTGACGCACGAGGCGCAGACACTGACGCGCGACGTGGTCACCGCCCCGTTCCGCCTGCGCACCTACCGTCTGATCCGCAAGATACTCATCGGCTTCATTCTCGTCTCGATCGCCAACGTACTCTTCTCCTACTTCTTCTACACCCCGAAGATGTACCGCATCATCCGCGAGAACCGCGATCTGGTGATCAAATACCGCATCCTGCAGGACCGCATCCGCACGGCGCAGCGCCACGTGGACGAAATACGCCACCGCGACAACTACGTCTACCGTTCGCTCTTCTCGACCGACACGATGTCGATCGAAGGCGTCTGGCAGCCCTACCCCGACACCAAATACGCCGCGCTGCTCGACGACGACTACGCCCCTCTGATGGTCGGCACGTGGCGGCAGCTCGACGCGCTGGCCCGCACGCTCTACCTCGAATCGGTGTCGTTCGACGAACTGCAGGCCTTCTCGCAGGACAAGGAGAAGATGTCGGCGGCGGTTCCGGCCATCTGGCCCATCGACCGTTCGGCGCTGCACAACAACCACATCGGCGCATTTTCGCCGCGCCGCTACCACCCCGTACTCCACCGCGTGCAGGCCCACACGGGCGTCGATTTCGGCTGCGACCGGGGTACGCCGGTATACGCCACCGGCGACGGCGAGGTGGAACTGGCCGTCGGCAGCGGCTACAACGGCGGCTACGGCTATCAGGTGCTCGTAAACCACGGTTTCGGCTACAAGACCCGCTACGCCCACCTGAGCAAGGTGCTGGTCAAACCGGGCGAACGCGTGACCCGCGGTCAGGTGATCGCCGAAACGGGCAACACGGGCCGCTCGACAGGCCCCCATCTCCACTACGAAGTGATTCACAAGGGTACGCCCGTGAATCCGGTCAACTATTTCAACCGCGACATGACCGCCGCCGAATACGACGACCTGATGGCGCGGATGCGTGAAACCAATTTCGAAATGTAACGTATGGCCGGAAAAAAGGACCTGATACGGCTTCGCAAGCGTAAGCGCCGCAAACAGAACATCATACGCGCCACGATCCATTTCTTCGTATGGGCGGGCGTCGCCGTGCTCTACTACATCGGTTTCTCGGTGTTCTTCGACACGCCCGTCGAGTACGAGCTCAAGCACTCGACCGACCGCCTGCGCCGCGAATACACGGCCCTCGTCCAGCGATACGACACGCTGACGACGGTGATGCGCAACCTCTCGGAGCGCGACCGCAACGTCTTCCGCATCCTCTTCGAATCGGACCCCTACGACTTCGACTCGGAGTACGAGCGCAAGCAGGCCGCCACCTACGAAAACATCTTCAACCGTTCGTCGCGCCGTCTCAAACGCGAGCTGCGCGAGCGCGTGGCCGAAATGGAGACGTGGCTCGACGAGCTGAACGACACCTACCTCGACCTGCAGGCGCGCATCGACTCGGCCGGCAGCCGGTGCGACAACATCCCGTCGATCCAGCCCGTGATCAACAAGCAGCTGACGCTGCTCACGGCTTCGTACGGCATGCGCATCCACCCCTTCTACAAGACGCTGCAATCGCATCAGGGCGTGGACTACACCATTCCCGAAGGGTCGCGCGTCTTCGCCACGGCCGACGGAACGGTGCGCGAGGTGGCCCAGCGCAACTCGACGTCGGGACAGACCGTCGTCATCGACCACGGCAACGGCTACGAGACTTCGTACAACCACCTCTCGAAGATCAACGTCCGCAAGGGCCAGCAGGTGCGCCGCGGCGACATCATCGCCCTTTCGGGCGACACGGGCCTTTCGCTGGCGCCCCACCTCCATTACGAAGTCCGCTACAACGGCATGCGCGTGGACCCGATCCACTACTTCTTCATGGAGCTTTCGCCCACCGAATACCAGCGTCTGATGCGCATCGCCCAGTCGGGCATGCAGTCGTTCGATTGACAGTCTGCACCGAAACTCAAAAAACCGCGCCTTCTGCGGCGTTCCCTATTTTCCGCCACGACATGACACACCCCGGCTCCGAAATAAAACTGATCCTTCTGGATTTCGACGGCACGCTGGCCGACACCCGGCGTGCCAACACGCTCGCCTATGTCGCCACGCTGCGCGAAGCGGGTTATACGCTCACCGAAAAGGAGTATGCGGCCCGCTATTTCGGCATGCGGTGCGACGAGTTCCTGACCCGGATCGGCATCGCCGACCCGGCCGAACGCGAACGGCTGCGGCTGCGCAAGATCGCGCTCTACCCCACGTTTTTCGACACCGTGCGGCTCAATAGGCCGTTATGGGATTTCTGCCGGCAGTTCCGTGCGCAGGGCGGCCGCGTGTGGATCGTCTCGACGGGCAGCCGCGCCAATATCGACAACGCCATGCGGCATCTGGGAATCGCCGGACCGCAAGCCGTCCGACGTCTCGAAACGCCGGACGAAGACACGTCACGCAAAGAAGAGAGACTGCCGGAGGAAAACGCGGTGGACGGGATTCTTTCGGGCGCCGACGTCGCGCGCAGCAAACCCGCCCCGGACTGTTTTCTGGAAGCCATGCGCCGCGAGGGCTGCACGCCGCGCGAAACCCTGATTTTCGAGGATTCCGAGATCGGTCTCGAAGCGGCCCGCCGCAGCGGAGCGTCGTATTTCAGGGTGAAACTCTGAGCCGTCTCAGCCCCGTTTGCAGATTATCCGGAAATCGCAGAACTTGCACGTATCGGCGTCCTCGCACTGGCGGAACGGCACCGCGGGGTCGTACATTTCGGCCAGCTGCGCGCGCAGCAGCTCCTCGAAACGTTCGCGGTAAAGCGTATAGCGCGCCCCCCTGACGCCCAGCTGCTTGTCGTCCAGCTGCGGCGAATAGTCGGGGCGGTTCATGCTGCGGACGTAGTAGAGCGCGGGTTCGGCGTCGCAGCCCCGTGTATGGTGCAGGATCATCGAATAGAGCAGCGTCTGCAGGATATTGGACAGCCGCTGTTTGCCGGTTCCGGTGAAAAGGCTCTCCACGCCGTCGAACTCCAGATGCGGCGCCCCGGTCTTGTAGTCCACGACCCGCAGCGCGCCGTCGCCGAGCATGTCGATACGGTCGGCGATGCCCCCGAACTTCATCTCCAGCTCGCGCTCCCCGGCGCGGAACGGGAAGGAATAAGCCACCCGCTCCTCCAGTCCCGACACGGCGAACGCATCGTGCGCCGCATCGTAAGGCATCACCCCGCCACGCAGGTAGCGCGTGACGATATCCTTCACCAGCAGCAGGTTGCCCGTATAATCTTCGGCCGAAGCGCGTTCGTCCTGCAAATAATTTTCGTTGATCGCCCGCTCGACCGCCGCGGCGACCTCGCCCGAACGGATCATCGCCCGCAGGGTCTGGCCGGGATGCTCCTCGCCCACGATCCGGGCGTAGAGCGTCTGCACGGCGGCGTGAAGGATCGTGCCGAACATCGGCGCATCGACCTCCTCCGAAATCTCGTCGTCGGCTTCGAGCCGGGCCACGGAGTGGAAATAGAAGCGCAGCGGGCAGGCCACGTAGCGGAAAAACGCCGTCGGCGAAAGCGCGGCGGGACTTTCGGCATCGACGAAGCGTTCCAGCCGCCGCATCACCTCCCCGTCCTTCGCCACCTCGATCGGAGCCGTCTCGGCGAGGTTCACGTCCACCCCCACCTCGATCTTGCGCACGTCGAAGCCGCTCTCGTAATCCAGCTGGTAGATATAGCGGCTCGGCTCGCCCGTCGATTTGTCGTCGGCATGCGAACAGTAGAGCATATGCACGCTCTTCGCGCGCTGGATCAGGCGGTAGAAATAGTAGGCATAGACCCCTTCGTGGTGTTCCGGCGTGGGCAGTTCGTAGGCCGCACGCAGGTTGTAGGGAATGAACGACGACTGCGCGACGTGGTTGCCCGGAAAATTGTCGTCGTTCATCGAGAGAAGGATGACGTTCTCGAAATCGACATTGCGGGTCTCCAGAATACCCATGATCTGAATCCCCTCCAGCGGTTCGCCCTCGAAGGGGATGCGCAGCGTCTGCAAATGGCGGCGCAGCAGCGAGGTATACACCTCGGTCGCAAGCTCGATGTCGCATTCGTCGAGCGAGTTGCGCAGTTTGGTCACCTGCTCGGCGATGACGGCCAGAAATTCGACCCGCTGTCTGGCGTCGTCGCCCTCGTAGGGCTGGCGCGCCACGGCGGCGATCACGCCCAGCAGGTAATCGGACAGCTCGCGCCACTCCGCCGCGGGCGAAAAGATCCGTTTCAGCAGTTCGTTGCGGCCCAGCCATGCGGCATCGACCGAAATCCGCCGGTCGCGGACGATCTCCTCGTGCATCGTGCGGGTCAGCGCGGCGTCGCACTCGGCGACATAGGGATGCGCCAGAATACCCGCCACGTCGGCATGGTAGAAGGTCCAGCCGCCGCCCTTTTTGCGGCGGTGGTTCTGCAGCTCCACAAGGCGTTCGACGAAGGTGTAGGCAAGGCTCTGCCGCAGGGGAAAACCCATCGTGACGTTCACACGGCCTATATCGGCGGGCAGGGCGTACAGCAGCGGCAGCAGCAGGTTTTCGTCGGTCAGCACCACGGCGGTCTCCTTGCCCAAGGCGGGCTTCAGCCCGGCGGCGACTTCGGGGTCCTCCTGCGCGCGGCGGCGTGCGAGGTCCGCGAGAATCGCCGCGGCGTATTTGCACTGCACGGCGTTCGACACGGCGGCCACGGAGACGACCTCCTTTTCGCCCCGCATGTTGTCGTGCGCGAATTCGGTCCGGGGCGGAAACAGGGCGACGTTCGAGCGCACGAACATCCCGGCCTCCTGTTCGGGGTTGTCCTTATAATAAGCGTCGTAATCCCAGTAGAAATCGGTTTCGGCGGCAACAGCAAGGAATTTGAAGAGCTGCTTTTCGCAATCCGACAGGGCGTTGAATCCCGCCACGACATACCTCCGCGGTTCGGAAAAGGCGAACGCGCCTTCGGCGATGCGGTCGGCGGCGGCCCGCTGGACCATGCCGTTGTAGGCGATGCCGAGCGACGCGAGCCGCTGGCGGAATTTGCGGTAAACGGGGCCGAGCGTCTTCCAGATCGCCAGAAAGCGGCGTTTCTCCTCCGAAAGATCGGCCTCCTCGCCCAGCGAAGACCAGAACGACAGAATCTGCAGCTGGGCGGGCGTCAGGTAGGAGATGTCGGCTTCGATCTCCTTGATTTCGGAGATGTTGCGGAAGAGCATCTGCGCGTCGATCCGGTACTTGTCGATCGTGTCGAAGTCCGTGAGAAGCATGTCGCCCCAGAAATAGAACTTGTCGAACGGCTCGGTGTGGAATTCCGAATAGACCTTATAGAGTTCGGTGATGAGCCGCACGCGGTCGCCCGCATGCAGGCCCGATATTTCGCTCATCAGGTCGTCGACGGTCACCCATTCGGGCTGCCACATGGGCCGCCCGGCGATGCGCGTCAGGGCATCGACGAAAAACAGCCGCGCACGCCGCGACGGAAAGAGCACGGCCCTCTCGGACAGTCCCTCGCCGTATCGGGCATACAGGTCCCCGGCGACCTCTTCCAGAAATCCTTTCATAGCCGCCCTACAGTGTTTTCAGTCCCGTAAAACAATGGCATCCCCACCGGCCCCCGCCGAATCGTCTCCGTATCCCGGCAGGTGCGCCGGTTACACCGGCAAAGCCAGACAGCTCCGCCGTCCGCCGCAGGAATACCCGTTCCACCCCGCCCGGAGAAGCCGGCAGGCCCCGCCGCAGGAGCGCTCCGGCGGGCCGATATGCGAAAACCCTTCATCCGCTACTCCACGCGGTTGATTTCGCCGCCCATGAACTTCGCGCCGCCGCGTACGATCTTAGGATCGCCCTTGTAGCTGATCCGCGCATTGGTCGTCGTCTTGCCCACGAAACGGTCGGTGATCCACAACGACACCTCGGCCTTGCTCTGGGCATTGACCTCGGCCGACATCACCTCCAGATCGGATGCGGCCACCTTGCCCGTCGATACATACAACGTCAGGTAACGCACCGAACCCGAAAGGTTCGCCGTGCTGTATCCCGTCTGCTCCATCTTGAGGTCCTTGACCTCCAGCTTCGCCGTCAGCGAAGCCTTGCGGTTGACCGTCACGTCGAGCACCGCGGCGTCGAGCGTCCCCACGAACGTCGCGGCCGCGCCCGACAGCGAAACGGCCCGCAGCGCGTTGTAATAGACCGTCACCTCGGTGCGTTCGGGACGGCGCGAATCGGGCTTCTCGCTGATGCGCAGGGTCTTGTCCTTGACCTCGGCGCGGAACTTGGTGGTGTAAGAGCCTTTGGTGTCGTATACGATTTTCGGGGCCTCGGTGTCGGGAACCCGGACGAATTTGACGTCCAGATCGGCATCGACCGCAACCGCCTCGAAGGTGGGCAGCCACTCGTTGCGCTCTCCGGCGCCCGCAGCGCCCGTTTCCTGCGCATAACCCGATGCGGCAAAAACCAGCATCACCGCGCTCAGAATCATCTTCTTCATACTTTTCGGTTTTAATACGTCGCTAATTTACGAAATTATTGCAAACCTCGGTTTGCCGTTCGGGATTTGTTTTGTACTTTTACTACCTAAAACGACATTTCGGACAGTGAGAGCGAAAATTCTGAACGCGAGCGCCGGATCGGGCAAGACCTACCAGTTGGCATACAAATACGTGCGCGACGTGGTCGAACAGCCCTCCATCTACCGCCACATCCTCGCCGTGACCTTCACCAACAAGGCCACCGAGGAGATGAAGTCGCGCATCCTCAAGGAGATACACCTGCTGGCTTCGGGCGGCGAAAGCTCCTACCTCGAAAACCTCTGCCGCGAACTGGACATGGACGCCGCCACGGTGCGCAGGCGGGCCGCGGAGGTGCGTTCGAAAATCCTGCACGACTACTCGCGCTTCACGGTGCTGACCATCGACACCTTTTTCCAGCGCATCCTGCGCGCCTTCATCAAGGAGCTGGGCATCGACCTCAATTACAACGTCGAGATCGAGACCGCCTCGGTGCTGACCAAGAGCGCCGACACGCTCATCGAGCAGATAACCACCGACCGCGACCTGCAGCGCTGGCTCACGGACTTCGTGCAGGAGCGCATCGACGAGGGCAAGAAGTGGGACGTCCGCGACGGCATCCTGACGCTCGGCGGCGAACTGTTCAAGGAGAAGAACAAGGAGGCCCTATCCCTCGCCCGCTCGCGCGAGGAGCTGGGCCGCATCGTCGGCGAAGCGACGGCGCGCGCCGCGGCGACCAAGCAGCAGATGCGGGAGCGTGCGGCCGAGGCCGTACGGATCATGGCCGATGCGGGCGTCGGCCCGGCGGACTTCACGGGCAAGAGCCGCAGTTTCGCCCACTATTTCCTCACGGTCGCGGCCGGAGAGCTGAAACCCTACACCGCCACGGTCGGCAAAATGAGCCTGACGACCGAAGGCTGGGCGCCCAAGGGATCGCCCGCCGCGCCGCTCGCCGCCCGGCTGCAACCCCTGCTGCGCGAAATATGCGATCTGTACGACGCCAACGTCCGCTCGTGGAACACCTGCGACCTGCTGCGCGAGAACTACCGCAGCTTCGCGCTGCTGTCGGACCTCTACGCCAAGGTGCAGCAGTTGTGCGACGAGCAGAACATGATGCTCCTCTCGGAGACCAAATACATCCTCTCGGAATTCATCGGCCACAACGACGCGCCGTTCATCTACGAGAAGGTCGGCAACCGCTTCGAACACTTCATGATCGACGAATTTCAGGACACCTCCGTCAAGGAGTGGGAGAACTTCCTGCCCCTGCTGCAAAACGCCATGTCGCAGAGCGAGGCGACCTCGGTGCTGATCGTGGGCGACATCAAGCAGTCGATCTACCGCTGGCGGGGCGGCGACTGGAAAATCCTCCACTCGCAGGCACAGGCGCAGCTCGACCCGGCCAGCACCGAGGTGGAGATACTCAGGGAGAATTACCGCAGCCTGCCCGCCGTGGTGGAATTCAACAACGAGATCATCGGCCGCGTGGTCGAGACCGACAACCGGGCGCTGAACGAGACGCTCGACGAAGCGGCCGCAAAGGGCGGCATCAACCCCGCGGCGGCGGCCGCACTGCACGACACCCTGCGCGACGCCTATCGCGGACACGCGCAGACTCCCCGCCGCCGGAGCGACCGGCCGGGCTACGTCTCGGTCTCGACCTTCGCCGAGCAGCCGCCCGTCGTGGAGCGCATCTGCGAGGTGCTGGACAAGGGATTCCGGCCGCGCGACATCATGATACTGGTACGCGGGGCCACCGACGGCGCCAAGGTCGCCGCCGAGCTGCTCGACTTCAAACGCCGCAACACCGATCCCCGCTACCGTTTCGACGTGATGACGCAGGAGGCGCTGATCGTGGGCAACGCCCCCGTCAGTTCGTTCATCGCCGCGTCCCTGCGGCTGTCGCTCAACCCCGACGACTCGCTGAGCCGCGCCGTCTACAACCACTACCTCGGCCGCGGCTTCGACCGCCCGCTGTCCGACGACGAACGGACGTTCTTCCGCTCGATCCGCCTGCTGTCGCCCGAAGAGGCGTTCGAACGCATCGTCATGCGGCACGGTCTGCAGGACGACAAACAGCAGACGGCCTACCTGCAGGCGATCCACGAACAGATCATCGGCTTCTGTTCCAGCAAGATCGCCGACATCGCGCTGTTCCTCGACTGGTGGGAGCAGCAGGGGCAGAACCGTTCGCTGAGCGTCGAGGAGAGCGAAACGACCGTCGAGATCACCACGATACACAAGGCCAAGGGACTCGAAAAGCGCGTGGTGCTGATCCCCTACTGCTCGTGGCAGCTGGACCCCAAGTCGGGCGGCAACGTGACCAACATCGTCTGGGCCGAGGCGCACGGCGACGCCGAAGCCGTGGGACGCTTTCCGGTGAAATACAAGAAGTCGATGGCCGAATCGGGATTCTCGGCGGAGTACTACCGGGAACTGGTCTACTCGCACGTCGACAACGTCAATCTGCTGTACGTGGCGCTGACGCGCGCCGCCGAATCGCTGCATGTCTTCATCCCGCAAAAGGGCGGCAAAACCGTCGGCGGACTGCTCCTCCAAAGCATCCTCACCGACGGCGACAAAGCCCTCGCGGGCAGCGCCGAAGGGCGTTACACCGTCACCGAAACAGGCGAGCGGTTCGAATTCGGCCAGTTCCGCGGCCCGGTCGCCGACGGCGGCAAAACGTCCGGCGCCGAGCACGTCGTGCTGGAAAACTACCCCACGGCGCGCGCCGACCTGCGCCTGCGCCTGCCCTCGCAGCGTTATTTCGAGCAGGAGGAAGAGGTGGAACTCTCGCCCCGCAATTTCGGCATCCTGATGCACAAGGCCTTCGAAAACGCCGACGACGAGGAGCAGATACGCCTCGCCGTGGAGCGGATGCAGGCCGACGGCACGCTTTCCGCCGCCGAAGCCGCCGCCCTGCGGCGGATGATCGCCCGCGCGCTGGCACACCCCGCGGCCCGCGAATGGTTCGCCGGGGGCTGGGAGCGCGTGCGCAACGAAAACGAAATCATCATTCCCGGCGGCTCCTCCGCGCGGCGTCCCGACCGCGTAATGATCCGCGGCACGCGGGCCGTGGTCGTGGACTACAAGTTCGGCGGCCGCGAACCCGAACGCTACCGCCGTCAGGTGCGCGAATACCTCGCCCTGCTGCGGCAGATGGGCTACACCGAAACCGAGGGGTATTTGTGGTACGTGAAACTGGGAAGAATCGAAAAGGTGGAGGAATGACATGAACGAAATCATCGGCATCATACCGCACAAATTCCGCCGCAGGGGCTTCGGCGTGGCCTGCACGCTGCTGCTGCGCGCAGGGCTGAACTTCCTCGGACTGGCCGTGCTGCTGCCCGTGCTGGCGCTGGCGCTCGACGCCCGGAGTCTCGACGGCGGCGGGCAGCTGGCCCGCATCTACACGGCGCTGGGCTTCACGTCGCCGCGCAGTTTCGCCCTGACGGTCTGCGCCGCCGTGGTGGCCGTTATCGTCCTCAAATGCCTGACAAATCTCTGGCTGGCGCGCATCGAGCGCAACTACATCTACGACCTCTACCGCACCCTTTCGCGGCGGCTCTACGTCACCTACCACGACCGGGGACTGCCGTTCGTCAAGTCGTCGAACTCGGCCGTGCTGGCCCGCAACGTCAATGTCGTCTGTCTGGCCTTCACGGCCGGCGTGCTGAAACCCGCCGCCGCCATCGCCGCCGAAGCGCTGCTGCTGGCGCTGCTTTTCGGGGCGCTGCTCTGGTACGCGCCCGTTGCGGCGGTTCTGACCGTTGCGGTCTTCCTGCCTTCGATCTGGATCTATTACGGCTTGGTGCGCAACCGCATCAACCGCTACGGCGAGCTGGAAAACAAGGCCCAGCGCGAAAAGGCGCGGCTCGTGGCCGAGACCTTCCGCGGCTATGCCGACATCGAGATCAACAACGCCTTCCCGATGATGCTCCGTTCGTTCGACCGGGCGATGGATCAGGTGATTCGCACGCGCCTGCGCGAAACGGCGATCGGCATGCTTCCGCAGGCCTTTACCGAAATCGGGCTGGCGCTGGGCATGGCCCTGCTGGTCGCGCTGAGTCTGGGCGCGGAAGAAGGACGCGCACAGCTGCTTTTCGGCGTCTTCGCCGTAGCCGCGCTGCGCCTGATGCCTTCGGTGCGCAGCATCATGGCGGGCTGGACCTCGATCAAGTACAACCGCTACACGATCGCCGTCCTGCGCGACGCAACGGCCGGGGACGAACCTTCCTCCGCATCGCCGGACACGCTCTCCGGAGCCGCCGAGAGAGCCGGGAAAGGCCCCCATACTGATGCCGCCGCTATCCCGCCGTCGGAATACTCCGCGGCGGAGAGCGGCGAGACCGCCCGCGGCAGGCGAACGGCTCCGGACAAACGAACCGCATCCGGCAGACAAACGGCTCCTTACGGACAAACAGCCCCGGCCAAACAGCCCTGCACCGCAAAATCAACGAAACCCGTTTCGGCCGGCGGCGCATCCGGAGCATGCGCGCCCGAAATACTGCCTTTCGAACATGAAATCGCCGTCCGCGACCTCGGCTTCCGCTTCGCGGACGACGGGCACGAGCTTTTCCGCGGTCTCACGCTCTCGATCCGCAAGGGCGAACGCATCGGCATCCGCGGCGCATCGGGCGCAGGGAAAACGACGCTTTTCAACCTGCTGCTGGGACTTTACGAACCGACCGGGGGCGAAATAACGATCGACGGCACGCCCCTCACCTCCGCCAACCGCCGCGCATGGCAAAACCGCATCGGCTACGTCTCGCAAAACCTTTTCATCGCCGACGGAAGCTTCGCGGCCAACGTCGCGCTGGGCGTTCCCGACGACGAAATCGACCGCGGCCGCGTGGCCGAAGCGCTGGAAGCCGCCCGGCTCGGAGAGTTCGTCGCGGGACTTTCCAAAGGCATGGACACCCATGTCGGCGAATGCGGCTGCCGCCTTTCGGGCGGACAGCGCCAGCGCATCGGCATCGCCCGCGCGCTCTACCGCCGGGCCGACGTGCTCTTCTTCGACGAGGCGACCTCGGCGCTCGACAGCCGCACCGAGGAGGAGATCAACCGTTCGGTCGCCGAGCTGGCGGCGCGCGACAAGGGGCTGACGCTGGTGGTTATCGCCCACCGCGAAAGCTCGCTCGAATACTGCACCCGAATCATCACAATAGGAGAATAATTATGGAATACATCATAGCAGGCATACGCATCGCCGTCCCGCAGGAATTCACCGCAGGGTCTTTCGGCATGGCGCTGGCGCCCTTCGCCGCCGCAGACAAAGGCCCGGCCGGCCTGAGCGTCGAAACCCGCAGCGAAATCCGCCAAGCGGACGGCTACCGCGAACTCGACGAATTCGACTTCGCCGATGCCGACGCCGACTGCCGTTTCGGCCGCGACGCGGAGGGTTACCTGCTCACCATGACGCCGCGCGACGGCAGCGCCGCCGCCCGTTTCCGCAAGGCGTTCGGCGCACCGCTCGTCACGACCGACGTCACACTGCGGCATAACCCGGCGCTGTTCCGCTTCGGACTATGGTCGATGTTCAACATCGCCGCCGTGGCGCGGCAGGCCGTAGCCATCCATTCGTCGGTCATCAGCCTGAACGACGGGGCCGTGCTGTTCCTCGGCGAATCGGGCACCGGCAAAAGCACCGACACCCGCCTGTGGCGTGAACATATCCCCGGCGCGGAGCTGCTCAACGACGACAGTCCGATCGTCCGCATCGTGCAGACCGCAGATGCAGACCCGATTTGCGGAGCCGTCCAAAATCCGGCGAACGCCCCCGCAGCTGCGGCTGAAACTCCGGACGCAAGCGCAGCGACAACCGGCGCCCCAAAACCGCAGGCCATGGTCTTCGGTGCGCCGTGGAGCGGGAAAACGCCCTGCTACCGCAACGTATGCCAGCCGATCCGGGCCATCGTACGGCTGTCACAGGCTCCGCACAACCGGATTCGCCGCCTGCGGGCGATCGAGGCCATCGGCGCGCTGCTGCCCTCGTGCCCGCCGTCGTTCGCCCACGACGAAACGCTGGAAGACGCCGTATGCGCAACCGTCTCGGCCGTGGTGGCGCAGGTCCCAGTCTACCACCTCGAATGCCGGCCCGACGCGGCGGCGGCCAGCATCATGGAGGGGAGCATCGTCCTGATGGTGGACAATTCCCCCTCTGTGATGATTTTGCCCACCGGTTTTTTCGATTTCACACAGGAATCCAATGACTATTACTTTCCGCCCTTGGTGGGCACCTATCTCCGGGTCCTACGGGTAACGGTATTTCTCCTTTCTTTATTTATTACCCCGGCGTGGTATCTCATGGTCAGCGAACCGAACCGCTTGCCGGGGTGGCTGAATTTCCTGTCTTCCCCGGAACCGGTGTCCTTGAGCCTGCTGAGTCAGCTTCTGGTGGTAGAATTTCTCATCGACGTATTAAAGCTGGCATCCCTGAACACACCGGACAGCCTTTCCAATTCCTTTTCCATGCTGGTAGCCTTGGTTCTGGGGGATTTTGCCGTGCAGGCCGGATTGCTGTGGCCGTAGGTGCTGGTGTATATGGCCTTCGTGTCCGTGGCGGGGTTCGCCCAGCCCAGCTATGAACTGGGCTACGCCTTCAAACTGCTGCGGGTGGCGCTGCTGCTGGTGACGGCCGCGTTCGACGTGTGGGGCTTCGTGCTGGGCGTCGTGGGGATCCTGGTGCTGCTGGCCACCACGAAGCCGCTGGTGGGCAAGGGCTATCTCTATCCCCTTATCCCCTTCAATGGTAAGGCTCTGCGCCGTCTGCTGACCCGGGAACCCATCAGTCCTGACAACACCTGAACACGCGCACCTGCTCCATATACTTGCCTTTTCCTGAATATGGCAGTATAATGAAAAAACACCCTGCGGCCGGTTGCGCCCAGGGACTGTCTCTTATACACATCTGACGCTGCC
>ENA-OZAU01000397-OZAU01000397.1-human-gut-metagenome-genome-assembly--contig:-NODE-397-length-23862-cov-6.034150_pt1 | contig 23862 bp, 14 predicted proteins | sample MGYA00243303_ERZ653503 | MGnify/ENA primary metagenome ERZ653503 (study PRJEB26926, sample SAMN06165049) | human gut metagenome | biome: ENVO:00009003; feature: ENVO:2100002; material: ENVO:00002003...
CAGCGTCAGATGTGTATAAGAGACAGGTTACATTCAGAGCCGAGTTTTATTAAACTTGCAATTGTCTTAACAGCACTTTTGATTAATATAGTGTGTGTAGTAACAATTATATCATCTTTTAAATACACAATTGATATTAAACTATCAGATGAAGTAAAAAGCAGCCAAAATATTGTTAATTTTAAAGACAATCGTGATTTACAAGGTGGTTTTTTTATTGGGTGCGGCGAAGTAAATACTGAGCAATACTATTATTATTACTACAAAACTGATAAAGGGAGTTACAAAGCAAGCAAAATTAAGGCTGACGATTGCGAAATAATCTATACTAAGGATACTCCGCACATAGATACTATAGTAAAATCGGCTGACGAAAAAGCAACTGAAAATCCGCTTACTTTTGAGCCTCTTTTGTCGCTCAGAATTTCAGGTACAGGAGAAAAGTATAAAATTTATATCCCTGAAGGCTCGATTACAACAGATTTTCAGGTTGATATGGAATAAACAATACTAAGAACAAACATAAAAAATAATTATATAACATCTTCCGCTATTCAGGGTGGGATAAATTTTTCTTGCAGGCTATAAAATTAAGATTTCAAATAACCAATAGGAGAGATATTACTTATGGGATATAGAATTAAATCACGCTTTATTTATAAGCAAGTAGGACAAAGACTAAAACAGCTGCGAAATCAAAAAGGTGTTTCTCAGAAAGTAGTTGCAGACTATTTGGGAGTCGACAGAAGTACCTATACTAACTACGAAATGGGAACTACTACAATGACATATGTAACTATACTAATGCTTGCAAGATACTTTTCTGTTGACTTCAATACCTTGCTCTGCTATGACCTTCAAACCCCAAATTAATACAAATAAACGATTGGAAGTGAAAAAATGAACGATAATTCATCTCCAAAAACAGGCTGTATAACACTTATTGCAGTATTAGAACAAATTATATTTATTGAATTAAAGCTGCTTAATGTAATTAATTGGAGCTGGTGGTATGTGTTGTCACCTACACTGATTTATGCAGGTTTATGGTTCATAACCGCAATTATAATATTTTTTACTGACGATTAAGTTAGAGAAAAGAAAGAGGAACGGAAAATGAATATTTGGAACAACTACATAACAAGTGTACGAACCAAAATACAAGTCAAACAGGATAAAAAGTTACTTACTGAAAGACAATGGAAGTTAAAACATTTTGTGAAAATTAATGATAAATGCGGTAAATATTTATGGATTAATGCCTATTGCCCATCTAAGGAACTTTACTTATGGGACGAGGAAGTCAGACCTATGACTGAAAAAGAGCTTACAAATTACCGTACTGAGGAAAAGGAAAAGCGTGCAGCTCAGGCAAAACGCAGAGAGTTAAAGGCTGAGTATAAGAAAAGACAAGAAATCGGACAAAGTGTATCAGTAAGGAATATTATGAGTACATTAAAAGAAAATGAAATTATAATAGTTGACACTGAAACGACTGGACTCGATTCTGTAACAGACGAGCTGTTACAAGTGTCTATTATTAATTGTGTGGGCAAGACACTATTTAACAGTTATATAAAGCCTGAAAAAACAAAGAGCTGGAACGAAGCTATGGCAATCAATCATATAACTGCTGAAATGGTAGTGAACGCACCGACAGTTTCCGATGTTTATTACGAATTAAACAATATTATAAAGTCGGCAAAAGTCATAATTGGTTACAATGTAGGTCTTGATTTGATGTTCTTGTCTGCCTGTGGCATTGAGAATACTAAAGCCACAACTTTTGATGTTATGAAAATGTTCGCAGACATATACGGTGAATGGAGTGAGTACTATGGTTGTAATAAGTGGCAGACTCTAACTAAGTGTGCCGAATATTACTGCTACGATTGGGGCAGTGAAACAGCACACGATAGTTTAGCGGATTGCAAAGCAACGCTATACTGCTACAAGAAAATTCAAGAACAAAAGATGAAATAAAACAATTAAAGGAAAATATAAAAATGAAAAAAGTTAAAAAAATGATTACTGCTTTAGCAACAAGTATTTTGGTTTTAGGGTGCAACAAGTACAGAAAAAATTACAATTTACAAAAAGGACATCATTGACCTTGCCCCAAACGCCCACGAAGTTTTTATGAGCTATATAATTTGAATAAACAACAAAAAGGCAGATAACATCTTTTTGATGCTATCTGCTTTTACTTTTGTCTTTGTTGTGTTGTGATTGATTTTCTCACTTGTTTAAGGTAAAGTATAAGTCATACTAACGCTTCAACCGAAACAGCAGATGGTATATGTTCAATTATCCACTCATATTCTTTTATATTGCTGTACAAAGCACCTAAATCAGACTGATTATCGCAAAGAATAATCTTTGTGTTGTATGAGCATAAGTCTTTATACATCTTTTTTACGCAGTCTAAAGCAGACTTAGAGCGGAGATATTTCTCGTACTTTGCCATAACAGCATTTGCGTATTCTACCAAAACTTCACATTGAGCAGTTACAAGATAATTAGTTTTCATATACATACTCCTTTCAGTCTGAGCAATAATAATTTATTGCAATTTGTTTTATCCGATTGAAAATACTCAGTTTATTCGGTTTAATTTTAAGATTATCAAATGATTCATTGTTGGCGAAATAATAATTGCTCAATGCTTCAAGAAAAGCAAGCTCATCTATGTTGTCATAATCAGAAAGCATATCGTTTATAGTCTGATTAACAGTTGTACATAAAACACCGTCAAAATTGAGATACTCAATATCGTCAAATGAATTGACAATATGATATTCAATGTTATCAAATTGTCCCTCGTTCTGAGCATACACCTGTATCTTAGATTCATTGACATAACCATTGAATAATTCAAGGTACTCAAGTGCCGAAACTCCGCACAGGATTAAATCTGTACCTTGAACCACATCTTGTAACCAATCGACATTAGAAAGATATCGTGTACTTGTAATTGACATCATAAATATCACCACACTTCATTTTCTTTACATATTATCTTATGTCAAAATCGGAAAATTTGCAAGTTTTAAGGACAACAAAAAAGAGCCGTTCAGAGCCGTCTGAACGGCTGCTTTTTAAATTAAATAAAAAATATTTATCTACCGCAAAATCGGAATAAAGAGCTGTTTAAAGCTGTTTCAAGCTATTATAATCACAACTCTTGTTCACTCCTTTTAGGCTCTGATTTCATAACTGTTTTATTCTGTGTTTGGTACGCAAGTAAAACCACGGTTATTTATTTCTGTTTGCTTTTAAAAATCTATATAATCAGATTTAACAAAATAAAAATCTATATCCACGCTATTCATTCCTCAATAAAAGGGAGCAACTGCATATAATGCAGTTGCTCCAAAAATCGTTACTTTTTGTCGCATTCTCCTGATATGGTAGTCAGACGGTAGCGAAGCACAACACTAAGATGAGTAACCAACATCGTTCAAATACTATTATATGTTATAACTAAGAAAAAACAAGTGTTTTAAAAAGAAATTCAGAAAAGAATTTCTGATTTTAAAGTGAAGTAACAATATAAAAAGTCACTTTGTCACTTATAAGATTATGAGCTAATAAATTTTGAACGGTTTTTCTGTCAAGTCCACCTGTTCCACACCCAAGTAAAGGTATGGCTACTGAATTTATGTTTAAGTTTTCAGCTACCGCTACTATCTTTGGAATCAGAACTTTAATTTTTTTGATTTTTGCTTTGCTACCCGGAGTACGCATAGTAACTGCGTGTATTATTTTTTTACACTCAAGATTTGGAGCATCAGTCACAAAAACAGTTCCGGGTGAATAACCAAAAAAGGAGTGTGCCTTACATTTTGCTCTTGCAAGCCGTTCAACAGCACCGCAAGATGCAAATTGAATGCTCTCTGCAACTCCTCTATGTAATTCATTAACACATCTTTTACCTCCCATATAACCAAAACCGTTGGATGCATTTACAATAGCATCTACATCAAATTTTGTTATATCGCCTTGTGCGTAAACTATCATAATTCAGGTTCACTCCTTTTAGGTTCTGATTTCATAACTGTTTTATTCTGAATTTGCTTTGAAGATTTGTTCCTGCCGAGGATTTTATCCTTACCAAAGTAATGTGTTTTGGGCTTTGATTCTGTTTTTTGGTGAGCAAGCTCAATGTTCAAAATCTTTGTTAATTCAGACAGGCGTGCTGACTTTTCCTGCAATTCCGCTTCATATTCAAAAGGCTTTTCAAGCAGGGCAACACTTGTTTTGTAATCAAGGTCAAGCTTGTTAAGAGAATTCTGACTGTAATCAAGAACACTTTCGGTTTTGTACAGCAACCCCTCTATTTTACTGAGGTTATGCACAGCAGAAACACCGAGCTGAGCAGAATATGAATATTTACCCTTGATTGTAACTACAATGTCATCATACACATTTCCGTTGTTTATAACGCTTATATCGAATCCGCAAATGTTGCCAACGCTAACCTGCTTCTTTCTGTTATCGGCTATTCTTACCTGAGCAACAGCAGTTGTAAGAGCTTTGGCAGCATTTTTTCGTTCCTCATCGTTCTTCAGGTTAAAAGTCTGAGAACCTAAAGTTAATTTGCAAATAAGTTTACCGTCCTTATCGACAAATGACTTAACATTATCGATATCGGATTTTATGTTGCCGATAGTACAAAGGAGTTGCTTGCGTTTTTCGGGATAAGCCGCAACAGCATCTTCAAGCTCATATTTTGTATTGTTGTAATCAGCTTTGAGAGAGTTAAGCTCCTTTACTCTGTTATCAAGCGTGAGCTTCTCACGGATACGGTCATCGCCGGTACAGAGAGCCTTAATTTCGCCATATGAAAGAGCCGCTTGGTCAACATCGGCACACTTGCGTGCAGGAGCTTTGTCAGTCATAACCTGACTTATAAATTTTTGCTTGGTTTCGAGGAGCTGATAGCTGTACGCATCAAAAGTGCCTTTGGTAACATATCTGTACAAATGCACTTTTTCGTTAATATTGCCCTGCCTGACCATTCTGCCACGCCTCTGCTCGAGGTCTGCCGGTCGCCACGGAACATCTAAATCGTGCAGAGCAATGATTCTGTCCTGCACATTTGTGCCTGTTCCCATTTTGCCCGTTGAACCGAGTAAAATTCTCACTTCACCGCTTCTGACCTTTGAAAACAATTCAGACTTTTGAGCTTCGGTTTTTGCATTGTGTATATATGCTATTTCAGTCGCAGGGATGCCCTTTGCAATGAGCTTGTCCCTTATGTCGTCATACACGCAAAACTTGCCTGTTTCCTCAAGAGAGTCAAGTTCCGCAACACTCTTGTTATCGTTTTGCTCTTTTGAGGAGTCATTGCCTGTGTTTTTTGACGGCACACCGAGGTCACAAAAAACAATTTGAGTAAGCTTGTCTTTTGCTGTGTCTGTATAAATGTCAAATACATTGTTTACACACACATTCAGCTTTGTATTTGGATTATCCTCAAAATCGGGACTAATAAGTCGGGGGTCAAGACCGAGCTTTCTGCCGTCACCGGTAATTTTGAGCATATTATCCTGTGACGGATCTACGGAGCCTGAATTAACCTCATCTGCTCTGTCGGATAATTCATCGACAAGCTCCTTTTGAAGCTCTGTAGGCTCTACATCAACAATGTGAAGCTCACAATCAGGCACTTTAAGTTTAAGAGTTTCAGCCGTCTTTACATCGGCTACCATCTTAAACATAGACATAAGCTCAGGCAGATTGGAATATTCCGCAATCCTTGTGCGTTCCTTAAACTTGTTTCCTGCCGGAGCTAACTCGTATTCTTTCTTTTGCACACCGAATGCAGAAATCCAATTATCAAAATTCTGCATATTGTTGTGACTTGCAAGAAAATCATAATTAAGGTATCTCATCATTGTGTGAAGCTCTGTAACGCTGTTTGACAACGGTGTACCTGTGGCAAATACAACACCCTTGCCGCCTGTCTTTTCGTCAAGATAACGGCATTTTGCAAACAGCTCTGTTGCCCTCTGAGAAGCTCTTGAAGATATACCCGAAACATTTTGCAGCTTTGTTGCACAGTACAGATTCTTAAATTCGTGAGCTTCGTCAACAAACAATTTGTCAATTCCAAGCTCCTCGAAATATACGGTATTGTCTTTCTTACTTGATTGAAGCTTCTCAAGCTGATTTTCGAGATTCTTTTTTGTACGCTCCATTTCCTTAACGGTAAATTTATTACCGTCCTGAGCTTTCATCTCAGCAAGACCGGCAACAATATCATCAATTTGAGATTGTAAAAAGGCTTCCTGCCTTTCAGGAGATAGGGGCAGCATCTTTAATTGCGTATGTCCGATAACAACGGCATCATAATTGCCAGTTGCAATTTTTGACATTAACATCTTGCGGTTTGATGATTTAAAATCATCCTTTGTTGCAACCAATATGTTTGCGTTGGGATAGAGCTTCAAAAAGTCTGCTCCCACCTGTTCTGTCAGATGATTCGGTACAGCAAACAAGGATTTGTGACACAACCCAAGCCGTTTACATTCCATAGCAGTAGCTATCATTTCAAAGGTTTTTCCTGCACCTACCGAATGAGCAAACAGTGTGTTGCCTCCGTAAATAGCGTGAGCAATGGCATTCTTTTGATGTTCGTGAAGCTGAATGTTTGAATTCATTCCCGGAAAATTAAGGTGTGAACCGTCATACTCTCGTGCGTGGACGCAATTGAATGTGCGATTGTATGTGTCAACAATATCTCTGCGGCGGTTAGCATCTTTAAAAATCCAATTCTTAAATTCACGGCGAATGGCATTGGCTTTTTGCTGTACAACCTGAGTCGCTTCTACATCAAGCACTCTTACAGGCTTATTGTTTTTATCACGCTCAACAACACCGTATTCGTCAACCTTGTCTTTATACACTTTCGGTTCGGATAAATTGAGAACGGATTCAAATATCTGATATGCAGATAATCCGCTTGCACCGTAGGTCTTTACAGTAGTTACCGACAAATCCGCTCTCTTATTCGTGATATTCCATCTGCCGGAATACTCTGAATAGTCAAGCTCTATTCTGTCGGATTTAAAAAATCTTGACACATAATCCGATTTAAGGCTTTGCGGTGTTTCAAAAATCTCATACATAAATTGCTCATAGTATTTTTTATCAATCCAAGTAGCTCCGAGGTTAATATCAATATCGCCGGCTTTCAGAGGAGTAGGCAATACTTCCTTTAAGGCGACAACATTTGATTCATATATGCCGTTGACCGAAGCGTATGCTTTTGCCATGTCAAGCTTTGCATATATATCTCCCGACAAATATTCGGAAGCAGTTTGATATTCGTAGTCCTCATCGCCTGTATATGACGGTACGGCAAATATTTCACCTTTTTCTCTCAGCCCGATTTTCAAATCCTCGGGCGGCACATCCGTAATTTGGCTCATATACTCGAAGTCGATAACACCTTTTTCTGCAACGCAGACAGCAAGAGCTTCTTCAGCCGTATCAACATGATTTATTGTTGCTGTCGGCTTATTTACACGCTCTGTAAATATATCGGACTTCTTAACAAGTAAATTATTATCTTTGGCAAAATCGGCTTCGAGAGAAGCAACAAGCGGATATGCTCCGTCAGAGTTTAACAAGCTGTGATTGTAACTGCTGTGAAGCAAGCCGTACTTACTGTAGAAGCTGTCATAACAGTTGTTGAGCTTTTCCTGCAATTGAGCTATCTCTGAATCCTTGTTATCGTACTGCTGAACATCAAGCAATTCACGCAAAGTGTCACGAATATCAATAAAGGAATTGATGCGTTCGTGATTTAATTTTTTCCCAAGTGCTTTGTCTGCGGAAACATTAACTATTTTACCGCTCTTATCAGAGCCGTAAAAATATATTTCGCCGTTTCGGCGATAAAAGCTTTGTAAACGCAGTTTTAAAGGTTCGGCTGTTAAATGTTCGGAAACCGGAATCAGCTTTTCTGCAGAAGCGGAATATTCAAAATTGATATTCTTTACCGCCGAGGAAAGAAGCTCCGACAATGTTCTGCCGTCATTAAACGGCACGCACATCGTATCGTCTGTTCTGCCGAACATTTTATTGCCTTCAACAACTTCGCCGAGTATCATTTCGGGATGCTCAACAAAATAATTGTTGACGGTTAATCCGTTTTCAAGCTGTCCTGTATGTACCCAAGACGGTTCAATTTCTGACTTTTTTTCTCTTTTTTGGAGGAATATAATGTCAGCTGTAACCTCCGTTCCTGCCGATTTAAAGGCGTTATTCGGCAATCTCACAGCACCTACCAAATCCGCTCTTTCGGCCAAGGTCTTGCGGAAAGAGCTGTCCTTTTTGTCAAGCGTACCTTTGGAAGTTACAAAAGCCACAATGCCGCCGTCACGCACTTTATCAAGTGATTTCAAAAAGAAATAATCGTGAATTTTTAGATGTTCTGAGTTATATTTAGAATCATTAACGCTGAAATCGCCGAAAGGAATGTTTCCGATTGCAACATCAAAACTGTTGTCATTGAAACGAGTATTCTCAAAACCGTCAATCGTAATGTCAGCTTGCGGATATAACTTCTTAGCTATCCTTCCGGATAAGCTGTCTTTTTCAACACCGTATAACTTGCTGTTTTCACGCAAATCCGAGGGAAGTCTGCCAAAGAAATTACCAATACCCATAGCCGGCTCAAGTATATTTCCGCCTTTAAAACCTGCATTTTGTACAACATTGTAAATGCTGTCAATGATTACGCTGTCAGTAAAAAATGCGTCAAGTACAGATGACCTTGCTGCAGTATATTCGTCAGCAGTAAGCAATTCTTTCAATTCGGAATATTCATTTTCCCACTTGTCATTATCTGATGCAAAAGCATTAGCAAGTCCGCCCCAACCGCTGTAAAGAGAAAGCTGTTTTTGTTCTTCAGGTGTTGCTGTTCTGTTTTCAGCTTCGATTTGTTTTAAAATTTTGATAGCGGTTATATTGTTGCGAAATTTTGTTTTAGCACCCGTAACAGATTCTCTGTCTTCAAGTACATAGTTTTCGTGAGAGGTGATTTCATCAGATGAAACATCTGATACGGGTATACTGTCAAACAAGGTGGGTTGAGAAGTTGTCTGAGCGTGTTCATCTGTATCTCCACCCGTTGCCCACATAAAATTGTTTTTACCTACAGAAGATTTCTCAGAAGTTGACTTTTCGTCATTTTCAAGCTGCATAGCAAGCTCATCAACACTATGCAACTCTGTATTGTTGTTGATTTCTTCTGCTGCACTCTCTTTTTCAGGATATTCGGCAGCCTGTTCTTCTTTTATACTGTTGAATGTATCGTAGAGATATTTGAAATAGTGTGTACCTAAAGTATCCCAGTTGTAAGCTTGAAAAAACTGACTGTTTTGAATTGACACACCATCACTTGTAATCTGAATTTCATAATCATCTGTAATTTCAGCACTATTAAGATTTGTGTAATGGTTTATGAAATGCTTTGCAAGTTCAACATCAATATTATCACCGTTTCTGTATTTTTCAGCAATTTCAGAAATTCCGTCATCAACATTATGCCACGCCTTTTCATAGTCAAAAAACTCGTTGACTATAGCAACTTGCTCATCAAAAGCAAGTAATGGTTTCAATAACTCATTACTACGATTTTCAAATGCAATATCATCTTTAAGCAATTTCACAACATCTGAGTACTGCGGATACTGTTCAAGAAAATCAATCACACCGCCTATACCGTCACCGATATCCTGCCGTTCGGTGTGTTTCGTACCATTCGGCATATTAATAATAAATTTCGTTTTTTCATAACCAAGATGAATATTGTCAAGTTCACCGTTTCTGTATGCTTCTGCAACCGCATTTTCACTGCCGTATTCCTCAATTTCAAGCTGTCTTTGCTCAACCCATTCGTCATCGGCATTTTTCATAAGTTTGTCAAATTCAGAAACAGAGTATGTTTTGCCGTTCTCAAATACCGGACTTTCACTCCAATCACAAGTAATTGTCGGACGAATTATTTTCTGTACAGACTCAGTTCGTTCAGGCTCGTTTATCGGGACGATTTCATTTTCTAAATTAAATTGATTAACGATTTCTTCTGAGCTGACATTCAGAGCACCGGCATCGGATTCTGCGACAGCCATAACCTGTTGAATAAATGGATCACTGTTCAGCTTATCTTCATCGACAAGCTCACCGTTGACTATCCCTGCGTCCTCAAGCTGCTGACGAATAACTGCGGGATCTATGTCGTCAAGCTCGTCGTGTTCCTCATAAAACGGTGCAAGCTCCTCATATTTGATATTCACAGTAAATCCTTGTGTTTTAAGAAGTTCAGTATTATCATTCAGTTTAAAATCAGGGAATCCGACTGTATCAACTGAAGAACCGTTAATGTTTCTTGTTGTAGAAACAAGGTCGAGAATATCTGCAACGGTTTTTGCGTTCTCACCTCTGACTTCATAAAAATCACCGACCTTTATAAGTTCTATTTTCCGTATTTCAGGTAATTTGATTTCGGGAACTACTGCAAGCTCAACGAGCTTGTGCTGAATATCTGCATTAAGACCTTCGGCAAACTCCGTACCGCTGTAAAACTTTTTAACGGCGGTTCTGAAGCTTTCGCTGCCGACATCAATTAACCTTTGTTCGCCTGTCGTATCAAGAAAATCAAAGAAGTGGGAATAGTCATCTCCGTATTCTTTGTAGGCTTCCGCTATCTGTTTGTAAGACACCTCGGTAATTACAAATTGACCGCCTGAGTACGCATCGGGATTATAGTACATATATGTAATACTTTCGACTTCGGACTCTTGAAAATAAAGGGTTTTCTCAAGAGTGTTAAAGTCGGGTAAAGCAGGGGTATATGTACCGTCAGAAATCATACCTTCCACTTCACTTCGTGTAACACCTTTGACCTTAGCTACAAGATTTATAAGAGAATCATAATCACTGCGACTGTATGCACCTATGAAAGTTTGCATTTCCGTAAGCGAAAAGTATAATCAAGTAAATTGATTGTGTCGTAATCTATACCCATATCAACCATATCTCTTATAAGTTCTGACTGGGCATATGAATACCCGTGATTTTCAATGAGCTTATCGGCAAGATTTGTATTGATGAACGATTGCTTAATTTCATTGAAATCAGCAACATTCGCAAGAATCAATTCAGAATCTGAAAGACCTGCGTATGTCTTGACAAAATTCATAGATAACATATTTAACTGTTCAGGCTTAAAGTCAGAAGTGTTTTCAAACATCGTACTGAATAAGTCAATCAGCTCTGGTTGGTTGTTGAGCAGCTCAACCGTAGAATTTAAAGACTCCAACTGAGGTGCTTTATAGTGCAGTACCGAAAGAGCATTAAACAGATTTTCCGTGTTATCTTCTTTGGAAACTGTTACGCTGTTTTGAACCGTTGCAGACGGTTCGTTTTTTTCGGCTGCTTTATCATTGTACAAAAACTCTCTTTGCTCACGAATTTCGTGAGCAATTGCGTTGATGGCGTCTTTGTATGTATTGTCAACCGTAATAGTTGTATTCTTACCGAATATTCTTCCTGAAAACGGAATATCCTGCTCTGTCAGTCTTTGAGCAACCTTGTACGCAAAGTCAGTATTATATTTGCGATACATCTTATCGCCAATATCATTGTATTTGGCTGTTCCGATGATATTGTTTGTTACATATTTTCTGTTGTTGGAATCGACTATTGAATCATAACTGATATTTAACTTATCAAGATTGGAAACAGTAGCTCTGCCAACCGCAACATACGATTTGTTATTGTTCATATAGCCGCAGTAATTAAGTCCTGCGTTTTCGAGAGCATCGGTTATGCTCTCAAACTGACTTTCAGAAGCTATAATAACCTTTTTATACTGATTCGGAGTGTTGCTGTTCCATATCTCATTTCCATATAATTTAATCATTTCATTCACCTCTTAAAGCAAAAGGAGCCGTTACACTAAAGGCAACAGCTCCAATAATATTTATAATTCCTGTTCTTTCGATTTAGTGTTGTTACGCTGTTCTGATTTTGCAATTCTGTCAGCATTTTGCTTTATCTGATTGCGAGAAATCAAGGACTTTTTCTGTTGCTTCGGTTGTTTTTCGGCATTATGTTCCGCCTTATCAAAAATAATTTCACCGTCACCGTTAAATACCTTTTCAGGATTCACTTTAATTGTGTTGAGCTGCTGAAAACCGTTCTTGTAGCCATTTGCATATGTAACAACTAACTGTATTGCATTACTGTTACGAGCTTCTTTTAAAGATTCGGCAACGCTGTTAATGAACTTATCACCGTGCAACCCTGTTGATTTGTACATCAATTCACCGTTTTGATTTTCAAAAAATTCAACATTTTTAATCTTTCCGAATTCAACTGTATATTCTTTGTCAATTGCTCCCGAAAGGCGATTTTCCGTAAAATAATTTCCGAAATCAGTAAAATTCTCATATACCGTGAATCTTGTACTGTCATTATCAGATGACTTATCTTCAGATATTACTTCAGGTTCTTTGTTTTGAGTTTTTGCCACTTTGTCATACTCCTCTTGCTTATTGCCGTTGTTGATGATACCGTCAATGCTGTCATAATCATCTTCAATTGACATTTCGGCATTTTTTAGGTAGTTTTCTTCGAATACAGCTTTTGCGGCAGATGAAACGATTACATCAGCCTGCTTTTTTAAAGCCTGTGGATTGTTTGTAAACTCATCAACAATGTTCTGACAGCTCTTGCTGATAATATTGTCAGCTTCCTTATCGGGCATAGTTTTAACCGATTCAAACTTATCTGACCACTCATTAAGAGCCTTGAGCTTGTTTATCAGCTTTTCTTTCTTGTTGGTGAGCTTGTCGATTTGTTTTCGCAGTTTGAGTTTTTCGGACATATAATGAGTTTGACCGTATGCTTTTAGTGCAACATCAAGTTTGCTCTGAGTATTATCAAATTTTTCAGAGGTTGTCCTCATTGCCATTGTCCCGTATTCCTGCATACCTTTGACAAAATTTTCTTTCCTGCCGTCAGGGGATTTCATATTGTCAAGAAATTTATTGATTTTTTTGCAGTTATCAGCACGGCTTTGCTGCTTCAAAATCTTCTGCTCATTCGATTTGATATTTAGCTTATGAGAATGGATTTTCTCATTGATATTTACTATTTTCTGCCGCCTTTCAGCCGACAGAACAGACAATGCCTTATACACAGGTATTGGTACAACATTTCTCATTGATTCAACCGTTGAAACAAATTCGGCACTGCGAACCTTTTTTATGTTGAGCTTTTCAATTTTTGCGTTGAGCTTATCGTTTTTAAGGTTAAGTTCATCAATCTTAAGATTGCACCTGTCATACAGCTTTGCAAAAATCGGTATTGAAAATTCTTTGCTTTTCGTTTGGTCAAGCAATTCAGGTTCGGATTTTGTCTGTTCGGGTTGGAGATTGTCATTATTGACTTCTTCATCTCGCTGTTTTCTTTCATCGGTATTTGGGTTATTATCAAAATCATTTGTAATATCAGGCATTTTACTTCCTCCTTCGTTTATTTTTTATGGACACAGCAATTACTAAAATTGCCAAAATTGCGGTTATAACAATTACTGCAATAATAAAATCAAAACTTCTGTTATTGTTGTTTTCGCTTTTTGTTGCTGTGTCAAATGCAGTTGTATCCTTTACTCTTTCAGCAGTCACAATAAGTCTGTGACTGTTTACACCGTATGGATAACAAGTTATAAGACTTAATAGGTCTTTTTCTTCGTCAACTGACAGTAACGATATGTTGTCGGGCTTAACAATGTTTTTTGCTGTTACAGCATAGGTAAGCGTTTCATCAAGGACGGACACCTTGATTTCATCACCGATTTCAAGCTCGTTGAGATTGTCAAAAAACACTTGCGTTGGATAACCCGTATGTGCAGACAAGACAGAATGATTGCCCACACCTCCAATCGGAAACGCTGTATTTGGCAGATGAGCAACACCTTTTTCCAACACTTTGTCTGTATCACCGTGGTAAATCGGCAGTTTAACATTGATTTTTGGTATATCAATGTAACCTATAAGTCCATCGCCAAAATTAAGAATATCGTCATATCCGTCAATCACGCTGTCTGTATCGTAAGAAAAGCCATTGACAAGCTCTGACAAATTGTTGTTATATTCAGCAGCAGCCGACAAGTACTGTGACCTGTCGGCTGCTGAAATGCTGTCAAGAGATGCGGCATAATTGTTAATTGTGGATGCGGCGAAAAAACTATTGACAGCATTTGATACAGAAGGGTACAGCACAAGGCAGAGTGATGCAGTCATAAAAATTATTCCTATTATCAAGGTGCATTTGCTTCTGCATTTTTTCAATGTGCTGTACTCCTTTCTGTTTAATGTGAAATTACTTGTTTGTAGCTTTTACTCTTCTGCGAATGAACAATGTTGCAATACCGCCGAGTGCAAATGCTGTGCCGAGAATGTAGAACATTACTGTTCCGACACCGCCTGTCTGCGGAACAACAACCTTTGTATCCTTAACATCAACGCTTGCTGTGCCGTCTGTAGGGCAGTTTGTGATGTACGAACCGTCAACAAATGTTGCACCGTATGTAACATCAATTGTCACAGGAATAACCTTACCGTAGATGTTGTATCCCGTTGGGGCTTTTGTTTCGACAATATAATATTTACCGCTTGCAAGTTTGATTTCTTCTTTACTTGTGTTGTAGTAAGTAACCTTGCCGGTCTTGTCGGATACACCGCTTGCAAGGGCATTTGTAAGAGCAGTTGCGTCCTCTTCTGTCTTGAAAAGGCTGAATTCTGCACCTTCGAGAGCCTTTCCGTCTGTATCTGTCTTGTTTGTTGTTACAGCAAAGGTGTAAACATAAACTGTATTACCGTTTACTTCTGATTCAACACCGTTCTTGTTAGAATAAACGAGCTTTGTTTCTGTGTTAGGGTTGCCTGTCTTTCCTGTTATTGCGTACTTATTGAGCTTTGCTGAATAAGTTACAGATGTATAAGTAACACTCTCTGCATAAAAGTCATTTTTCTGAAGATAAGCGTTTGTGAGAGCTACATTAAATGTTGTAGCTTTACCATCAACTTCTGATGTTACATTGAGAGCATAATCAGTTGAAGCAAGGTCAGCAACCTTACCGCCCTGTGCGTTGAGAAGTGCAACCTTTACGCTGTCTTTATCAAGAGTAAGACCGGCTGACATTTCATCATATACGGTATATGATTTAAGTTTCATTTCGCTTGAACCGGCAGTCGATGACTTGATTTCAAAATTCACTGTGTCACCAAGGCTTACATCGGTAAAATTAACATTATCCTTTGTGCTGTTTGTGATAGTCTTGCCTGTTACAACATCACCGTCATTTACCTTTGTAGCAAGGTCGATAGCATTAATGCTGTAAACCCAACCGTTATTGTAATATGGAAGTGATACAACAGAGTTTGTAACGCTTTTAACACCGGCAGGAAAGTTAGTCGCTTTTATGTAGTACAAACCCTGAGCAAGGCTTGAAAAAGTCTTTTTTACCGATGTTGCCGATGTAGTAAATGTGCCAACGGTTGAAGCTGTTGACGGAATCGAAGAAAGACCATCAAGAGCTGAGAGAACATTCGATGTCTTACCGCTTAAAATCTCGTCAGAGATTGAAGGAATAAGTGAATCATAGCCTGTCTTGTATGGATTTTCGGTTGTTTTGAGTTCTGCAACCTTGTACACCGTAAAGGTGTAACCCGGCTTTGAACAATTGAGCGTGAATGAAACCTTCTTTGTTTCATCAAGAGCATTTGCGTTGGTTGCAGCACTTGCAAATGGGATTGCAGTTAATACCATCATTACTGCAAGCACCATAGCTGTCATAATTCGTGTGATTTTCTTTTTCATTTTTGATTGTCCTTTCGTGATTTTTTATATTTCTTGCTACCGTGTTTACGGTAGTCATAGATGAAAAATATAGCCAATGCTCCGAGTGCTACAGAAGCAAAATAAAACGGAGCAATACCACCGCCACCTGTTTGAGATAATACGGATTTATTGTCGGCAACGGTTAAAGACATGTTAAGTGTGTTTTCATTGTCGGCTGAAATTGTAAATTCAACCTTTTTACCGTATGGCATATAGCCTGACGGAGTTACAGATTCAATAAAATAGTAATCACCTACCGGCAGATTACTGATTGACAAACTACCATTCGTAGCCATATAATCGGTTGCAGTTTTTGCAACTGAATTATACATATAAGTTTCTGAGCCTGTCTGATAACAGCTGATGGGAGTGTCGTCTGACTTATAGAGTTGCCAACCTGATCCGGTAAGAGCCTTTGTGCCGTCTGTTTTTGTCAGCTTAACAGAGCCTGTTTTCAGCGTGTTTTTGATATTTGCAAAAACTACGGTATCTGAATTAAGCGTAACTGTTACGCTTTTTGGCTTGTTGTACTTATACGGTAAAGAATAAGTACCATCCTCGTTAAGCTCACCGAGTTCGGTTACTTTATATTTAAGCAATTCGTCATTGCTGTTATAAATCGGCAAGTCTGAGATTTCAGGACTTAAACCTTCAAGGTCGGTGCTTACTTTTTCGTTAAACCCTGTTTCAGCACAGCTTATCTCAAAATACAAACCGTCAACAACATCATCTTCAGATGTTTTTTGTACCTGCAAAGAACCTGTTTTTACGGTGTTCACACAATCATATGTATAGGTATATTCATCGGTATCATAGATTGTAAATTCAACTGCATCTTTCAGTTCATAACGGCTCGGAAACTTGTATGTTCCGTCTGACTGTTTAATGCCGATTTCGGTCAGTCTGTAGGTAATTTGAAAACCGTTTTGATTGAATACATATGGCAGAATTCCGTCAATTGTATTACCGTTGACATCATAGAACTGCTCATTGTCTGTACTTGCTTTACCGTTTTTGTCGGTAGTCAAAACGATACTTGTAATCTCGTTGCCGGCTGCATCATAAGCCATCGGGGTAGGGATAAGGTCATCACCGAATTCTCGTTCATCGTCAAAAGACTCAAGCTTAAAACTCAAACCCTCGATAACTCCGTCCTCGGAAGTCTTATTGATGTTAATACTTCCTGTTGCAGGAGCGTTGTACACGGAATAATTAAGAGTAGATGTTGTTCCGTATTTGTTGGCAGTCTTACACTCTGATTCAGCCTTTTCAAGGTAATTTTCGGGGAAGTAGTAACTGCTTCCGCCGAGAAAACCTTTTTCAACAACCTTATATTTTATAGGGATACAAATTGCTGAGTTCGGAACGGTCAGACAGCTTTTGAGTTTTTCGCCGTACCTGCTGTAATAATTAGCTGTTCCGCTTGAATCTGTGACTATAGACCCGTAGTATTTACCGTTTTCGTCCTGTACCTCAAACCAAACTCCAGACACTTTACCGTTGTATGAGGTTTTTTTAACAGTTAAATCTGTTTCAGAAACTGTATTCTGAAAATTAAATGTAACCGTTTTGCTCTCGTCAAGCGTTAATGACTTACCGTTAGCGTTGGATTTTGCTTCTGATGATTTGCCATAGTAGTATCTTGAATAAGCATTCTCACAATTGCTGAATACAGCATTTGAAACACCTTCAAAATATGAACCTTTATAATTGATTGCATTTTCTTTCTTTATCGTCCAAGTGTAACCGCCATAGCTGTGAGATCCTAAAGTAGTCTTAAAACCAAGCTCCTTGACTGTATAGGTTATCTTGTTGCCTTTATCGTCATATACCCTCAAACCTTTAACAGTCGCTTCGCCGTTTTTATCGGTTGAAACTGCGTTGTACTCGTTGCCGAGGCTATCTGATATTGCAAACCAAAGATTTGAAACTATACCGTCTGTTGATGACTTCTTGATTTTGAGGTCAGCTTTTATGGCATCTTCATAAATCGTCTGAATAACGGCTGTTTCAACGGTTGAGTTTTCCTCATTTGCAATGACAGGATAAACAGTATCGTCAAGCTCATAGCCTGTCGGTGCGGTTATTTCTTTGATGTAATATGTTTTGCCGACATCTACCGATTTTGCAAAAGTCCCCTTGCCGTCAGCACTTGTTGTGAGCTTGTCATACAAGCTTGCACAAGCTGAATCAGAGTACAAGCCATATACTGCACCGCCGACACCTATACCTGACCGATTAAGTTTGTGTATGCCGATGTATGCCTTTGCCGGCATTTCGTCAATCGGCACATTTATGGGAGTATTGGTGTCTTGAGCAAATTTTGCTCCTTCAACTGTTATAGTCCTGTAAAATGCAACATCACTTAGAGAGTATCCGTCAGGAGCTTTAACCTCTCGGACTACAATTGTTCCAACGGGAATCGTTACAATTGAATTGCTGTAGTATAGATCACTTGAAATATAATCTTTTGAAAGAAATTTTTCAGTGAGCATAGCTCTACCGGTTTCCTGTGTTTCAATATACCAAGTCCTTTTAAGGTTTTTGCTGTTAAGAGCAGGAGCTGTATCACCGGGTTTGACATTGTAATCTTTGTCAATCTCTTGTGCGTAGTATTCAATGCTGAAAACCGCACCAGCAAGTCCTTGTCCTGTCGTTTCACCGGTGATTGCATTCTTTTTTTGTAACACAATACCGATAGGATCATTTACAGGCTTATCAGTACAGCTAAAGCTATAAATTTTTGTACCGTCTGCGGCTTTTTTGCCTGAATTCACAAATGTATAAACAGTTTCGTCAAGCTCATAGCCTTTTGGTGCTTTTGTTTCTTTTGCATAGTAAGAAGCTGATGCGTCAACATATTTACTGTAACTGCCGTAACCGCTTGCATTTGTTGTAATACTGCCGATTTTTTTGGTACAAGCTTTGTCTGTGTATATGCCATACTCAGCTCCCGACAAGCTGTAACAACCGTTGCCGGCTGTAAGCTCTTTGTTTGATGATGATTTGTGAAGTTGCAGCTTGACAACATCCGGAAATGTCAACTTAACATATCCGTCTTTAACTGCATAATTAGAACCTCGAGCAAAAGTCTGATATGATGCATAGGTATTACTTGTAATTAAATACAAACTGTTTTTGTTCTTGATTCCATATTCCTTCAAAAAAGAGTTTTTCATTGTCACATTAACTGTCGTACCAAGATTTTTGGAACAAGTGAATGTAATCTTATTTCCGCTTACGCTGACCTTAACATTTGAATTGCTAACGATTACATCGGATGCTTTAGTTACTGAAGCGGTACCGTTCTTATCAGTCAAAGTGATTGAATACTGTCCGTTTGATTGATTATATGACATTTGATACGACTTCGCAGAACTGAGCGATGATGCAGTATATGACGGATTTCTCACGGATTTTTTGCACCAAGAAACCATATTGTTGTATGCCGTTGTGACATTCGCAAGCGTAGTTTCAGCTGAGCTTGTCTCAGTCATAGTATGGGCAGGAGTAAGTAACGGCTTACCGGTAACCGCTTCAAAAGTTGATGCGTTACGCTTGCCTGCAACAATCTCAAAAATCAAGAGCTGCGTTGCATAGTAGTAATGAACCTTCTCTTTCTTTGCAGCTTCAAATCCGCCAAAGCCCCAAGCAAGTATCAGATTAACTGCATTTTGCTGTGCAGTAGTTAGCTGTTTCCAAGCTGCTGATTGAGATGTACTTTTTACAGTAGCAGAACTTGTTAATTCAGATGCTTTATCCGGTTCAATACAGTACGCTCTTTGTGTGTAGTCTAAAAAATTCAAGGTTTTTCCGGATGGAGCAAAAAAGTGAACCTTAAAATTTTCCCAACCTTCATAATGCTGACTATGCTTTTTCCCGTTTGCGTCTGTATAAGTATATTCAGCTGTTTTTTTGTATATAAAACCTTTGCCGTCTGCACCACGAGTACCTTTGGTAACCGTGGCAGCACTTACTGAAAACAAACCGACAGACAATGAGCCGATAATTACGGTTAAACATAAGAACACCGACAGCATTTTTTTAATTAACTTCATTTAAGTTTTTCTCTCCTTTCTGTAAAAAAGAAAATGAGTAATTTGTTCATAGGTGATGCTCTGCTAAAATTCATAATAACCTCCTACATATAAATTTTACTTTTTAGGGTTGACAAACTCTTTTTTACTATCCAACAATATTGAGATTGTATATGTAGTTAAGGTCAACATTTGTTGATATGCCGTTAATTCTACCGTTATCTGAATACTGCCACACATCACAAGTGATTGACGGCTTTATATACCATTCTGCGTTCCAAATGGAAATGCCGTTATTTTTTAAGGTTTTGCGATTGAGCAGATAGTCATAAACGCTTGCTGAGGAATACACACCCGATTTAAAGCCGTTGCTTTTGAGTTTGTTACAGAAATTGACTGCCATTTTTGTATAATTGCTGTTGCTTGTACTCATTGCAGGCTGATATTCCATATCGTAGTAAACAGGAAGTTCAAACTTTTTACCCTTGATACAACTAAGGCAAGCATCTGCTTCTGCTGTTGCCGTTGACGGTGACATTGCATAGCTGAACCAATATGCTCCGACTTTAAGACCGGCGGATTTTGCCTTTTTGTAGTTTGTTTCAAACATATTGTCTTTTTGGCTTTTTTCTTTACCGTAGCCTGCACGGATAATCACATAGTCATAACCGGCTGATTTTACCTTGTTAAAATCTATTGAGCCTTGCCAAGTTGATACATCAATACACTTTGCGACACTTCCCGAAACAGTCAGCTTGCACGATGCGGTTTTTCCGTTGTAGGTTTTGTATGTGATTGTTGCTGTTCCTTGAGATTTAGCGGAGATTTTTCCGGTTGAATTAACCGTTGCAACATATGTATTACTGCTTGTCCAGGTACTGCGATAACTGTATGCGTTATTGTTGAGCGTAGCTTTAAGCGTTTTACTCTGTCCGACTTTAAGGGTTGCAGATTTATCAGAAACAGTAACCCTTGAAGGTGCAGATTTGACTGTTACCTTACAAATCGCTTCCTTGCCATTGCTGAGCTTACATCTTATCGTAGTAGTGCCGGCTGTTTTTGCAGTAACAAGACCGCCTGACTTTTGGACGGGAGCAATTGCGGTGTTATTCGAGTAATAAAGTCTGTAGTAGGCTGCTGTATTATTCGGAATACTGCTGTTCAAGTCATATTTTTCACCAACACCTAAAGTAATACTTGTTTTATTAAGTGTGATACTGTCAGCAAGTTTTTTGACTGTTACGGTACAGCTTGCAGTCTTGCCGTTATATGTTTTGGCTGTAATCTTTGACGTGCCGACACCGACAGCAGTTATTTTGCCGTTTTCATCAACCGTTGCAATTTTTTTATTGCCTGTTGAAAATGTAACCTGAGATAAATTACCATTTGTCACAGTTGTACTTAAAGCATAAGATTCTGTTGTACCTAAGACTATATCCGTTTTATTCAGCTTAATGCCGGTCGGTACAGTAGTAGGCTTTGGAACAGTTGTAGGTTCTGTAACTGCTTCCGTTGTAGGCTCTGTTGTTGATTCTGCTGTTGTCGGATGTTCTTCTGTTGGCTCTTTAATCAGACCTACGATAATCTTCTGTACAAGTGTTGAATCAACAACGGTAATCACACCGTCTTTATTAAGGTCATACAGCTTAATTTGTTTTTCATCAAATGTTGTCATACCTACAACATTCTTCTGAATAAGCGTTGCATCTTCGACTGAAAACTTTTTGTCTGTGCTTACTGCTCCTGCACTAAAGGCACAAAGGCTCACAAGAGTAGTGGCAGTAAGTAAGCCCGAAATAATCTTATTTTTCAGTTTCATAACTTCCTCCTATATAATTTTTTTGCGTTTCTATATATTAGACAATTGAAATGTCGAAAAGGTTCATTTTTTACGAAAAATAAAATATTATTAAAAAAGAGTACATAGACAAGGCTCCTATATGGTGCAGTGTCGATCTGCGTGACGGAAATCAGGCGCTTATAGTTCCTATGAATCTTGAAGAAAAGCTCGAATTCTTCAAGGTGCTTGTAGCAATAGGCTTCAAGGAGATCGAGATAGGTTTCCCCGCAGCGTCCGAAACGGAATATGAATTCTGCCGTGCATTGATAGAACAGGACCTTATCCCCGATGACGTTACTATTCAGGTACTTACACAGTCAAGAGAACACATCATAAAGAAAACGTTTGAAGCGCTTGCAGGTGCAAAGCACGCAGTTGTACATCTGTATAATTCCACCTCTGTTGCACAAAGAGAACAGGTATTCAGAAAGCCCAAGAACGAGATTATTGACATAGCCGTTGAAGGAGCAAAGCTGCTCAAGGAATACAGAGAAAAGACACCCGGTGACTTCAAGTTTGAATATTCGCCTGAGAGCTTTACCGGAACAGAGCCTGAATTTGCACTTGAGATATGCAATGCGGTGCTTGACGTATGGCAGCCCACCCCCGATGATAAGGTTATAATCAATCTGCCCGTAACCGTAGAAATGTCGCTTCCGCACGTTTACGCAAGTCAGGTAGAGTATATGTGCAAGAATATGGTGAACAGGGAGAACGTTATCGTTTCGCTTCATCCTCATAATGACAGAGGCTGTGCCGTTGCAGACAGCGAGCTTGGCTTGCTTGCCGGCGCTGACAGAATAGAGGGTACTCTGTTCGGAAACGGTGAGCGTACCGGTAACGTTGACATAGTAACGCTTGCTCTTAATATGTACTCGCACGGCGTAGACCCGAAGCTCGACTTCTCCGATCTGCCCTCGATAACAGAGGTTTACGAGAAGATGACCTGTATGAAGGTCTACGACAGACAGCCCTACAGCGGCTCTCTTGTGTTTGCGGCATTCTCAGGCTCACATCAGGACGCTATCGCAAAGGGTATGAAGTGGCGTGAGGAAAAGGACCCTGAGCATTGGACAGTTCCTTATCTGCCCATAGATCCTATGGATATAGGCAGACAGTATGACGGTGACGTTATCCGTATCAACAGCCAGAGCGGAAAGGGCGGTATCGGTTATCTGTTACAGCAGAAGTACGGTGTAGACCTGCCTAAGAAGTTCCGTGAAAAAGTCGGCTATACGGTTAAATCCGTTTCCGATCATCAGCATAAGGAGCTTACTCCCGATGAAGTGTATGAAGTATTCCGCAGTAATTTCGTGAATAAGGAAACCGCACTGAAAATCACCGAGGCACACTATAAGCAGGAAAACGGCGGAATCACAGCTACAGTTACAGCAGATTACAAGGGCAGTACGGCAGTGTATACCGGCAGCGGCAACGGCAGACTTGACGCAGTGAGCGACGCTATAAAGAACGGTCTTGGATTTAGCTACAGCTTAGTAACATATAATGAACACGCTATAGAGGTAGGCTCAAAGTCAAAGGCGGCGGCTTATGTTGAGATATGCGACAAGAACGGAAACTCGTTCTGGGGCGCAGGTATCCATACCGACATCATCAACAGTTCCGTCAGCGCACTTGTTTCCGCTATCAATAACAGCGACATGGTAAAGTAAATCCGTAAAATAATACGAGGGCTTTGATTTTCAAAGCCCTTTTGCTATGCAAAAAACGCATAAAAATAACCGCAGTCCGAAAACTGCGGTTATAATTATTCGTTTTATTCTACTCAGGAGTTACCGCTTGTGATAAGACCGTTGTAGTATTCAATCTGCTTGTTGATTGTACCGATATTAGCTTCACGCATCTGTGTCCATGACTGACCTGCGTATGTTTCGTTCTGCAGATCGAACAGCGTGTTGCCGAGAATATCCTTGATTATCTGACCTGTTGTTTCGTCAAGACCGTAAGGCTCGTCAACTACAGCGTGGAAATTGTTGATTTCCTTGAAGCTATACCTGTCTCTTATACACATCTCCGAGCCCACGAGACAGGCAGAAATCT
>ENA-OZAU01000405-OZAU01000405.1-human-gut-metagenome-genome-assembly--contig:-NODE-405-length-23479-cov-5.573386_pt1 | contig 23479 bp, 19 predicted proteins | sample MGYA00243303_ERZ653503 | MGnify/ENA primary metagenome ERZ653503 (study PRJEB26926, sample SAMN06165049) | human gut metagenome | biome: ENVO:00009003; feature: ENVO:2100002; material: ENVO:00002003...
AAGATCTCGGCAGCGTCAGATGTGTATAAGAGACAGGATTATTGCGGAGATCAACAGTAAGACCGGAAAGGCATACGATAACGATGTGGCGGTTAAGGCGATGCTTCAGATCAGGGACATTTTGATGAAGTCTGAAAAACTGAAGACGAGTGCCAAGAACAACACAGTAAAAGACTTTGAGTTTTCCTATTTCGATGACATTGACGACGCATTAATTGAGGGCCTTTCTCAAAATCAAGACTTTTTCTCGCTGCTCCTTGGTAACGACGAGATAAAGAGACAGGTGCTTGGTATTTTCACTGAAGAGATATACAAGAGCCTGAGAAACGCATAAAGAGGTGAGCTTATGTTTGACGCGATGAGATTAAAGGAAGTGCTTGCTCAGTACAAGCAAAACTTTGTTTCCAAACAGTGGGGAAATGAAAAATACAAGTGGGAAGCAGTCCAGTGGTTTCAGGACAATTGGGATGTAAATGCACTTAATTTTGCAGAAATGCTTAATAGATCACTTGATAAAACATACAATCTTTTAGCTTCGAATAACAACTTCCCGAAAGGCATGATTGTCGGTTTTGCAAAGGCGGCTCCCGAAGAGGTGCGTGCTATGTTTATTGCTCTCTACGATGAGAGCAAAGATGTCTTTGAGAGAATGGATGCATTTAAACTGCAGTCGTCAATCCTTCTTGAAAAGTATGGAAACGGTGCCGCACAGCATTACCAGTACGAAAACGCTATCAGCACTTACCTTTGGCTTCGTTATCCGGACAAATATTACATCTATAAGTTCGGGGAAGTAAAAACAGTAGCCGATGAACTGGAGTCGAACTACCGGTTTAAGAAAGGTTCCTATGCCGACAATATCCGAAACTTCCTGAAACTCTACGATGAAATAAGCCTTGCTCTGAAAGCGGATATCGAGTTAGTGAACCTCTTCCAGTCTCAGCTGACCGATACTTGCTATCCTGACCCTGAATTGAAAACTCTGACAATCGATGTCGGTTTTTATATCAGCAGATATTTCTCTCAGAAAGATTCTGACGCGCAGGCCGAAGGAGAATGGTTCCCGGCAGATTACACTCCGGGACTGTCCGTAGATGATTGGGTTAAATTGCTGGGAGACTCTGAGGTGTTCACGACCGGAAGTCTTGAAATCATGAAGCGAATGAAAGACTATGGCGGTCAGGCAACATGTACCCAGCTTGCAGTTAAGTACGGCGAGTCGAAGAACTTCTACAATGCCGGTTCATCCGCTCTTGCGAGAAGAGTAGCAGAAAAGACTGGATGTCCGATTTTGGAAAACAAAACTGAAAACTCAAAATGGTGGCCGGTTCTTTATATTGGTCGTCACGCTTTTAAAGATGAGCAGGGTTCGTACATTTGGAAACTTCGAGATGAACTTTCTACCGCGCTGGATAAAGTTGATTTGTCCGCTGTTGAGTTGTATGTTAAGGCGGCTCCAGGCGAAGAAGATCGCGGATACTGGTGGCTGAATGCCAACCCGAAAATCTGGAGCTTTTCCAACATTGCCGTTGGTGAGGTTCAGGACTATACGCTCTACAATGAGAACGGCAATAAGCGTCGAATTTTCCAGAATTTTCTTGATGCAAAAGCTGGAGATATGATCATCGGATATGAGTCTTATCCAGTGAAACAGGTCGTAGCGCTTGCTCGTGTCAATGCCGAGCAGGACGGTGAAAAACTGTACTTTGAAAAAATTGAAGGGCTCACTACGCCTATTGACTACGCGACTTTAAAAGGATGTCCAGAGCTGGATCATATGGAGTATTTCACGAATCCACAGGGCAGCTTGTTCAAATTAACAAGAGGCGAATATGACTTCATCCTTGATATGATCCGCGAGGAAAATCCGCTTGCTTCTGAGGCGTCTATTGAACCTTACACGAAGAGCGACTTCCTCGATGAGGTTTATATGACTGAAAAGCGCTACGAAAACCTCGTAGCTGTACTCCGTAACAAGAAGAACATTATCCTTCAAGGCGCTCCTGGTGTTGGTAAGACCTTCGCTGCAAGGCGTCTGGCGTGGTCTATGATGGGAGAAATGGATGATAACCGTATAGAATTCGTACAGTTCCATCAGAACTATTCATACGAAGACTTCATGATGGGCTACAAGCCGGTTGAGGACGGTTTCGAACTGAAGTTCGGTATTTTCTATCGCTTTTGCCAAAAGGCCGCAAACCAGCCGGACAAGGAATTCTTCTTCATTATCGACGAAATCAACCGTGGCAACATGAGCAAGATCTTCGGTGAACTTTTAATGCTTATCGAAAAGGACTACAGAGGCACGAAGGCAACCTTGGCCTATAATGGACTGTCATTCTCGGTTCCGAAGAACCTTTATATCATCGGTATGATGAACACTGCCGACCGTAGCCTTGCCATGATTGACTATGCGCTTCGTCGACGTTTCAGTTTCTTTGAAGTAGAACCGGGCTTTGACTCCGAAGGGTTCATTCACTACCAAAACGAACTGAACAACGAAATGTTCAATGAACTCGTAAATAAAGTAAAGGAGTTGAATCGTGAAATCTCTCTCGATAAATCGCTAGGTAAAGGGTTCTGCATTGGTCACAGTTATTTTTGCGGTAGGGATGTTTGCACCGAAGAGTGGCTGCACTCCATCGTGGACTATGATATCCTCCCAATGCTGAATGAATACTGGTTTGATGACCCCAATAAGGTCCAGCGCTGGGAGAACATTCTGCAGGGTGTATTTCAATGATTAAGGACAAGAGCATATTCATAAAAAACATATATTATATGCTTTCGTATGCCTTCACCACGCTGAATCAAGGCGGTTATGAGGATGTTGCTACCGAAGAGTTCGAAAACATGCATAACCTCTTCGCTGCGATTCTTGCAAAGGGCATAGGCAGACAGTTGAAGCAGGGCTTGTATCGTGAGTATTTGAATCGCAAAGAGGATGTTGCTGTGGTTCGTGGTAAAATCAATATGCAGGGAACTATTCAGAACCGGTTAGCCAGAAAGCGGATGTTGACCTGCGAATATGACGAGCTTTCTGAAAACAACCTTTTGAACCAGATACTGAAAACGACTGTCATGCTCCTGCTCCGACATTCGCGGGTGGATCAAGACTATAAGAACGATCTGAAAAAGGAAATGCTGTTCTTCTCGAATGTTGACACAATTGATCCTGTGTCGATCCGCTGGTCGGCAATTCGTTTTCAAAGGAATAACAACACCTACCGCATGCTCATCAGTCTGTGCCAGCTCGTTCTGGAAGGAATGCTTCTGACAACTGATGCAGGCGAATACAAGCTGGCTTCCTTTGTGGACGAGCAGCGAATGAGTCGTCTGTACGAGAAATTCATTCTCGAATACTGCGCAAAGGAATGCCCGCAGGTGACGGCAACGGCCTCACAGATCCCTTGGGCATTGGATGATGGCATTGGTACGATGCTTCCTGTTATGCAAAGCGATATAATGCTGACCCGAGGGAACGATGTACTTATAATTGATGCAAAGTATTATGCACACACAACTCAGGTACAATATAATGTTCACACTCTTCACTCAGCAAATTTGTATCAAATCTTTACCTATGTTAAAAATAAAGATATAGAATTTGGAGAAGAACCTCATAAAGTGTCCGGCATGCTGCTATATGCTTCAACAGACGAAGCTATTCAACCAGACAATAATTATAAGATGAGTGGTAACAGCATTAGTGTGAAAACACTAGATTTAAGCCAGGATTTTTCGAAGATCACCGAACAGCTCAAATCAATAGTAGCTGAATATTTTACTTAATAATTTAAAACATTTCGGACATCTTAGATCTGTTTTTATTAAAAATTATCATAACAAAAGAGGCCGTGTTGTCACGACCTCTTTTCTTCGTCCTTTCTTTGATTTTCCGATTTTTCTTGTTCAAGCATATCGTATATGACAAGTTCAAGAGAAAATACCAAAGAGTCCAGCGTATGCTTTGGTATTTGGGTGATTGAGGGTTCACCGTTGACCTCGGTTTGATAATTTGTCGGTTTTCTTTTTCTCATAGCTAAATGATAAATCAATTAGCCAACAAAGCGTGAGTACCTTATCCGCACGGTTACCGCAGTAAAAGGTAATGTTTTTATCACATAAAGGTAAACTCGACCGTTTTTTTGCCTTTCGCCTTTTCCACATATCAGAAAAAGCCTTCGGCATCAAGGGGAAAAATTATCGCTTAAAATTCAAAGAATAAAGACTTCAATGCAATATTTTTTCCTTATTCCTTGACTCCTTCGTCTTTTCCTGATTTCTCCTTTTCGTCGAAAGACAAAAAACAAAAGGAGGTAAAAAGTTGAAAGAGCAAAAAGTTTCTTCAAAGTCGCAAATAGTCTGCGAGTTCAACCGTTACAATTCAGCAAAAAGATTAAGGAGGCTCAATATTTATGAAAAAAGCAGTGATTTATGCACGTTATTCAAGTGACACGCAAACAGAACAGTCCATCGAAGGACAGCTTCGTGTCTGTCAAAACTATGCAAAAAATAACCAACTTCTTGTCGTCGATACATACGTTGACCGTGCTATGACAGGTACGAACGATATGCGTCCCGATTTTCAGCGCATGATTAAAGCAAGCAGCAAACGGCAATGGGAATACGTCATCGTTTATAAACTTGACCGTTTTTCGAGGGACAAGTACGAAATGACTATCCATAAGCACACGTTGAAAGAGAACGGCGTGAAACTTGTATCCGCTATGGAGAATATTCCGGACTCTCCCGAAGGTATAATCCTTGAATCGCTGCTCGAAGGTATGAACCAATACTATTCGGCGGAACTTTCCCAGAAAGTCTTACGTGGCTTGAGAGAAAGTTATCTGAAAGGCAATTATACAGGCGGACCGGTCTTATTCGGATATGACGTCGTAGACAAGAAAAACGTCGTCAATCCCATAGAGGGCGCAATCGTGCAGGAAATCTTCGGAATGTATGCACAGAACTATACGGCAGCTTATATCGCAGAGGAAATGCGCAAGCGAGGAATCCGCACCAAGAGAGGAAAATACCTCACCGAAAAAGCAATCTATAAAATGCTCCAAAACACAAAATACAACGGCAAGATAAAACACGGTGATACCGTTTATGACAATATCTATCCGAAAATCGTTGATGACGTTGTATGGCAGAAAGTACAAGACATTCACGACGGGAACAAACACGCTCCCGGCAGGAAGAAAGAAATCTTTGATTTTATCCTTTCCGGAAAACTTGTCTGCGGAGATTGCAAGCGTCTGATGGTTGGAATAAGCGGAACAAGCAAAACCGGTGCAAAGCATTATTACTATACTTGCCTGACGCATTCAAGGTACAAAAAACCATGCACATTGAAAACCGCTTGCAAGAAAGAACTCGAAGATATCGTCATCAATACGACGTGGCAACTTCTTTCGGACAACGGCTCGTTGACAACCTTAGCAGAGGTGTTATGCAAACGCATAAACGAGAAGTCAAGAAACAACGCCAATATCAAATCGCTTGAAACAAAACGAACAGCCGCTCTGAAAGCGTCGCGCAACTTGATTGCCGCCATAGAACAAGGCATCATCACCGAACAAACCAAAGAGCGCCTGAAAGAACTCGAAACCCAGATATCCCAGCTTGACTTCGATATAGAACAGGAAAAGCAACGCACCTTCGCAGAGCTCACTCCCGCAAAAGTCATTCAATTCCTGAACAAGGCGATATGCGGCGACGTACAGGATATAGGCGTAAGAAAAGCTCTCGTGAAATATCTTATCCGCGACATCATTCTGTACAATGATAAAATCATTATCAACTATTACTTCTCCGATCCGCTCAAAAAACACAACAACTCAATCGAATCGGTAAAGGAAACAGAAAAGCAGTCCAAACAGGCTGCTCCTTTATCTGACTTTCAAAGTTCGTACAAAGGCGATAACTCGCCGCCATCTTTCGTGGATAAAAATGCTGTCCACGGCAAAAACCTCGGAAAACGATATGTTTTCCGAGGTTTTTTGCTGTTTTTCGGGCAAAAACGGGACTTTTACGCACCCTCAAAACAGGTTTCGATTTTGTGCTGTCTTTTGACCGTTTTTCATGCAAAACAGGACTTGAACCCTGCGATTTTTTGGGCGACCAATTTTTTTTGCTTGAAAACCTATAAAATATTGTTGACAGAATGGGATAACGGTGTTATAATAACATTGTTATTAAATATGACAGGGTAAAGCATGAAAGTAAAGGACGAAAGCATCAACGCAAAACTTTTGGAGTGTGCCAAGGCGGAGTTTATGGAAAAGGGCTTTGCAGACGCTTCCATGCGCACGATCGCGGAGCGCGCGGGCGTTACGACGGGGATGCTTTACAGCCGCTTTGCGGACAAGGACGAGATGTTCCGCTCCATCGTGGGTGAGGGCGCGGAGAAGCTGTACGCATATTTTTCTGACGTGCAGGAAAATTTTGCCGCCTTTCCCGCGGAGCAGCAGAAAGGGGAGATGCACTCCTACACATCGGGCAAGATGCGCGTGATGATGGACATCATCTACGACTACTTTGACAGCTTCAAACTCATCGTTCTCAAAAGCGCGGGTTCGAGTTACGAGCACTACATCGACCGTATGATCGACTATGAAACGGAGAGCACCGAACGCTTTATGCGTGTGTTGCGCGAAAGCGGCGCACCCGTCAAGACGGTTCGGCGGGACATCAACCATATGCTTGCGAGCGCGCTGTTTAACGGTGTGTTCGAGGTGGTCGCGCACGACTTTCCCAAAGAGGACGCAATGGAATATGTGGATGCCGTCTGCGAGTTCTTCTATGCGGGCTGGGATAGGCTGATGGGGCTGTCATAATATAAGGTAAAAAGAAACAGGGGCTTTCAGCCCCGTTCTTTCGGACATATAGTTCGCATATACGAACTATATAAAACTCCGAAGAAGAGGCGCATAATTTTTTTGATATAGAGTTCGCTATATCGAACTTGATAACGAGCTTAATATTTAGGAGGTATTTATGCAAAGTAAGGCAAAAGGGAAGGGGAATCTTTCCGTTTTGATGGACTATGCCGGGCGGCGAAGGGTGCTCACCTATCTTTCGTGGGTGCTTTCCGCCGTCAGTGCGCTCATGGCGCTCGTGCCGTTCGTCTTCGTGTGGCTCATCGTGCGTGAAGTCATCCAAGCGGACGGGAATTTTGCCGCGGTGCAGGGGAGTCTTTCCGTGTACGGATGGTGGGCGGTCGGCAGCGCGCTTATTTCCATGCTCATCTATTTCGCGGCGCTCATGTGCTCGCATGTCGCGGCGTTCCACGTGGCGGGCAATATGCGTAAAAAGGCAATGCGCCATATCGGGACGCTTCCCGTCGGGTTTATGAACAGCCTCGGCAGCGGCAGGGTGCGCCGTATCGTCAACGAATCGAGCGGGGCAACGGAAACCTATCTTGCGCACCAGCTCCCCGACATGGTGGGCGCGTTCGCAACGCCCGTCGGGATGATCGTGCTTTTGTTCTTGTTCGATTGGCGGCTGGGACTTTTGAGCCTTATTCCGACCGTCCTCGGCTTTATCATCATGTCCAAAATGACGGGTAAAGATATGGCGCGCAAGATGAAAGAGTATCAGAGCGCGCTCGAAAACATGAACAACGAGGCGGTGGAGTATGTGCGCGGCGTACCCGTCGTCAAGACGTTCGGGCAGACGGTGTTCTCCTTCAAGCGTTTCAAGGGCTCCATCGACAGTTATCATACATGGGTGATCGCCTACACCAAAAGCCTGATGTGGCCGATGGTCGCATTCACGACCGCCATCAACTGCGTGTTCGTGCCGCTCATCATCGCGGGGCTTTGCTTTACGGCGGGCGGTGTGGACGGGACATTCCTTTTGAACCTCATCTTCTATATCATTTTCACGCCCATCATCTCGGTCACGCTGATGAAGGTCATGTTCATGAGCGAAAACAATATGATCGTTTCCGACGCCTTGCGGCGTATCGACGGTATCTTGGCAATCGAGCCGCTGCCCGAACCGTCCGCGCCGCAAAAGCCGAAGGACAATTCCGTTGCGTTTGAGAATGTGACCTTTGCCTATGAAGGTACTGACAGGAACGCCATCGACGGCATTACGCTGAATGTAAAAGCGGGTGAAACGGTGGCGCTCGTAGGTCCTTCCGGAGGAGGAAAGACGACGGCTGCGGGATTGATCGCTCGTTTTTGGGATGCGGCGTCGGGCGCGGTCAAAGTGGGCGGCGTCAATGTCAGGGATATTGACAGGCAGACGCTGAACGACACGGTCGCCTATGTCTTTCAGGACAGCAAACTGCTCAAAACTTCCATCTTTGAAAACGTGCGCATTGGCAGACCTTCGGCAACGCGGGAAGAAGTTCTCGCAGCTCTGCACAACGCGCAATGCGACGATATACTCAACAAGTTTCCGCAAGGCGTGGATACCGTCATCGGAAGCAAGGGTGTGTACCTTTCGGGCGGAGAGCAGCAACGCATCGCCATTGCGCGCGTCATGCTCAAAAACGCGCCCGTGCTCGTCTTGGACGAGGCGACGGCGTTTGCCGATCCCGAAAACGAAGCGGCGGTGCAGCGTGCGTTTGAACGGCTCGCGGAGGGCAGAACGGTCATCATGATCGCGCATCGCCTCACCACCGTGCAGAACGCGGACAATATCTACGTCTTAAAGGACGGCAAGGTGGCGGAGAGCGGCACGCACGCGCAGCTTATGGAGCAAAAGGGAATTTACAGCGATATGTATAAGGAGTATCAGACTTCTATATCGTGGAAAGTAGGAGGTGCAAAATGCTGAATTACATCATGAAAAAATACGCGCTCTCACGGCAGGGCGCAAAAGACCTCGTCATCGCCACCATTTCCTGCGTGGTACACAATCTCACGCTCATGCTGCCCGTCAGCCTTCTGTATCTGCTGGTATCCGACTTATATGGGGGCGGCGTGCCGCAAAACCATTTATGGATCTATATCGTCGGTATGATTGCTGCCGTTCTCCTCATTCTTTTTTCCTACCGCTGGGTGTACGGCGCGACCTATTACGCAACGTATAAGGAAAGTTCCGTGCGGCGCATTTCGCTCGCGGAAAAACTGCGAAAACTGCCCCTGTCCTTCTTCGGAAAGCGCGATTTGAGCGACCTCACCACGACCATCATGGCGGACTGCACGACGCTCGAACAGTCTTTCTCGCATTGGATACCCGAATTTTTCGGCTCCATGATCTCCACGGTCATCGTCGCCGTCTGTCTGTTCATCTTCGATTGGCGGTTGGCGCTCGCCGCGCTGTGGGTGCTGCCCGTATCGCTCGCCATCGTCGCGTTTTCGGGCAAGGTGCAGAACTATTTTACCCGCCGCCAGACGGAGGCAAAACTCGCCGTTGCGGAGGGCATTCAGGAAGCGCTCGAAACCATGCGCGACTTAAAGTCCAACAACGCGGAGGAAAAGTATTTAAGCGGGCTGGACAAAAAGATAGACGTGCAGGAAAAGCGCATGATCGCATCCGAACTCGGCGGCGCGCTGTTTGTCGTTCCCGCGGGGATGATACTCAAACTCGGCATCGGCACCGTCGCGCTCGTCGGCGGAATGTTGCTGGCAAGTAACGCAATCACCGTTCTTACGTTCTTTCTATATCTTTTGGTCGTGTCGCGGCTGTACGATCCGTTGAGTTCGTCGCTGCAAAACCTCGCCGCCATCATCTCTACGAACATTCCCATCGAGAGAATGAACGAGATCGAAAACTATCCGGTTCAGCCGGGTACGGCGGAATTGAAAACAAGCGGCTACGACATCGTGTTCGACAATGTGTCCTTTGCCTATAACACGGGCGAGCAAGTGCTTTCCGGCGTGTCGTTTACGGCAAAGCAAGGGGAAGTGACGGCGCTCATAGGTCCGTCCGGTGGCGGAAAGAGCACGGCAGCAAAACTTGCCGCAAGGTTCTGGGACGCGGACAGCGGCAAAATAACGCTCGGCGGCACGGACGTCAAGACGGTCGATCCGGAAAAACTGCTCTCGGCATATTCCATCGTCTTTCAGGATGTCACGCTGTTCAACAACACTGTCATGGAAAATATCCGCATCGGTCGGCAGGGCGCGACGGATGAGGAAGTGCTCGCCGCGGCAAGGGAGGCGCAGTGCGACGAGTTCGTGGAAAAACTCCCCGAAGGGTATCAGACGATGATCGGCGAAAACGGCTCGGCGCTTTCTGGCGGGGAACGGCAGCGCATTTCCATTGCACGCGCGCTCTTAAAAGATTCGCCCGTCATTCTCCTCGACGAAGCGACGGCGTCTCTTGACGCGGAGAACGAAACGCACATCCAGCGCGCCATTTCCCGCCTCGTCAAGGGCAAAACGGTACTCATCATTGCCCATCGTATGCGCACGGTGGAGGGCGCGGATAAGCTCGTCTTATTAAAGGACGGAAAAGTCGCCGAGCAGGGAAGCCCCGAAGAACTGCTTGCAAAGGGCGGCATTTATGCCAAAATGTGCCAATTGCAACAGCAGTCGGGCGAGTGGCGTATCTGAAAAAACTTGCGCGGAAGGGTTGACAAACGTCGCCCTTCCGTGTATAATACTAATAAGTTCGCATACGCGAACTTATTAAATAGCATATAGTTCGCAATGGCGAACTCAAAGGAGCAAAATGAGCGCAACGGAATATGCCATCGGCCGTCATTGCGGCGTTACGTTCGCGGGGTTGAAAATTGCCAGCCTCGTCAGTTTGCGGAAAGGGGAGGAGGACGTCATCCAAACGCTTTCACGTCGCTTTGCGGGGAAAGGGTTTTCCTTCATGCTCTTGCGCGAGGACGAGGAGCGGCTGCTCGTATATGTCTGCCACAAGGCGCGACTTGAAAAGTATCTCTTTTTGCCGAACGTCAGGGCATTCCTTGCGCGGTTCGGGTATGAATACGGTTCGGCGGAGGAAGCGCTGGAACAGTTGAAGCGCCGCATGAAGGGCGAATTTCCGCACGAGATCGGCGTGTTCCTCGGCTATCCGCTCGGCGATGTGTGCGGCTTTCTGCGCGATCCCGACGGTTGTATCCTTTGTGGCGCGTGGAAGGTGTACGAAAATGTAGGCGAAGCGGCGCGCATGTTCGAGCGGTTCCGTCGCTGCAGCGCCTGCATCTGCCGGCACATGGACAGGGGGCGGTCGCTCACACAGATTTTTAATATAGGATAAAAATATCATTTTTTTCAGGAGGTATCGTATGAAAGTTTCTATCGTGTATTGGTCGGGTACGGGCAATACGGAGGCAATGGCAAATGCCGCTTGCGAGGGCGCGAAGAACGCGGGTGCGGAGGTCGAACTTCTGCCCGTTTCCGCGGCAAGTGCCGATGTCGTCGGCAGCGACGCGCTTTTGTTCGGCTGCCCCGCAATGGGCAGCGAGGAGCTGGAAGAGAGCGAGTTCGAGCCCTTCTTCTCATCCGTGGAAGGTTCGCTTTCGGGCAAAAAAGTGGGGCTGTTCGGCTCTTACGATTGGGGCGACGGCGAATGGATGCGCACTTGGCAGCAGAGAGTGGAAGCCGCGGGCGGCGTGATGATCGAGGACGGACTCATCTGCAACAACGCACCGGACGACGACGCCCTTGCCGCCTGCCGTGCGCTCGGCGAAAAAGCGGCAAAGTGAGGGAGTATGCTCAAAATTATTTTAGAGGTCGAGGGGATGCGCTGCGGAATGTGCGAAACGCACGTCAACGACGTAGTGCGCCGCGTGGAGGGCGTGAAGAAGGTCGTGTCCTCCCATGCAAAGGGCAGAACGGAAGTCATTGCCGAGGACGGCGTAGATATTTTACGCATCAAGGCGGCGATCGCCGCGCAGGGCTATACTGTCGGCAATATCCAAAGTCAGCCATACGAAAAGCACGGATTGTTTTCGCGCAAGAGGTAACGGAATATGTCGGCGACGGCGATGACCGCTCTCGGTTTTTGTATCATTTTTGTGGCGACAACTGCGGGCGCGGCGCTCGTATTCTTTTTCAAGGGCGAGCTTTCGGGCAAGCTCAACACGCTGTTCTTGGGCTTTGCTTCGGGCGTGATGGTGGCGGCGTCCGTCTGGTCGCTACTTATTCCGTCCATTGAAGGTGCGGGAGAAATATACGGGGCGTTGAGTTTTCTGCCTGCCGTCATAGGTTTTCTTCTCGGCGGGGCGTTCCTCGTGCTCATCGACAAGCTCGTGCCACACCTTCATAAGGGAACAAACGAGGAAGAAGGCTTAAAAAGCCACTTAAATAAGCCCGCAAAACTCTTTCTTGCCGTCACCATACATAACATCCCCGAAGGACTTGCCGTAGGTTTTGCGTTCGGCGCTGCCGCAGCGATCGGAGAGGAGGGCGCGTTTGTTTCCGCGCTCGGTCTCGCCGTGGGCATGGCGATACAGAATTTTCCCGAAGGCGCGGCGGTGTCTTTGCCCATGAAAACGGCGACGGGCAGCCGCGGCAAAGCCTTTTTATACGGTATGGGAAGCGGAGCGGTGGAACCCGTATTTGCCGTCGTCGGGTATTTTCTTGCGGCAAATCTTACGGCGGCACAGCCGTGGTTTTTGGCGTTCGCTGCGGGCGCAATGATATTTGTCGTCGTAGAAGATCTTATCCCGGACGCACATCTTTCCGAACATCCGCATTTCGGCACATGGGGCGCAATGCTCGGCTTTGTCGTGATGATGGCGTTAGATGTCGCTTTGGGATAAAAGATTATTTCCGTTAGCATATGTTAACGCCCCGCGTTTTCTCTTTACATTTGCCGGAAATAATAATATAATAAAATTGCTAAATGATATGAGGAGGGGTTCGCATAGGTTTGATCTCTTCCTCAGTGATAAATCTATATTATACAACAAAATAGACAAAAAGAAAATATAGAAAGACTGCCGCAACAATCTCTTTAATTCATATTTGTGCTGACGCTTCGCGGCAGAATGGTGATTGATATGAAAACATATTCATTATTAGATGTATATAAATTAAATCGTAAGATTTTAAGTGTAATGATGCCTATCGCTGCTACAGTATTTTTATTGTTGGCAGTAATTATTCTTGTTGCTATGCCTGAAATATGGTGGGGAAGTTTAATATTTTTCGGGATGGCGCTTGGACTTATACTGTTATGTATCTTTATTTGCAAATACATAGATAAAAAAATCAAAGAGTTGGAAGAAAAAGAGCGCAACAACTAAATATTTTTAACTTATTTACAATATTTATAATTGGGGGAATAATTTCATGAATAAGATCTTAGCGGGCAGAAAAAGAACTTGCTTTACCGTTTTATTGCTTATAGGTTTAATGCTTGTAGCGATAAGCATTATTTTATCGGAAAGAAATGTCGCATTCGCGTAGGCACAATGATTTTCGTTACAGTGGAAGATTTGATCCCGGACGCACATCTTTCCGAACATCCGCATTTCGGCACATGGGGCGCAATGCTCGGCTTTGTCGTGATGATGGCGCTGGACGTCGCTTTGGGATAAAAGATTATTTCCGTTAGCGTATGTTAACGCCCCGCGTTTTCTCTTTACTTTTGCCGTAGAAAATAGTATAATAAATATCGAAAATGATATGAGGAGGTGCGCGCATGGCTATCAAGAGGACGAGAGAGTCGGAAGAAATGTATTTGGAGACCATTCTTTTGCTGCACAAAGGGCAGCCGAACGTGCGTGCCGTAGATGTGCGCGATGAACTCGGTCTTGCCAAATCGAGCGTCTCGCGCGGCGTCAATCTCCTTGAAAAGAAAGGGTATATCCACATCGACCGCGAAACGGGAAATCTAAGTTTCACCGACGCAGGCAGAAAAAAAGCAGAGGGTATTTACGAGCGGCATCAGACGCTCACAAAGGCGCTTATGAAGCTCGGAGCAAACCCCGAACTTGCCGAAGAAAACGCCTGCCGCATGGAGCACGTCGTCTCCGACGAGATGATGGAAGTGTTCCGGAATTATATTAAAGAATAAACAAAGAATAATGCACAAAAAAGGAACGCCGCGCGCGTTCCTTTTTTGTGCAGGCAAATTTTTTGGAAAAATTTAATTAACCGCAGTAAATATATTTGACTTGCAAGGTGGAAATGATTATACTATATATTGGTTCGCAATAGGGAACTTATTTTATTGTGTATGAGTTCGCTACTGCGTACCTAATTTTTCGCTCATAAGTTCGCATACTCGAACAAAACGGCGAAGCAGAGGCAAGAAGTGAACGGAACAAAAACGCAGAAAACGCCCAAAGGGCTCAAAGCGTGGGAGAAGGAAAGAAAACTCATTCCCGTGATGATACGAAAGTATTGCCACGGCAAGCACAAAGCGAAAGGGGAGGAGCTGTGCGAGGAGTGCAGGCAGCTCTGCGAGTACGCGCTCTTCCGCCTCGAAAAGTGCCCGTTCAAGGTCAATAAAAAGTTCTGCTCCTTCTGCAAGATCCATTGCTACAAGCCGGATATGCGGGAGAGGATAAAGGACGTGATGAAGTGGGCGGGTCCGCGGATGATCTTCACGCACCCGATATTCGCGTTCAAACACGTCTTTCAGATGATCGGTTATAAAAGGAAACGAAAAAAGGAAGAGAAGGCGAAAGGTAATGTTTGATAAAGAACTCTTAAAACTTATCGGCGGAAACAAAAAGTACGTCGTCTATACCGTCCTTTTGATGGTACTTGGTATGCTTGCCAACATCGGCATTACGGCGAGCATCTGCTGGGCGGTGTACTTCCTCATTGAAGGATACGAGCCGCTTGCCTACATATATCCCGCGATAACGGCGGTCGTGGCAATTATTGTCCGCTATGTCGCTTCCCGCTGTACGGGGAGCCTGAAAGATATGCTGGGCAGGAAGGTCAAAAAAGACCTGCGCGAGCGCACCTATGATAAAATCTTAAAACTCGGCGTGCGCTCAACGGACGGCATGAGCATGGCGGGCTTGACGCAGGTAAGTATGGAAGGCATCGAACAGCTCGACCTGTATTATTCAACATATCTGCCGCAGTTCTTTTTCTCGATGATCGCGCCCATACTTTTATTCTGTATCTGCGTGGGCATTGATTGGAGAACTTCGCTCGTGCTTTTGGCGTGCGTGCCGCTCATTCCCGTCTCCATCGTGGCGGTCAGCAAATATGCAAAAAAGATCTTCGCCAAGTATTGGGGCAAGTACACCTCGATGGGCGATGCCTTTTTGGACAGCGTGCAGGGCTTGAAAGAGTTGAAAATCTTCAAAGCGGACGGGGCGCGCCATAAAAAGATGAACGCAAGCGCGGAAGAGTTCCGCAAGATTACCATGAAAGTGCTCGTCATGCAGCTTGCAAGCACAACCATCATGGACTTGGTCGCCTACGGCGGCGCGGGCGCAGGTATCACACTTGCGATCGTCGGGCTGATGAACGGCTGGCTCGCTCCCGCCGCGGCGCTCTTTTTGGTGCTTGTAGCGGTGGAATTTTTTCTGCCGCTCCGCTCCCTCGGCTCTGCCTTCCATGTCGCCATGAACGGCGCGAGCGCGGGCAGAAAGATCATCTCTCTTCTCAATCTTCCCGATCCCGTGTGGGGGGAGAACGAAGTGATGGGAACGCAGCTTCAATTAGACGGCGTGACTTTCTCCTACGACGGTAAGCGCGACGTGCTGAAAAACGTAAGCATGACTTTCCCCGAAAAGGGAATGACCGCCATTGTCGGCGAGAGCGGCTGCGGAAAGAGCACCGTAGTCAATCTGCTCATCGGGGCGTACCGCCCTAAGGCGGGCGAAGTGACCGTGGGCGGCAAGCCTTTGGAGAGCGTGACGCGCGAATCGTACTACTCGCATATCGCGTCCGTTTCCTACAATACCTATATCTTCAACGACAGCGTGCGCGCCAACTTCGAACTTGCAAAACAGAACGTAAGCGACGAGGAGATCTGGGCGGCGCTCGAAAAGGTCAACCTCGCCGGGTTTATCAGGGAAAACGGCGGGCTGGATAAGGTCATCACCGAGGACGCCAACAACGTGTCGGGCGGACAAAAACAGAGGCTTGCGCTCGCGGTCAATCTCGTGGCGAACAAGGACATCTACGTCTTTGATGAGGCGACGAGCAATATCGACATTGAGTCGGAAGCCATCATCATGCACAATATCAAGGCAATGAGCGCGCAAAAGTCCGTCATCGTCATCTCGCATCGCCTTGCCAACGTCGTCCCTGCGGACAATATCTTCTTTATGGAAGACGGCGAGGTCAAAGAGAGCGGCAGCCACGCGCAACTTATGAGCGCGCAGGGCGGCTATGCAAAATTGTTCAATGCGCAGAAACAGCTCGAAGAGGGCTACAAAGAAATTACGGGCGTTGCCGCGGAGGTGAGAGCATGAAAACGAAACTTCGCAGAAGCGGCGCAAAAATCATGGCAAGCCTTATTGTGCTTTTAGGCTCGCTCTCCTATATCATGATCCTCGCCGTCATCAACGGTTTGGTAGGGTTTATCGCGGCAATGGGCGTTACGGTCGCGGGGGCAACGGGCGTTGCAAAGGCTTTGGGCGTTCTCGGCTTGTGCGCTGAAATTCCGCTCGCATGGGGCGCGATCATCGGCATTGCCGTAGGCTGCGGCGTTGTGCGCGGCGGTTTGCGTTACCTTGAACAATACAGCAATCACTATATTGCCTTCAAACTGCTGGCGGTTCTCCGCGATAAAATCTTCGGCGCGCTCCGCGTACTGTGCCCGGCAAAACTCGAAAGCAAGCAGAAGGGCAGCATCATCGCCATGATCACTTCGGATATTGAAACGCTGGAAGTGTTCTACGCACACACCATTTCGCCCATTTGTATCGCTGTTTTGGTGTCACTTGCCGTGTTCCTGTTTGTGGGATTTGTTTCCTCGTGGTATCTCGCGCTCGTCGCGCTTGCGGGCTTTATTGTCATCGGCATCGTCGTGCCGCTCATCTCGTCAAGGGCACTCAAAGAATCGGGCGTCAACTACCGCCGCGAATTTGGGGGCTTCAATTCCTATTTTCTCGACAGTATCAAGGGCATCAAGGATATTGTCCTCAACAATGCCGAAAAGGACAGGGAGAGCGAGGTCAACCGCCGTTCGGATATTCTTCTGAAAGAGACGAAGAAGATGAAAAACGGCATTACGAAATCTTCTGCCGCAACCGAACTCATGGTAACGCTGTTCATCGCAATCTCGCTGATTGTCGGTATCTTGCTCGTGCATTTTGAAATGCTCGACCTCGGCAGGATGCTCATCGGTGTGGTGACGATCTTCGGTAGCTTCGGCCCCGTACTCGCGGTGTCGGCATTGCCCGGCAACCTCACGCAGACCTTTGCCAGCGGCGATCGCGTTCTCAATCTTTTGGAAGAAAAGCCCGCCGTAACGCCCGTCAAGAACGGAAAAACTTTTGACTACGAAAATCTCAATGTAAAAGATCTGTCCTTTGCGTATGAGGATAACATTCCCGTGCTCAAAGATGTGTGTATGCACGCAAAAAAGGGCGAAATTATCGGCATCGTCGGAGAGAGCGGTTGCGGGAAATCGACCTTCTTAAAACTCCTGCTCCGCTTTTGGGAGAAAGACAAGGGTGAAATCGACTACAACGGCATTGATGTCGATAAAATCGACTCGGATAATCTTTTGGACAATGTGACGATGGTCTCGCAGACGACCTATCTCTTCGACGAGAGCATCGAGGATAACCTGCGAATCGCAAAGCCGGACGCCACGCAGGAAGAAATCGAAAGGGCATGCAAAATGGCGTCGGTGCATGACTTTATCATGTCGCTTCCCGACGGCTACAAGACGCAAGTCGGTGCGATGGGCGACAATCTTTCGGCGGGCGAAAAACAGCGTATCGGGCTTGCCCGCGCGTTCTTAAAGGGCAGCCAGCTCATTTTGTTGGACGAACCGACGAGCAACGTCGATTCCATCAACGAGGGCATGATCTTAAAATCCCTCGCCGAACAGAAGAGCAAAAAGAGCATCATTTTGGTATCGCACAGGGAGTCCACAATGGCGATAGCGGACAGAATTTACAAAGTAGAAAATGGTGTTATGACGGAGGAGGCGTAATGAAACTTACGGAATATAAATGTCCGAATTGCGGCGCCGTCCTTCAAACGGAAGAAGCCGGGAAGACTGCGGCTTGCCCGTATTGTGGTGCAAAATTTGCCGTTGAGCGCGAGCAGGAACTGACCGCGGCACTTGTCGCCAATACGGAAACAATTGCCGATGAGTTAAAAGATGTCACCGCGGCATACGAAGCAAAGCTCAAAAAACGTGCGGAAAGAGATGCCGATGAGAGCAAGATGTTCCGTCGTTACAAGATCAAGGACATCGTGTTCCTCGCCATCATCACGGCGTGTACGCTGGTGACGAGCGCCATTATGCCGCTTCTCATTCACGTTCCCGTGTTCGGCATCATTCAGTTGGGGCTTGGGCTGCAATTTTCCGTCTTTCCCGTGATAGGGCTGATGAAGGTGCGAAAAGCCGGTTCCATGACCATAATGGGAATATTTATCGCGCTGTTTCTCGTGATGATGTTCCCGCCGATGGCGCTCATCGCCGTGTGCGCGGTGGTGGTGGAACTACTTGTGTTTGCCGTTTTCCGCAGCTATAAAAACGATTGGGCGTGCGTTATGGCGGGCACGCTGTATATGCCGCTCACCGTGCCGCTTCTCTGGCTTTACTACAATGTCAACTACACCGTGACGGGCGCGGAGAACGAGGCGGTCACCATGTTTTTGGGCGCGACCGATCCGTGGGTAATTGTCGGCATGACGGTGGCGATTCTGGCGTTGTGTTTTGTCGGCTCGGTCGTGGGCATGATCATATCGAGAGAGTTAAAGAAGGCGGGGGTGCTCAAAAAGTGACGTTTTTCAGGTTCAAAACAAAACTCTACCCGCTCATCGCTATTGCTGCGTCGCTCTTTGTCATTATCTTCGGCTTGGTCGCGGCTCGGAACGAAAATTTGTGTTGGTACCTTCTCGGCGTGCTTGCGTGGCTTTGCATCTTCGGGTGCTTCAAAGGCGTTCTCAAAATACTGCCGGCGTTCATCGTGTTCGGCGGCGCGTTTGCGGGCATTGCCTACGCCTCGGCGGGCGGAGATTGGCAGGCGGCGCTCTCCATGTTCAACCGCTTCGGCGCACTCTTTTTAGGGGTTGCACTCAGTATGTCGGTTGCAGCCGTGCGGATGACGCGCAGTCTTTCGCAGGTACATACGCCGCGGGCAATAACGCTCGGTATGCTCATCTCCATGTCCTTCGTGCCCATGCTCAAAGGGGAGATAGGTCGCGTGCGCGAGGCGATGAAGACGCGCGGCGCAGGCAGCGTTCTCAATCCGAAGATATTATACAGGGCTTTCCTTGTGCCGTTCGTCATGCGGCTTGTCAACATTTCGGACACGCTCGCGCTGTCCGTTGAAACGCGCGGCTTTACGCTGGGCGGCAGCCTGTACTCTATCTATAAAAAGGAATATCCCGCCCTTTCCGACGTGCTGTTTATTTTAGGGATCGTCGCGGGCGCGGTGTTGGTGGTCGTATTATGAACGCGATAGATTTAAGACAAGTCAGTTTTTCCTACGACGGAAAGACGAAGATCCTCGAAAACACCGACTTTACAGCAGAGTACGGCGAAATAACGCTCCTTTCCGGGCATTCGGGCGAAGGGAAGAGCACCTTAATGTATATCGTTTCGGGCATCATTCCCAACGTCAATTACGGCGAACTTACGGGCGAAGTCAAGATCGCGGGCGAGGATAGCAAGGGCAAAAAGCTCGGCACTATCTGCCGCAAGGTGGGCGTCGTCTTGCAGAACGCCGACGAACAGATCATTCAGAAAATAGTGGAGGACGAGATCGCTTTTGGCTGCGAAAATCTCGCTTTCCCGCCCGAAAAGATACAAAAGCAAATAGATATTGTCAGCAACCTCTTAAAGCTCGACAAACGCTGGAAGTGCCGCACTCTTTCGGGCGGGCAGAAACAGCGGCTGATAACCGCAAGCACGCTTGCAATGGGGCAGAAGATCATTATTTTAGACGAGCCGCTCGCCAACCTCGACAAGGACGGCGCGGCAATGCTGATGGGAACGCTCCGCTCGCTCGCGCAGGCGGGTTATTGCGTGGTCGTCATAGAACACCGCCTCGATATGGTGATGCCCTTCGTCGATACCGTGTGGCATATCGGCGATAAAACGGTCAAGAAAATCGAAGATAAGGCGGCATATTTGCAGGCGCAGACGGCAAAGATAGATGACACTTGCAGACCGTATACCGGGGTTGAACCGCTATTTTTGCTCAATAAAGTGGCTTTTTCCGTCAAAGAGCGTGAAATTCTCAAAGATATATCGCTTGAGATCCCGAAGGGCGGCAGAACGGTTTTCCTCGGCGAAAACGGCTGTGGAAAGACCACGCTCATGCGCCTTATCGCAAGGCTTTATAAGCCCACGGGCGGCACTATCACGCAGCATATCGACGAAAAGTTCAAGCAAAAACCGCGCGGCAGCCGTGCATGGTTCAAAAAGGTGGGCGTCGTCTATCAGAACCCCGACTACCAGCTCTTTATGCCGACGGTGGAAAAGGAGATAAACTTCGGCGCGCCCTCGCCCGAATATGCCGAGCATATCGCAGAATTGTTCGGAATAAAGCAACTCTGGCACCGCCACCCGCAGTCGCTCTCCGAAGGGCAGAAACGCCGCGTCTCCATTGCCGCGGTCGTCGCCTGCGCTCCCGAAGTTTTGCTTTTGGATGAACCGACGGTGGGGCAGGACTACGACGGGCTCTGCCAAATGGTGGAGATACTCAATAAACTCCACGAACAGACGGGCAACACGATGATCACCATAACCCACGATGTGCGCTGTGCCGAAGCTCTATGCGACAGGGCGTACCTCATCGCGGACGGCGTCGTTCAGAGAAGCGGCGGCAAAGAACTCGTGCGGGAGTATTTCACGCCGTGAAGGATAAGGGGGAATATGATGCACCATTCACAGCTTGAATATCTTGTAGCCGTACAGAAGTTGCAGCGGCAAGACCGCGGCGCAAAGGGGTACGAAGTTGCAGAGTATCTGAACGTGTCGCCTGCGTATGCGGTAAAACTCAACGTCTATGCCGAATCGCAGGGGTATATCCTGCGGGACAGGGCGCGTACAATACGGCTGACGCCGCTCGGCGAACAAGTGATGGAAGAGTACCTTGCGGCGGCACGCTCGATGGGAAAGTTTCTGTGTTCCTGCGGAGCGGACGAAGGCGATGTAAAAGGAGACGCCGTAAGATGCGTATGCGCGCTTACGGGCTCGACGCGACAGGCACTCGTCAAAGCGCATACCGCGCAAAACGGATAAAAATTTTTTTGCACATAGGTTCGCATATGAGAACTTATGCGTGAGAAAGCGGAAAGGCCATGGCCTTTCCCGTAGCCTGGCGGCTACGGGAATAAACCAAATCTGAAAGAAGAAAAGGAGAACGCTCGGTGCTGTTAAAGTTAGAAAATATCGGCAAAATATATGATTCCAACGACATTCTCACGGTGGGTATCCGCGGGATCGACTTGGCGTTCGATTATAATGAGTTCGTAACGATAGAGGGCGAGAGCGGCAGCGGCAAATCGACGCTTCTGAACGTTATCGGTGCGAACGATACATACGAAGAAGGGGAGCTGTACTTCAACGGCGAGCCGACGTCGCACTATTCCGAAGCTGATTGGGAAAGGTACCGCGAAAAGAACATCGCCACCATCTTTCAGGACTTCAATATCATAGAAAACCTCACCGTTCTGGAAAACGTGGAGCTTGCGCTCCTTCGTTTGGACGACAAAAAGGAACGCCGGAGAAGAGCAAAGGAACTTATCGCCCGCGTGGGACTTACCGAGCAGATGAACAGGCGTGGAAGCAAACTTTCTGGCGGCGAAAAACAGAGAACGGTCATAGCCCGCGCGCTCGCAAAGGACGCGCCCATCATTCTCGCAGACGAGCCGACGGGCAACCTCGACGTCAAGGCGAGCAAAGAAGTGGCGGCGCTTTTGAAAGAGGTGAGCCGCGATAAACTTGTCATCGTCGTCACGCACAACCCCGAATTTTTCAAGCAGTACGCCACGCGCCGCGTGCGCATCTATGACGGTAGCGTGAGCGAGGATAAGCAGATCGAACCTCCCGCGCCGTATTCCGGGAGCGAACAGACGGAACAGATAGCCGTAAATCGTTTTCATGACATAAAAAATATTTTACATATCGGAGTGCTTAATTACAAAAGCCGTCCGAAATTTACGTTAATGCTATCATTTGCGTTACTGGTATGCGCGGTAACATTGTTTATCGGTATGTCACTATTTTCGCAATATCTGATAGCGCCTATAACAACAACATTGGATACACAGCCTATTGAAGGTAAAGTACTTGTTTCAGGACATGGAGAAAATATAACGGAAGATGAATTGGATAAGATAGCCGGGGAAACGGGAGCGGGCTATATATTGATTGACAGGCAGTTGTCGGAATTTACCGTTCCTATTCCAAAGAGCGGAGGAATGTTGTCCGACTACACTGTTACATGTTTGTATGCTCCATATCGCCATAACTTGCAGTCTGATCAAGCAGTTTTGGTTATACCCATATGGGCAGAACAAGATGCGTCTGCAATCGCAGAGGTGTTTCTTGATGCCGGTGTTGGAATAGAGAACATTGCGATTGAAAAGACATACAGTAATTCAAACGTATTGCTATATCTTGCTCATGATACTTTGGTCAATGAGGGGAGCAGGCTTCGGGCAATCAATTCGACAATAATGTTTGACGATAACAGTGCAACGGTTTATTCGTTCGAGTTAAATGCAGAACTGTCGGAAGGTCAGGTCAATCTTGTCAATTCAAATTATTACAATGTGATGAATATGCAAATCGTATTTTCGATAGCGTCAAATCGGATTTATACGGTTGCAAGCGATACGCTGAAAAACGAAGATGTGAACGGCTTGATCGTACAATTATCGTCAGCCGATTATGAGAGTATTTTTGCACCGACGGAAAGCGGCGCACAGGCGTGTTTGTATTTTGAAAACAATAAAGCGGCACAGGCTGCGTTGGATATGATGCCGGAGGGGTACAGTGGTGTTCTATCCTCAACTGCTGTCTATGTGAACAATGCCGGAGAAGTGTTTATTACAGATTTGCTTTGGTATGCGGTAATGATAGCTGCCGGCGTGGTATTTGCGCTGTTGATCAGCATGATATTTATGCGCAGTGTCCGTATATACGCAACGGATTTTGCGGTGTATCGTACTTTGGGTATTTCCTCGAAGGTGTCATCGCGGTCGCTATATGTACAGATGGTATTGATATTCTTACCGACAATAGTGTTATTGCCGATCATATCATTGATAGCGACGGTAATTCCCGGAAGCGGTATGGCGTTTATCGGTGCGTTTGAATGGTTCTTTATAGAATTGATCCTTTTGATAATCGTTGAACTTGTTGCATTAGGGTTTAATCGTAGTTTGAAAGGTACATCTATTCGAAAATCGCTCAAGCGTGGCAGCAAGTGAGGTGGGTATGATAC
>ENA-OZAU01000416-OZAU01000416.1-human-gut-metagenome-genome-assembly--contig:-NODE-416-length-23238-cov-8.655394_pt1 | contig 23238 bp, 19 predicted proteins | sample MGYA00243303_ERZ653503 | MGnify/ENA primary metagenome ERZ653503 (study PRJEB26926, sample SAMN06165049) | human gut metagenome | biome: ENVO:00009003; feature: ENVO:2100002; material: ENVO:00002003...
ACGAGATTTCTGCCTGTCTCGTGGGCTCGGAGATGTGTATAAGAGACAGGTCTAAGGTCGTATTTTGAATCGCACCTAAAACGTGGAAGATATGGACGTATGTTCTTGTATGAAAATGGTTATATCGTTTTGTTTAAGAAAATAGGCAAAAATGGTAAACCAATGAATATACGCACTAAGCTGATGGATGCAATAGAAAATCAATTAATGGGTAGTCTTTTCGATAACAACGAAGACGGTTCATCTCCAATTATTTTCTTTGGTTATTCTAAGACTAAATTAGGTGAGATTGTTCATCCTAGAATTTTATACATTGACGATAATTCAGTAAAGTGGACCATTGAAGAAAATGAAATTACCACTATAAATGAAATAAACTTATTTGGTAATATCCCCCCTACCCATGGACATGTAACAGTTAAACCTGAGTTGAAAATTAAAAAGAAAGCTGAATAACCGAGTCGCCAAGCTCCTTTCATCTTTTAACTAATAAATAATTATACAATGATGAATCCAAGACAATTGACATTCGTTAGGGAATATAGAGGCTATTCTCAGACAGAATTATCGTCTAAAGTCAAAGGCTTATCTCAATCAAATTTATCTAAATTTGAAAAAGGAATAGGACAATTGTCTGATGAAGTAAAACAAAGAATTATTGATTTTTTGGGATTCCCCAAGGATTTTTATGAAAAATCAATATCTAATAATGTAGAGAATGCTCACTATCGTAAGAAACTTGGAATTGGTAAAAAAGAAAAAGAATACATAGAAAGATCCAACAAGCTAATAGGATATATAATAGACCAAATGGCAGGATCAATTGACTTTCCTATATTTTCTTTAAGAACAATAGACCTGGAAGAAGGATACACACCTGAATATGTAGCACAATTTACACGCCGTTTAATTGGTACTACAGAAGGACCAATTAAAGATATTTGTACCATTCTTGAAAAATATGGCATAATAATAGTTGAGCAGTATGACTATGGTGAGGGGTTTGATGGAGTGTCATTTATAACAGATAGCGGAATTCCTGTAATGATTATAAACGGAAATCGAAGCAATGATCGTAAAAGACTTGATATCGCACATGAGTTAGGTCATATATTGATGCATTTATTTCCCAATATTGCGATACCTCATTACAGGGACAAAGAGAAGGAAGCTTTTAGATTTGCTGCGGAATTTTTAATGCCTGAAAAAGAGATTAAGAATTCTTTGTTAAAACTCAAACTATCCTATCTTATACCTTTAAAACAATGTTGGTTAACGTCTATGGCTGCTATTATTCACAGAGCCATAGATCTTAATTGTATCGACAAAGATTGGTATCAATATCTGAATATTGAAATAAGTCGTAGAGGCTACAAAAAGAATGAACCGGTGGATGTCTATATAGATCGACCACAATTGTTTTTTGAAGCATATAATTTGTTTAAAACCGAACTAGATTATTCAGATAATGAGTTAGCTGATACTTTCAATTTACCGTTAGATGTTTTTACTCATTTTTTTGCTCGAAAGCCTACACTCTTACGAATTCGTGGAAATTAGCATATAAACTTCAACATAAAAAGGCTTCCAATAGGAAGCCTTTTTTAGCTATTCAGTGTCAACAATGTCTATTTCTTCGGATACTTACGTTTATAACTCTCCTTATCTCCAAACAGCCGCTCAATTTCTCGGTCAAAATCAGACATGAGTTCACGGTCTTGAATGACACGGAATTTGTCATACTCAGTCAGAGCCTTCTCTACTGCTTGTTCATGAGTGACCCTACCCGCATCCGGAAGTACCGGACGATTATTCAAATCCATATATTTTCGTAAGAGGGTTGCCCAATCAGCCATAGTCATAAGAATATGATCTTCAGCCCGTTGTTCAGCAATATCAATAAAAGCATTGCTCAGTCGGTTCAACGAATCTACTTCCTTCTCGCTCAGGTAATTCTTTGCGATAGTTACATCCGACTTAATGACCCTTCCATCGGGTGCATTTTTCCAAGTAGTCAATCCCATGTGTGGGCGCTCCGCATCGGCACGGTCATAGATAATTTCTGCTGCAGTCTGTTTCGTAACGGCATAATGCATCATATTCTGCACCGTTTGGAAGAAGAGTTTCGTTTCACTTGCATGACGGTCATAATTCACGCTACATTCACTGTAGATATCAGTTATCTTCTGGTAGTAACGACGCTCACTGATACGGATTTCACGAATGCGGTCGAGCAAGTCATCGAAGTAGTCAGCACCGAACACATTTTTCCCTTTCAGACGTTCATCATCCAGCACAAAACCCTTGGTGAGATATTCCTTCAGCACACTGGTTGCCCAAATTCGGAATTGGGTAGCTTCGTAGCTGTTTACGCGGTAGCCCACCGCAATCACCACATCCAAATTATACATCATCACCTCGCCCGACCATTTGTCCGAGGGTATTCGAATTTTTCTAATTGCATCGGACAAATGGATTTCTCCACTTTGATTAATTTGGTCCAAATGATAATTGATTGTAGGCACTGTTACTCCAAACAACTCAGCCATACGCTGCTGGGATAGCCAAAAGGTATTAGTGTCAAATACAACCTGCACCTGCACCTTTCCGCGACCACTTTTATACAACAGGATGGACGATTCAAGGCCCTGGGCTGCCACATCTGCCGTTAGGGTGATACTAAAATAATGCTGGGCAGCCTTCACCATTTCCTTTTTCTTGTCAGCGTTCATGGCTACTGCCATGCAGGCCGCACGAGAAAGGCGGATACTTATCACCTCTCTTACCGCACCACTGCCTAATTCCGCCATTTCGGTAATCTCCACAAAGTGCTCACCAAGCGGATAACCCTTTTGCGAAGTCCAAGCCTGAGCCTTGGCCATCACTCGCTCAAAATTCCAATACTTGCCGTAACCCATCACCCGAGCCAGTTTGCGTGAGTTCCACCACTCCTTGTCATCAGCATCCACCTCTCTCAATTGATCAAAAGGAGATTGGAGTTCAGATATGTTGTTTGTATCTTGATTTAATTCACTCATAGTCTATTCTACCTTCTTCATATCCACTACATGAAAATCATAAACACTTAAACCATCTGGCTTTTTATTTAGCTTCTCTTGACTCAAAGTTGAAATATTATCTGCGAGTTCAAGTTTGAAATTGAGGCTAAATTCAGCATGTTGTTTACTCCTATCCTTTGCATCAGGGAATTGAGACTTTATAGGAATAGCAAAACGCCTTGTCATGTAACCATCTTGTGGTTCGATACTAAGAAAAGGTTCTCCTACAACCCTATACACCTTATGTGCATTCTTGTTTGAGTAAATAACATAATTAGCCTCTGTAAAAGTTTTGAGATAAACATCCATTGTCGGCGTAGTAAAGCTATTTACAGCAATGCCGTCTTGTATCTTAACCAATCCCTTATCTGTAATGTCAACAGCCACAAGTGCTTTTTCTGTTTTACAGTGTGCTACAAGAGCATAATCAGCAATCTCATATCCCTTAAGAAATCCAGGAGCACCCAAACTTTCGTCTAGCCATTTTTGAGAAAGCTCTTGATTCGTTTTTTTCCTCCAACCAATTTCATTATATTGAGATTTCATAATCATCCTATTAATATCAACATTTTCAAAAAACACTTCTTTACCTAAACTATATACAACATAACTGCCATGTGGCTCAATGTAGCCTGTTTTACTCATCCATCTTTCAGAACGTGACTTAAAACCGTTAATAGTATATATATGATAATCGCGTTTATCCTTCGAATTTATCTCATATAAAATTAAATAGCGGGCAGAAACTACATTTTCATCTACTAAGCCATTTCTATATCCATGGCGATTAACATCAGCACGAATATTGTAAGAATTATTTGCTTTAATCCACGCCAATTGATCTTTATCAACGCTTCTATAACCACCAATAAGGAATACCTCTTCCGGCATATCTTCAAAGCAAAATATTTTGCTTTCCTGCTCATCATATGAAGCTGATTCTTCTGTTGGGGCAAATGTAAGCTGGGCAAATTGATTTATAGTATCACGTGGATCTGTGCCAAGCGCATATTCTCTTATATTGAAATCTGTACTTAAATCAGACAATAGTTTCATATTATCTTCAAAATACTCTGGCTTCTTTTCCAATGACAGATAGAGAAATTCATTTTCCTTGTACGGCCGAAATGCCTTACCCAACAGTCTGTGGAAATATTTTTGTTCCACAATCTGATTCATACGGTCGCGATTTGTAGTTTCATCCTCTTCGTCTTCATCCTCGTCTTCTTTGTTCAAAGCAGTTGGCTTTAGCTGCAGTGAAAAGAAATTGTATTCATGCTTAATATCTTCGATAATACGTTCACGGAAAAGTGTTCTTGCCTTTATACGGAAGCCCTCCTGGGCAGACACATCTTCACTTCCATAGACGCTTAAAACATATAAAAAATTTATATCATAATGTTGCAAGAGCAACGTATCGCGGTCAAACAGGCGGTTCTCAAAGTGTACCTTCTTCTCCATCTCACCTTTAATCTCTAGACTATCATTTTCATAATTGCGGTCAGTAGGCACATGTCCCCTGATGAAGAAATTGGGAGTAATATTATAGCCTTCAGTTTCGTCATCCCTATAAATCAAGAAATCCTCTCCAGGCTTTTTTGCCTTATTTCCCCTTTTGTCTTTTTGATTGAAAAGGTCGAGATTAGCTTGAATCACATTTCGAGCGTAAGTATATTGCTTATAGATAGAGTTACTCGGTGGATTATTTGCAAGTTTATAGTATTTTGAATCACCAATATAGAATATCTCATTCTCATTATGCATCAATCCATCCCAGGCATAAATATGATCCACACGTTTTCCATCGGTCTGATCTTTCAGTTTTAAATCTTTAATCATCTTTACCACGTGAGGTTTCTCTTCTCTCAGCAAATGATCAATCATGGCTTCAAAAACAATGTTGAAGTCTTTTGCAATCAGATAGTCAGAGTAATTCTTATTGTTATATATTACATTCTGTTGACTAAAGAAATCATAGCATAGCCGCCACATTCTAACCTGTTTGTCCGCGTAGAATCTATGTCGAATCTGTATCAGACGTATTTCGCCATACCCTTCCAGATAATTTTCAAAAGCCTCGTCTGTTATAAGCGGAAAATTATAGTTGATTTTCACAGAAAAACCATATTTCACCTGCATATGGCGCAGAATAGAAAAAAATATGATAAAAAGTTCCTCTTCCAGGTTAATTTGTTTTTTCTTATTCACTACATCTATATAAAGAGGCTCATCATCTTGCATCAACGCTCGTCCCTTGCTAATGGTTTTTGTCCAGTTAATCTTATTGTACCCAGAGTGAACATTTTTCAGCACAAATGTAAAATAATTCTGATTCAACTCATTAAACCGCTGCAAAGATATCAAGATATCAAGGAATGTATTAAAAAGCTGCTCTCCAGTTATACTATCTGATGGGAGATCACGAAACAGAAGTATCTTCTTATGCTTGTCGTCTGCTGTATTTCGAAAAACGACAATGGCCCGGTATATCCACACCGACAATCCATATATAAACTGATATTCTTCTGTAGTAATGTACTTATTGTCGAGCGCTCTTTGAAGGTCTATAATCTTCTCGGGTTCATACTTCCCAAATACAAGATCATTCTCGTCCATCACCACCTTGGGTAGAAAGAACACCGTATCACGAACTTCGTTGGAATAATAGTAGCCAACCATATCCGTCGAAAAGCCTCCATCATGCTCAAAATTTAGAATCTTCTTAAGCAAAGCCTTTGACTCGTCAGTTTTATACTGATGTTCCTCTATGAAGATTTTCATATTCCTCTGTATGTAAAGTGATTATTCTTGAATTGACACAGTTTGAGTATCCAAAGCCTTTTTACCTATTACCTTATCGATGAATCGCTTCAGCAAATCCAAATCGATAGCTTCCGGATTCGTTTCCTCATTAGACTCGATGCTGTCAGGATAGAAGTCGTGGAAAGCAAGTCGCTTACCATCCTCTTTCTTGAAAATATCACTTTTGAAGCCATAATCTTTAAAAACGTCCTGCCACAAATAAAATACCACCTTGCCCACAAATGTTTCGGCAGAAATCACTGTGTCCTGTTCGTTTTTGTTAGATCCTTCCGCTTTTTTATCTGGTTTGCAGAAGAAGTATCCCAACTTTTTATCTTCACTCTTGGTAGCATCTTCAATCTTTATATTGATTGTCTGTACAAACTTCCACCAAGAAACATCCACTTTTTCCCCACTAAGCGTAGTAAACTGAATACGGAAGTTTAGAGGTTGACCATTTTTATCTTTACCTTCATTGATACGCACATACTTCCATGACCAACGACGTTTAAAAGCAGAATCGATAGGGAAAAGACTTTGGTCGCTTGTATTCATTGTTGCCCAAATATAAAGATTGGGAGGAAGAACCAAAAACTGCCCCTTACATATTTTTTCTGCTACATGCTGATCTGGTCTATCTTCGGAATCAAAATTTTGGTTAATGAACTCCAACTGTTCAGCAGACAATTCCAATCCATTCTTACCAAAACTGAGCCCATCTTCCGGTTCTTCTTCCAATAAAGTTTGCCTAATGTCTTCATCTGCTTCAATAGGATATTCCGAGAAGCCATTTTTACGATCAAGTAATTGGAATAAGTCGCCAAATATTTGCGCACAATTTCCTCTATTGATTTCTTCGATCACTAGAAACTGAGGGGTAAGTTCATTTCCATCTTTGATAGACTCCTTGAAAAGCTTCCATGCTTTGATGTACGCCTTAAGAAAAGCCTGTTTCACAAACTTGTAGTTAATTTTTTCTTTGTACTCTACCCCCCCTGCAATAGGATGCACCTCTTTTTCTTCCTGCCCTATTATTACAGACTTTCGTTCTTTTACCATTGTAGGCTTATACGCACCTACAAAAGTAGAGTAGTCGCTGTCAGGGTGGAAAGTAGTGCGGACTGTTTCTGGATACCTTGATGCTATTTCGTTAGTCTTATGGGATTTCCCAGTACCTGGTGCACCGTAATATATTTGTTGAAGAGATAGATTTTTCATCGTTATTTTTTTTGTATTACACGAATCTTTTTTGAGAAATGGCCATGTGAAATCATTTGTACTAAATGGTATTGGCGTATCAAATTTAATATATGCACAATCTTTCCAAAGCATATTAGAAAGTCCTCTTGTCATAGGCCACGTATCATCGCATTGGTTTCTGTAAAACCAACCTGCCCAGTATTCCTTATCGTCGCTTTTTAGGATATAAACAATAATTGGATTATTCTTTTCGTCATAAGAATCAGCTGGGAATCCACTTCTCTCATTTTTCCAAATTTCTATTCGATTATTATTGTTCTGCTCTCTAAGAGAGTTTGAAGACTCTCTTCTGGCGGAGATGATCTCTCGTTGCTGTGTACGTCCTAATGATAGGCTATTTACATAAAATACCCATTCAAAGCCATTTGCATTTTGATTTCCTTCACTTTCAAAGAAATCTTTGAAATTATTATCGCTAATACAGCCTTTAGGAAAGTCAATATATGTTTGGCTTCCACCACCTTGCGAATTTATGGTGTTTGTAATTGCTTTAAATTCGTTCGGTGTTAACTTTCTGAAAATTAATGATTCTACATTCATACTCTTTCATTCTTTTGCAGATATATGAGATATTCAGTTAATTCTAATCCCTTTTTACTATTGTTGCTGCGAAAACGTTTATAACGTATCTCTGAAAGCTCTACGTTTCCATATTGACGTAGGAAAGTTAACAGGTCCTCAATTGGCAACAATCCATCCTCGCTGTAACTGATGAAGATATTGTTACAGTGAATATTGTTTAATATCAAATCAAATGAATTGCGAATCTTGACTTTTGAGCAAAAATTCGAATATTGATCACGCCATGGTCTGAGTCCACTTACGCCGATTGCTTCAGGCTTGTCTTCTCTCGCAAGTGTCTCTAGTATGTGGTAATTAGCAGCATACTGTCTTTTAATATAAGGAGGATCAATATAGCATACATCTGCTACTAGTTCATTCGCTAATTCTTCTGCATAGCCTCTTCTTATTTCGTGACCATCAATGTTGACATCTGGATCGAATAAACTTGGCGACAGTTGAATAGAATCTTCAGACCTTTTGACAAAATGCGATAAATAATGGCCATACGTTCCTGCAATATTTGCAATATCGTTTGCAGCCATAATTAAATCATGCAACAAAAGAGAATGCTCAGTGTTATTAATAAGATTCTGAGAATGCCACTCCTTAATCGTTTCACGTATAGCGTCAATTTTAGAAGCATTGTTTGCAGTGAAATACATACGTGGTTTACAACCAGCAGAAGGTGTTCCGCTTGGAGAATATTCCTTTGTGAAAAATCCATCCTTTGAAGGTAAAGAATTGAGATAATCCAATACCCCCATATATCCATTATGAATATTTAGGATGTTTGTTAGTTTTCCAAATTCAGGAGCATCATTCAGTAATAAATTTACAACCAAATGATGGTATGAATAGGTCATAACATCAGAGGCGATAACTCTATATCCATGTTTTCGCAATGCAAGCGAAAATAATCCTGTTCCTGCCATTAAATCTATAACAGAATGTGCATCAGGACAATATTGACGAATAGTATCAATCAACGTCTCTGTTAACTTATCTTTTGATCCAATATATCTATATCCCATTGTTGAAAATTTCTTTTGCTGTTACTCTCAAGAGCCTGCTAAAAGGTATCATTTGTTGAACCTCATTTATTGCTTTATAAATAACGTCATAATCACTTTGATTAATACCGAACAATCTTGCTATAAGATGTTCTATTTTTGCATCCGCATCAATTGAAAAGTTATCACTTGAAACTCTTGAGTTCTTTTTTACTAAATCTGTTATGCGCATAAGACAATCCCTGGTATCTGCATTATTAACATCAATTTTTGGGAAAGGCAAAGATGCAACAGAAGCTTGTGATAGGTAAGCATGTGTTTTCCACCCATTACTTCCCATCGTTTTAATAATGAAGTACGTGGTTATCCTAGAATTAAGAACAGCCAATATTACTTCATTTGATATTAAAGGGTCAATATCATTTCTGCGTTTGATAATATATACGACTTGATTTGTCAAACAATTTTCATAATCAATACCTGCAGTAATTCCGACACCTGTTTTTCTAACAAGAATCTTAGAACCTTGGTAAAGTTGTGCATCTTTATAATTGATACCCTGAACATCTGTCTTTATATATTGTTTTGCATTTGTTCCAAAACGATATACATCCTCACCTACGATTATCTTTTGGTATCCCCTAGAAGCTTTTTGGGAAATAATTCCCATCGATAAAAACGAAGACTTAGTTCCAATATGCTTACAATGAGGACATCTGATATCCTTATCTTCTTTTCCTTTTGGTTCAGGTAACCATTTTTGGCAATTAGGACATTGTAAGACGATACCCTTCTTCGAAAGTTCTATTCCTCTCTGGCTCGAAGTGACGTCACCAATCTTTTTGCATTTTTTCAGGATATGCGTAAGATAAGTATCGTTTTCTGTTATATCAGTAAAGAATGCGTAATTATTATCAACCATCAATTTTGACGGTACTTTGCAAGAAGACAACTTTATGGCCTTTTCTAAAGAAATTTCTTCTTTGATTACCATTTTCTTTATGTTATTCGATAGATGAGCGCATAAAACATTATGCCTATTTTTACAAACCTTCTTTACACCAAAGATTAACGAGACAGCAATATTGATATCAGGAAAGATTCCTTCTCCTAATCTAACAATTTGCTTGATTGTGGTATTTTTAAGAAGATATTCCCTGATAGGCTTATGCTCTTCACTGTAAATAGTATCAGGAACAATTAGGCCAAAGCTACCATTGTTATTTAGATAATTTACACATAATTCAATAAACAAATCGTAAATATCAAATTGCCCTATAGCTGTACAAAAATCACTTGATAGTTGAGAATAGAAGTTTTTGTCTGCTCCCCAAGGTGGATTGCAAACAATAAAATCTATACCATTAGGAAAATACTTCTTTGAAAGTATAGTCCATCCTTCTGTTGTGTTTTTACCGCTACATGGATAAAGAGCATCACATTGGATAAATGAATTATTAATGTCTTCAAAGGAGAAACTTATATTCGATCTTTGAATAGCTGTTTCTTCAATATCCATACCAACGTAACTGGTCTGTATTCCCTTCTTTTTTGACTCAGAAAGAAATGCATGTAACAAAGCACTTTCTCCTGTAGCAGGATCCAGCACAAAGTATTTCTTTGCTTTGTCAACTTTTGCCAAAGACAACGTTACTTTTGCGAGATAACTTGCAAGAACTGGAGGTGTGTAAAAAGCACCAAGTGACTTTTGTTTTTCTATACTATAGCCTTCTATTTTAGCCATTATTATCTTTAGATAAAAGGTACGCTTTGTATTCTCTCACTAAGAGTTCTTTAATATCAACCTCTAAAAGATCTGCAATCTTTAATAGACACTCGATGCCTGGCTGAGACGTATTTGTACACCACTTACTAACAGTAGATGCTGTTACGTCTAGTTGTTCAGCAAGCCACTTAGCTGTGCGTTTCTTTTCGAACAGCACTATTTTGATTCTATTTATATCTTCCATACCTAAAACTTAAAACCTGCGCAAAGATATTGATTTATTTTCAACTTCTTGTATTTAAAAGTAATATATTCCTTTATCGCTATTATTTTAAATTTATTTCCGATATTTACAAAGTAGGATTGGCTAACGAAGATGAACAAATCGAAAACTATAGGATTTGAACCTTCCTATACAACGTTAGTATCTACATGCTATACCCCTAATCTTTTGTCATTACAATTTTCCAATGTCCCCAAAACTAAGTCGAACTCGTTTAATGACATTCTCCGCTTTCAGGCGTTCTCATGCTATATAGGAGAAAGTTCTTGTTATGCCCTTGTTGTGCCCCTATTATGCCCTAACGGGTCGGTTTCTGGGTAGTTTCTGGGTAGTTTTTCTGGTCGCTTCTGGTCGGAATGGTTAGTTTTTAGTTCCTTCTTCCAAAACCTTTACAACAGTATGCTTCTCTATTAATGCTTTCTTATCGTATTCCGCTCAAACACATCACGAAACAAATCCATCTCCCTCTTGGATATACCCAACCGCACAGCTAATTCATGCCATCCTTTTACCGCATCCACCACCTCACAGATGATTTGCTTTGCCGTCTGAGCATCCAGCATATACTCTTCACAAGCATCTAGTAGGATGCTCAAATCAGATTGACTGGATGAAGCCGAAATCAGCAGGCTTTGATGGTCGTTCAGCGTGGGATTCATGTCGTAGGCAGGCGATAGCGTCCAACCTTTGGATGTGAGCAGGAAACCGTGATTGCGGAAATGGTCGTCACTGTTGCCAATACAGATATTGTAGGCTACCCTCCGGTACAACTCTCGCAAATTGGCATCCACATCCGTACAATGCTGCAGGATGAAATCCACCATATCCAAATAACCATATCCTGTGGCTGCATTGTCCCCATCCGTCAGGCCCAATAGGGTCATAGCAGAAGCAAAATGAATGCGACGACCATCATCCGTGCGGTCAAACCGACGCGACAACAGCGTGTGATGTTTATCGCCGGTAGTCAGCACCCGAGTCATGGCTGCATGAATGCCTGCATAGACGGCCAACTGATGCGCTAGGTGCTCCCAAAGCCCCGCATCATAATCATCCTTACGGGAAGGAAACTTAGCCACACAAAGCGCATGGTTCATATCCACCACACTCGCCTTCGGCCGGGCTCCACCCAGTGATGAACCGGGCTGCACCAATTGTTTCAACCATTTCCGCTCCGGAAGGATATTCGCTTCTTCACTCTTCTCAATTTCCTGACTGGCAGCTATCAATTCCCGAATATCCGTCAATGGAGGAATTTTCAGTGACTGACTGACATTAATAAACTCACCTTGGGGATCTTCCTTGAAGCGAAAACCACCCATCCGAGAGAAATCATCGATACCCGTCAGAAAGTCAAAAGACGATAGCCGTCTCACCGGACGTTTTTCTTCGGATGCAGCCAGCTGTTCACGACGCAACAACAGTGTACGTCCCCAGCGATCGGGCAAGGCATCCGAAAAGCAACCGAAAATATCCCTTCCCGGCTGCGTGTGCTGCTGACCAGGATAATTGTTCAAGTCCTCACTCAAAAAGAGCGATCCCTGGTTCTTCAACCAATCCTTGTCAAAAGAAAAACTATAGCTGTCCGAACCCCGAAGCGATTCGTAGCCCAACTCACCAATGAGTTTAATCTCTTTCAGCCAATCGAAATCGGCATATACATATAACTTCTTCATCGCCTTACTCCTTTTTCGAAGCCCGTTCCCGAGTCTTCAGGCTTAAATCTTGCAGTGCCTTGCCCAACTTATCCTCCTTGGCCAGCCAAAGAATATCCTCTTCCAGCTGCAAGGCATACAGCACACGCAGATAGATGCCGATGGCTACGGTCGGCGTCCCTTTTTCAATGCGGCTCACCGTCAGGGGCGAACACGTGGCCCGTTCAGCCACCTGAGCAATGCTCAAATTCCGACGCAGACGAGCTAGTTTGATTTGCTCACCCACAATCTGCATCTTCTGTTCCAGTTTTCGGGGCAACTTGGTCCCCATTGTATTCTTTGCCATACACTAAAATCTATCAACCTATCATATAATAGGCAAATATAGCTATTTCTATTTATTATATGATAGATTGATGAAGAAAATATTTTTCATTGTAGTAGGTAATCACACTTTTTCGAGGATACTTTTGCCGAAATCATACACTTTTTCGAGGATAGCTCCTTACATACCCAACAAAAATCCATCATCCGCCCATCAAATATTCAACAAAAATCGCTATCTTTGCTCACAACCAAGTCAGCAATAAGGACTTCATACAAGGGAAGCAAAACAGGGACTTTGGATACATCAAAAGCACGAAAAAGCACCGGAATAGCAGCATTCAAGCCAAACCAAAACTTGAACCACTATTCCACCACGAATTCAGCGCCGAAACCGGGTCAAGGGTCACACGGACACGGAACTTGAACCATCGGTCTGCAAGGCGTTGATACTCAACAGCTGTCTGAAACTGCATCGGTAAATAAGCTACATAATACACTAACAATCGACCACTTACACCTTTTAAAATCAAAACCATCCAGGAGTATAAATAGGTATAAATCGACTAATTAACGCCAAACAACAATAATATACAATCTTATTTTGTTACTTAGAAATATTTGAGCAACAAAACAAATGTAATCGCATTGTAAAAAAGTAAACTAATTATCATATTTTGTTATATTTGTACATAAATAATTCTGAAAACCATGAACAATCTGTTATACTATCCATACATAAATCTGCCTAACACTGATTGGGCTATACGAGCTCTGCTTTACTATGACAATATTAGTTCTATAGTACCGACTCAATATTTCTATGAACCAGAACAATATGAGCCTTTTATGCGGGAGGTAATTCAAAATGAACTAATCCACCCAATTAATCCTATGGATGTTCTTGAACATCCTTGGGAAGTTTCAAAAATGTTTATGGAATATTTAACTCAGAACCGAGATATCATACAAAGACGAAGATTTTCACATAACAAATTCGGGACTAGCCATATTCATCCTGAGAAATTTTCATTGAAAAAAAATGGTAATAAATTACACGTAGATAAGTTTGATTTTGAGATTTTTCATGAGCTCACTCAAATGGGATTGGCAGAAAGGATAGATAACAATTGGTATAATGTAGAAAAGAAAACTGCCAATGAACTTATGACTTTTTTGACCTCAGTAATTGCCAATAAAATTGATTTCCAGCCAACTACAGACAAAATTGACTATAGCTTCGCTACAACATACATACGAAACCAAGATATTGAATTACGAACAAGACAATATAAGAGAGATTTGATACTCAAGAATCTGATACCATATCCTAAACAAATAGATTTGATCAATCTTAGAAAATTTAAAGATAAGTACCGTGATTTATTAAAAGCATTCAGTAACAAAGTAGAACTATTAGTTCTAAATCCAACAATTACTCCGGAATCACCATTATTCAAAATAACTCTTGAGGATATGAAAATGGCTAAAGAAGAACTATCCGCAAGGATGAATGAAAGCCATATAGGTGATATCATTTTTGGAACAATATGTGGAACTATTTCCGCAGGAATAGGATTACTAGCCAGTCCTGTTTTAGGTATCCCCGGCTTCCTAAATGCTATCCATTCAGCATGTAATATTGAAAAACCTGAAAATATAATAGATCAAACGGGGTTAAAATATCTGGCTTTAGTTGATAAAAGATTGAGAAGGCAATGAATATCTTCAGAAACAAAATATCATCTATGCAATTTAGAGAAGTTTTGTTGCTTGTTTGTTGCTTAAAAGAGTGTATTTTATGTAATAACTATCTATCATACAACAATATGACTATTTAATTTTCAAATTTTGCATCAGCAAGTAAAGCTAATCATATATACCCAGTTATCCCCAAAGCGAAAACGATGAGAGATTTTCCTTTATAGCTAGCTTAGGATGTTCAGTTTTCCTATCTCCCATTTCAAAACAAAGGCTGTCCATTATCTAATATGTGACAGCCTTTCTATGAAAGTTTTTTTCAAGTAAATATCATACTTTTTTCATAAACTCCTTCGGTGTTTTTCCAAAATACTCCTTATACTGAAGTTTTTCAGATTTCGCATACCCACCATTTCAGCAACCACGGTCACAGAAAATTTTCCGCTTTCCAAAAGTTCCCGTGCCTTCTCCATCCTGATTCTCGAAATCAAATATTTGGGTGCTTCTCCCATCAACAACTTCCACTTATTATAAAAGGTTATCCGGCTCATGCACATCCTGGAGGCAATATCATCTACTGTCAAATCCTCTTTATCCATATTCTCCATAATGTAAAGCTTCACTTCATTCAAAAATCACCAAATCCGGATACTCTTCACATATTACCTCCAATGCTTCCTGACCGTCATCAAAGCTCCTCACTACAAAACATTCCGATAAACGTTTCTCAAGATAATCCCTGAATCCCTTGTCATTATCCGCAAGTATCACTAAAGGTCTAATCCATATTTTTTTTCTTCGAGAAACCATGGAAAGCCATTTCCGACTCATTCACCTGAAAAGTGTCCGGAATATTTAAGAATGTATACACCCCCGAAACCACACACGAACATCTTATGGGAAATCAAAACAGAGCCTCCTTTTCCAAAGTCAGTATTTTCCCGTCACACATATTCATCAACTTGTCAAAAAACACACCGCCCATGCCATACTGCTTGCCATGCAGAGGTCGCAGAATAGGAAGCCGCGACGAGTACCATCTGCAACATTTCAAAAATCGCTTGTTGCCTGTATCTTTAATCTTGATTGCCCAGTAATCCCCCTTCAACAAAACCTGCATCGAGAGGTGCGTTTCCGGCAGAGAACACTCGATGGCACTCAATACAAACCGGTCAACCGGAGATATCTTTCCCGGATCAAACCAAGCGCTTGCATAGTCAAAATCCGGAACCAAATCCAGCTTCATCTGCAACCCGGCCACATGCTACTGTAAAAAAGACACTTTCTTCCTCATAAATGCGCCGATTTCATGTTCTGCAACTACCAGGCTACTAGAATTGCCAAATAGTCGTTTCAACTCCATTAACGCTATCAAGTGCTGCTCCAACCCGCCTATATGATGAAGTGCAACAGCCAGTTCCTTCTTTATGTCTTCCGGACAGTCTCCTTCGTAAACTGCCCCTAACGGTGTCTTAATCAAAGAAATGGGATTACGTATGTTTTGAAAGGTATCAATGAAATACTGATTTCCCTCTTTCAGTAAATCTCTTTCTTCACTGATACAGAGCAAATGGAACAAAAGCCAACATAATATACAGATTCCACTAGCCACTATTGGCAGAACAGACCAGGGAACCTTATGATATACGCCGATGGACAGCAGGAAAATGAATAATGACACTACTATTATTATTATCGATAAATGTTTCATACTATTATAAGTTTAAGTAATAATGATTCGTACTAATATATACCCGAGTTTTCAGTCAATAACAGGATAATCCCAAGTATGTCATCAGGAGGCGGTCTAATGGGGGAACGGCAGGTTCCTTGAATCATCGAATTCACCTTACCAACCCTCGTTTGCTAGCAGAGCCTGCATTCCGTCCACCTGCATTTCATACCCAGCAACTCTCTAAACCATTCATTTCCCATGCCCAACATATCTTTAAATATCAATACAACATTCTGCTTATCCAAGATAGCTCCAATCAATTATTCTCAAACAAAATAATAGTATAACAAACGGAAAGGCTAAAAAGATGATACCACTTCACACATATTCTTATCATACTCACATATCTTGCGCATGAAACAGAAAGACATTATCTTTGCAGCATGAAACAAGAACTGAAAGAAAACGGAGGATTACCGGCACATATACTCTGGACACTTGCTATCGTAGCTGGCGTGTCCGTAGCCAACTTGTATTACAACCAACCCCTGCTTAATATCATGCGGAATGAATTGGGAGTTTCTGAATTCAAAACGAACCTCATTGCCATGATTACACAAATCGGATATGCGCTGGGATTATTGTTCATCGTCCCATTAGGAGACCTCTATCGACGCAAGAATATCATCCTGACGAATTTCTTCCTACTCATATTTTCCCTTCTAGCCATTGCCATGGCACCGAACATCTACATCATCTGGGCAGCATCACTCATTACCGGCATCTGCTCCATGATACCCCAAATATTTGTACCGATTGCCTCGCAATTCTCACGCCCCGAAAACAAGGGACGGAATATAGGTGTCGTCATCTCGGGATTACTGACTGGAATACTTGCATCACGTGTTGTCAGCGGATTTGTGGGTGAAGTGCTTGGCTGGCGTGAAATGTACTTCATCGCCGCTGGAATGATATTACTATGCGCCATCGTTATATTAAAGGTACTACCGGACATACAACCGACTTTCCAAGGCAAATATTCCGGGCTGATGAAGTCTCTTTTCTCATTAGTAAGAGAATACCCCTCTCTACGAATCTACTCGATACGTGCGGGACTGGCCTTTGGCTCATTCCTTGCCATGTGGTCCTGCCTTGCATTCAAAATGGGAGAAGCCCCGTTCCATGCATCCAGCGATGTCATCGGCATACTAGGGCTCTGCGGCATTGCCGGAGCCTTAACCGCATCTTTTGTAGGAAAATATGTAAAAAAGGTAGGCATACGCAATTTCAACTTTATCGGTTGCGGAATGATTCTGCTTGCATGGGCCTCGCTCTTTTTCTGCGGAAACAACTATGCAGGTATCATTACCGGTGTCATTCTTATAGACATAGGCATGCAATGCATCCAACTCAGCAACCAGACCAGTATTTTCGACATCTGCCCGTCTGCCTCCAATCGGGTAAATACGATTTTCATGACCACTTACTTTATCGGCGGTTCTTTGGGTACCTTCCTTGCAGGAAGCAGTTGGCAGACTTGGGGATGGAGTGGCGTGGTCGGCACCGGCGTTATTTTAACAATAATATCGTTGTCCATCACCCTTTACAGCAAGAAATAACAAGGATACTATCATTTTTCCAAGCAAACGCAAAGATTTGATAATTTTTATTTGTTATACAGAGGATAAGAAAGATATTAAACAGAATTGTTATACCTTTGCCGCATCAAACTATAAACGGCAGATTGATAATAGATTTGTCAACCAAGCATAGTCAAAAACAACCCTATGAATTCAGCAAAGAAAATACCCTCTCCACTCGTTTCTCTATTTCTCATCGCTTTTCTCGTAGGAATGCTGTTCGCCACCATCCATACTTTCGGAAGTGACGCCTTGAGTGGAGGAAGCCAGATTTCCCTGCTTGCCACCACTGGCATGTGTGTCTTTATCGGCATGGCTTTCTACCGCATTCCTTGGAAAGATTATGAACTTGCCATCACCAACAACATTTCAGGTGTTGCCACAGCTATCATTATTCTATTGATTATCGGTGCTTTGAGCGGCACATGGATGATAAGTGGGGTGGTACCTACCCTTATATATTATGGTATGCAAATTATCCATCCGAATTTCTTCCTTGCTTCTACCTGCATTATTTGTGCATTGGTATCAGTAATGACGGGAAGTTCATGGACCACTATCGCCACCATCGGTATCGCCCTTTTGGGCATAGGTAAGGCACAAGGTTTTGAAGAGGGATGGATAGCCGGTGCCATCATTTCGGGAGCCTATTTCGGAGACAAAATTTCACCGTTATCGGATACCACGGTCCTTGCCTCATCCGTAACGGAAACACCGTTATTCAGCCATATCCGCTATATGATGATCACCACCGTCCCCTCTCTCCTCATCACCCTTGTCATCTTTACAGTAATGGGACTCACACACGAAACGAACAATACACAACAGATCGCGGAATTTACGACAGCATTGGACGCCAAATTCAACATTACTCCCTGGTTACTGGCTGTTCCCGTGATTACGGGAATACTGATTGCCCGGAGAGTGCCTTCCGTCATCACACTCTTTCTCTCCACTCTGCTGGCAGGGATATTCGCCTTCATCTTCCAACCGGGACTACTGAATGAGATAGCGGAAGGTGGGAATATGTTCAAAGGGATAATGATGACATTCTATGGCAGTACCAGTCTACAAACTGACAGTGACATGTTGACAGAACTGATTGCCACACGAGGTATGGCAGGAATGATGAATACCATCTGGCTCATCATCTGCGCCATGTGTTTCGGTGGAGCCATGACGGCAAGCGGCATGCTAGGAAGCATCACTTCCCTATTCGTCCGCTTCATGAAGAATACAGCCAGCATGGTAGCATCCACCGTATGTTCCGGATTGTTCCTGAACCTTGCCACGGCAGACCAGTACATCAGCATTATCCTCACCGGAAACATGTTCAGCAACGTTTACGCAAAGAAAGGCTACGAAAGCCGGCTACTTAGCCGTACCACGGAAGATGCCGTTACCGTCACCTCCCCGCTTATCCCATGGAACACCTGCGGCATGACGCAAGCCACCATTTTGAGTGTACCCACACTGACCTACCTTCCCTATTGCTTCTTCAACCTTATCAGTCCGGTAATGAGTATCTTTATTGCTGCTATCGGATATAAAATAACCCAATTATATACTTTAATGCACCAATCACACAAAAATAAAAGCCGCACCTAAGTTTGAATTTGGGTGCGGCTTTATTTATCTATATTCAACTTATGCTATCTTATATCACAATTTCATTATATAAACCAAAGTATAATATGATGGCAATATACTAAATGAACTACCACTACCAGTACTTCCTGTACTACCATATAAACTATGACTATGACTACCAGCACTAGATGTTGCTTTATAATCAGAAAATTCCATAACTGTACGGTCATTAGCATTATCTGACTTACCTGCTCTTGGTTGATAACAATAATGGCTATGACTTCCAGCAGAGTTCGTATACAAACTACCAGCACTATGACTATGTGAGGGCAAATTACTCGAATTCAATGTTACGGCATCTTTACCACCAGTATCACCAGCAGTAAATGTACTTCCACCACGTATAAATTTTCCAATTAAGTTAGGTGTACCATTTGACCCATCACATAATGCCCATCCACTTGGTATAGAACTACCTTTAAAGGCTATAATCATACCTGATACAAATCGGGCAAATACACCTTCTATATCAGCTTTTGTAGGACATTCATTTGATGCCAAATCATTCCATGCCATATTATACCTCCTTTCTGTTTAAATGTTCAACACATTTACGAGGTGGTACACCAATGGTGGATTTCGTCACTTGACTACCTAAATGGGGGGGGGATATTAGGAATCTTTCTTTATACATAAACCTGTATTTCAATTTATGATTTATATATGTATAAACAAAGACCGTATCTCAATGGTTATACTTTGATACGGTCTTGCCAAAATTCTCTATATTCAAATCATTTCTTCAACACTTTCGCTATCTTTTCAAACACTCCAGCTTTCTTTTCATCCCATTCTTGAGCTTTCTTCTCGAAATACGGTATCATCTTATTATGCTCATCCAAACTTTTCAAACGCATTAAATAAGTGTCAAAAACAGCACGATCTCTACGTAGCTTTTGTTTATCAGAAGGCTTCGTGTCTTCAATAAACATAGTATATACCGAAAGTTTATCTAAAATCTCATCAACCTTTTTATCATATTTCTTGTTTTCTTCCGCCTTCTTCACAACTTCTACTTTCTTCTTGGAAAAGGCTTCAAACGGGAACATATAAACTACTGAACATTGTTCAATGGCAGAATTAGACTTCAAATAAGCAGAAACATAAGGCTCATTACCCAAAATGTCCTTGTTATCTCTTTTATTTTCGTTTCTCGCCTTAGCATTCCAACGGAAATCACTATCAACCATTGAATTAGCCCAAGTACACCAAGCGATTTTACTCCCTACCATCCAAACTTTAAAATACTTATCGCCTTCTTCTCCTGCATATTCAAATGCTTTCTGTGGACTCAAAATGATAATATCACTTTGATTAATATCCGTAAAATTAACTTGCTTTCCTTTACGCAAAGCATTCACGATTTTATCAAACAATACTTCATTGTTTGTTTTCAAATACTCTATAACTGAATTTTCATTATTGCTCATATCTTCTCATTTTAATGTTTCTACCCAATTATCAAATTTCCAATAAACCATACTGCAAAAGCTGTCATATTGGCTACACCAAGTTTCTTTATAAAGATACCAAATGCAGAATTTACCCAAAAATCTCTTGGAGCAATCGTTACTTCCACACTCAAAGCATATCCTATAAAGAATGCTATAATACCAAATACTCCAGCAAGTCCCGAAGCTGCACTTTCAGCCCAAAACATAATATCTATTGCAACTAATGCAATGATATTCAATACTAATAATACGAATGTTATACAACCCATAATTCTACTATTTTAATGATTCAACAATTTCATCCACATATACATTTGCAACATTTTCGGCTGTTGCTTTAATATCTTCTAATATTGGAAACCTTTTGACTATTGCCCCTCGTGCAGTTCCCGACAAATGTGGCAACATTATTGATTTGGCATTTACCACACATTTATCTAAAACCTCTTTCGCTTTCTTACCCAAACAAACACAAAGATTTGGTCTCACTAAGTCTAATTCTTTTTGTAATATATCAGTATATGTCTTTAATCTACTTTCAGCATAAGTCTTAGACATTTCTCTATCATGTACAAAATACTTATTCGCATCAGTCAAGTATATTGCAGACCTTTTCTTAATCAGACCATTAATCAATAAGTCAGCCATTTTGCCGCCACTTCCACTTTTTCTATGGGTTGCATCATGCAGCCCAAATGGACTTGACACTATCGCGTCATGGCATTCTTCATACCATTTCGCATCACGTAACGGGTCTTGCGCAATAAGCATAATTCGGACATTATCGACTTGAACATTAAGCCAAGTCGGCAAATCTAAACCTATTGCACCTTTATCCGCAAAATCTTTTCTAAACAATGGATTCAAAATGGGAATACAAACAGAGGTAGTATCTGTATATCCATTAAAAGGCTTTAAATCATCGGAAAACTCTTTTTGCCATTCTGCATACGAGAAGTCATAGCACTTTCTCATTTGCTTATAACGAGCCTTTAACACATCTAATTGCTGAGCACCCAACAACTCATCAGCAACTAACTTTGGAATATCATCCGACAAATGACAATCATTGCAGAAGACTGTTCTCATACACAATCACTTTGCGCTCCCCCAGTCTCAAAGAAAGCTTTTTCTAAAATAGGGAAGGCGCAAGACTGTTATCAAATTCCGTCAATGGGTTCTGGACTACCTCTGCACCGAAAAATGAAAACAGCTCACGCCTTTGGCTGTATATCAACACATCAGTGCTATATATGCAAACCAAAGGGAGCATTCTTTCATATTCCTCAGTGCAGGTGAATTGTCCAGATTCATTGACAAGGAATAAGCTAAACGCTTCCTAAACTATGTCTGTCCACTTGGGACAATGCAAATATAGGAACTATTTAGCAAAAATGCTACTTCGTGAACTGCTCTTTTTCTATTTTCAATTCAAATTTACCTATTCTTATGGGGAAATCAAACTTTGATACTTTAATCTTTTATAGGCTGACATCGTAAAATAAGTAAATCTTTCAACATCTGTTAGTCCTCTCGTATTATATCTAAATGCAAATTCATCACAGTATTTATCCAAATGCTTTGGACTTACTTTATGATATATTCCTAATATTCCACGTTTCAAGTGTGACCAAAATCCCTCAATACTATTGGTATGGAATCCGTCTTTTACATATTCACCAGTACTATGTTCAACTACTTTATGAATATAATTTTTCGATATTCCGGTATAACCTTTCCATCCATCTGTTATAACGGTAGAACCTTCCTTGACTAAAGTATTGATTATCGTTTTCAAAACCTTTCCACCGGTATTTGGAACAACGGTTGTATATGCCATTCCATCAGATAATAGACCTACTACGGGAGTCTTAACTTTAAGACTTCTTCCTTGTGCATTCTTTACTCTACCTTTATTCTTACCACCGACATAGGTTTCATCAACTTGTGTCATATCATTAAATTGAACTACAAGCTTGTCTTTCAAATTATGTCTTATCCGTTCCAACATGAACCAAGCTGTTTTCTGTGTTACATCTATATCCTTAGATAATTGTATGCTACTTATTCCTTTCTTATGGGCTAAGAATATATACAATGCATAGAACCATTTCTTTAATGACACATGACTACCTTCAAACATAGTACCAATAGTAACCGTAAATCTTTTCTTACATCGTTTACATTTATATAGTCCTTTAAATTCTCCATTAGACTTTAACTTATAATGCTCTTTCGTTTGACAATTACAGTGTGGGCAAATCGGTTCTCCACGCCATTTAATATCTTCAAGAAATTCTCTGCATGATTTTTCATCATAAAAGGATTTCATCAAATCAATAAATGACTTTACTTCTCGCATTTGTTTATTCTTCTTTATTATTTCTACAATATTGATTCTGTCTCTTATACACATCTGACGCTGCCGACGATCT
>ENA-OZAU01000451-OZAU01000451.1-human-gut-metagenome-genome-assembly--contig:-NODE-451-length-21863-cov-7.468177_pt1 | contig 21863 bp, 20 predicted proteins | sample MGYA00243303_ERZ653503 | MGnify/ENA primary metagenome ERZ653503 (study PRJEB26926, sample SAMN06165049) | human gut metagenome | biome: ENVO:00009003; feature: ENVO:2100002; material: ENVO:00002003...
CTGATGACTCAGAATGTGTGCATTGGGCTTAATGCCAAGAAGCACAGACGAAATCTGAATACGCTTGTGTGCGGTGGCTCCGGTGCAGGTAAGACGAGGTTTTATGCAAAGCCTAATATTATGAATGCTGCCAGAAACAGCTATGTGATATTAGACCCGAAAGGGGAAATCCTGCGAGATACGGGACATCTTCTTGAGAAGAAAGGTTACGAAGTGCGTGTGCTTGATTTGATTTCAATGGAGAAAAGCCATTGTTACAATCCGTTTGTATATTTGCAGAACGACAATGATGTGCAGAAGCTCGTAACCAATCTTTTCAAGAGTACCACTCCGAAAGGTTCACAGAGCAATGACCCGTTTTGGGATACGGCAGCGTCAATGCTTCTGCTTGCACTTGTATTTTATCTGCATTATGAAGCACCGCCGGAAGAACAGAATTTTGCAATGGTAATGGAAATGTTAAGAGCCGGGGCGATTGAGGACGAGGATGACCCAAGTCCTTCTCCGCTTGATAATCTGTTTTCGGATTTGATGATAGATAATCCTGATCACATTGCTTTGAAGTATTATCACTCTTATCATTCCGGTTCTTCCAAAACATTAAAATCTATACAGATAACCCTTGCAGCAAGGCTTGAAAAGTTTAACTTGGAGAGTCTTGCTGCTCTTACTTCTGCCGATGAACTGGATTTGCAGTCACTCGGAGAGAAAAAGGTGGCACTGTTTGCACTGATACCGGATAACGACTCCAGTTTCAACTTCTTGGTATCCATTCTTTACACACAGCTCTTTCAGCAGTTGTTTTATGCAGCCGACCATATTCACGGCGGTTGTCTGCCGATGCCTGTTCATTTTATGATGGACGAATTTGCCAATGTTTCACTGCCGGACGACTTCGACAAGATACTGTCGGTTATGCGTTCCCGTGGGGTATCTGTAAGCATCATCTTACAGAACTTGGCACAGCTTAAAGCCTTGTTTGAAAAACAGTGGGAGAGCATTGTGGGTAACTGCGATGAATTTCTTTACCTTGGTGGAAATGAGCAGTCAACCCATAAATATGTGTCGGAGCTGTTGGGTAAGGAAACCATTGATACTAATACGTTCGGAAAGAGTACCGGAAGAAGCGGTAACTATTCCACCAATTATCAGATTAGCGGCAGAGAGTTACTTACCCCTGATGAGGTGCGTATGCTCGACAATCAGTACGCTATTTTATTTATCCGTGGGGAAAGACCCATTATGGATTTTAAATATGACATTATGAAACACCCGAATGTGGCACTTACCACAGACGGAAAGGCAAGCCCTTATAAGCACGGAGAAGTCACAAAAGATATTGCTTCGATTGCCATTTGGGACATTGACCCTGCAACACTTCCTGAAAAGGAAATGGAAGAAACGAACTGGGAACTTCTTTCCGATGAGGAGATGGAAGCTCTGTTCATAAACAATCAAACAAATTAAATTTTGGAGGTATTCAACTATGACTATTTTTAAGAAAAAAGCAACTGATACTCAGGAAACAAAGAAACTGCCTATGACCGGAAAGGTTAAGAAAGGCTTCCGTGCTTATTGCACAATGGTCATTGTCGGTGCATTGGCACTTGGAATGACAACGACTGCATTTGCAGCGAATGACCCGCTTACCGTAGTCAACAATCTGTCTGACTTTATCTTCGGACTTATCCGTGCCATCGGTATGATTTTGCTTGGCTTTGGTATCGTGCAGGTCGGTCTTTCACTCAAATCTCACGACCCTTCTCAGAGAGCCAATGGCTTCCTGACTCTTGCGGGTGGTGTCATTATTACTTTCGCCAAAGAAATCCTTACTCTTATCACAGGCTAAGATAAGAGTTACACAGTTATCGAGGGGTGTGCCAAGTTAAGGTACACCCCTTAATTGTAAGGAGGTGCTTTGAATGAGTGATAACTGGGTAGTTCAAAATCTTGAAACTGCCCTTGAAACTTGGAATGAAAAACTGTCGGAAATATGGACGCTCATCACAACTACACCGCAGAACTTTAAGGGCGGGAATATCTGGAAGGTTATCGTTGACATCAACGGTGCAGTTCAGGCTATTGGGCTTGCCTTACTTGTGTTGTTTTTCGTGATAGGTATGGTAAAGACCTGCGGAAGTTTTACAGATGTGAAGAAACCGGAACACGCACTGAAACTCTTTGTCCGTTTTGCACTGGCGAAAGGTGTTATCACATACGGAATGGAGCTTATGCTTGCACTGTTTAATATCGTGCAAGGGACAATTTCAACCATTATGAATGCTGCCGGATTTGGAACTCCACAACAGACGACTTTGCCCGCAGAGATGGTAACGACCATAGAGGATTGCGGATTTTTCGAGAGTATTCCATTGTGGGCGGTAACGCTTATCGGAGGATTATTTATCACGGTGCTGTCGTTCATTCTGATAATGACGGTGTACGGAAGATTTTTCAAGTTGTATATGTACACAGCACTTGCACCGATACCGCTTTCCACGTTTGCAGGAGAACCGACACAGAATGTCGGCAAGAGTTTTATCAAGAGCTATTGTGCAGTTCTGCTTGAGGGAGCAGTCATTGTACTTGCTTGTATTATTTTCTCCGTATTTGCTTCATCGCCGCCAGTAGTGAATCCTGATGCAGCAGCAGTTACGCAGGTGTGGGCATATATCGGGGAACTGGTATTTAATATGCTCGTTCTTGTCGGTGCAGTGAAAATGTCTGACCGTATTATCCGAGAGATGATGGGACTTTAAGGAGAGATTTTGAGATGAACCAAAGAGATTGTAAGAAATGTGTTTACTATGGCGGTAAACGGAAAGGCAAAGTCTTTTGCCTGAATGATAAATGCGTGAGGGAGAAAGACCGAAAACGCAGGAAAGGAAACAGATATGGAAGTAAAAATTAACCGAGAAATCAGAAATTATACAGAGTCAATGTTTTTTGGACTGTCGCTCAGACAGTTCATTTTTTCTGTTCTCGCTTGTGGCGTTGCGGTAGGACTGTATTTCTTGCTTAGACCGTATGTTGGCACGGAAACCGTATCGTGGGTGTGCATTTTGGGTGCTGCCCCGTTTGCGGCACTTGGCTTTGTGAAGTACAACGGTATGACCGCAGAAAAAGCAATCTATGCGTGGATAAAATCGGAGTTTTTAATGCCGAAGAAGTTGGTATTTCATTCCACCAATGTGTATTACGAACTGATGAAGCCAAGCATTGAACAGAAGCAGAAGGAGGTATTGAAGTCAAATGATTAAGACTCTTACGAACCTGTTTAAGCAGGATAAAGAAAAATTTGTTGTACCGAAAGGTGTGCAGGACGTGATTCCCGTAGCAGCTATCTTTGATGATGGCATTTTCAAAGTGGGAAAGGATAAATATTCAAAGACTTATCGTTTTACAGATATTAACTATGCGGTGGCAAGCCGTGAGGATAAGGAAGCGATGTTCCTTGAATATTCCGAACTTCTGAACTCTCTTGACAGTGGTGCAACGACAAAAATCACAATCAATAACCGTCGGCTCAACAGACTGGATTTTGAGCAGACAATCCTTATTCCGACAACCGGAGATAATCTGGACGAGTATCGAGAGGAATACAACAAAATGCTTCTTGATAAGGCAACGGGTGCAAACTCCATTGTTCAGGATAAGTATATTACCATTTCCATCAACAAAAAGAGCGTGGAGGACGCAAGAACTTATTTTGCCCGTGTCGGTGCAGATTTGATTGCTCACTTCGGCAGGCTTGGAAGCAAGTGTGTGGAACTGGAAACAGACGAAAGACTTCGTATTTTTCACGACTTTTATCGTGTGGGAGAGGAAAGCTCTTTCCACTTTGATATTAAGGAAACAAGAAAAAAGGGACACGATTTTAAGGATTATATCTGCCCTGACACAATGGAATTTGAAAAAGACTATTTCAAGATGGGAAACCGTTATGGAAGAGTCCTTTTTCTTCGTGAATATGCGTCCTATATCAAAGACAGTATGGTAGCGGAACTTACGGATATGAACAGAAATCTGATGATGTCCATTGATATTGTTCCCGTTCCAACGGATGAAGCAGTAAAGGAAGCAGAGAACCGTCTGCTTGGTGTGGAAACCAATATCACAAACTGGCAGCGTAGGCAGAATGCCAATAACAACTTCTCTGCAACTGTTCCGTATGATATGGAGCAGCAGAAGAAAGAAATGAAAGAGTTCCTCGATGACCTTACGACCCGTGACCAGAGAATGATGTTCGCTGTTATCACAATGGTTATTACAGCAGACAGTAAGGAACAGCTTGAGAATGATACGGAAGCGTTGCTTACCACAGCAAGAAAACATCTTTGCCAGTTTGCAACACTGAGATTTCAGCAGGTAGATGGACTCAACACGGTAATGCCGTTTGGAACAAGAAAGATTGATGCCTTCAGAACACTTACAACAGAGAGCCTTTCGGTATTTATCCCATTCAGGGTGCAGGATATTTTCCACGAGAACGGTATCTATTACGGTCAGAATGTTATCAGCAAAAATATGATTATCGCAGACCGTAAGCAGCTTTTGAATGGTAACTCCTTTATTCTCGGTGTATCTGGTGGCGGTAAGTCATTTGCGGCAAAGGGAGAAATCATCAATCAGGTGCTTTCTTCAGACGCAGATATTATCATCATCGACCCTGAGCGAGAGTATTCACAGCTTGTCAATGCAATGGGCGGAGAGGTAATCAATATTTCTGCTACTTCCGACAATCACATCAATGCAATGGATATGAATAAGGATTACGGCGACGGTGCAAACCCTGTCATTTTGAAATCTGAGTTTATTATGTCCCTTTGTGAACAGCTTATCGGAGGAACAAATCTCGGAGCGAAGCAGAAGTCTATCATTGACCGTTGCACGGCAAGCGTGTATCGCAGTTATCAGCAGAATGACTATCAGGGACATATACCGACCTTGCAGGATTTCAGGGCAGAACTTTTGCAGCAGGACGAACCGGAAGCAAAGGAACTGGCACTTGCCATTGAACTTTTCACACACGGTTCTCTGAATACCTTTGCAAAGCAGACGAATGTGGATACCAATAATCGCCTTATCTGCTATGACATTCTTGATTTGGGTAAACAGCTTATGCCGATTGGTATGCTCGTTGTCCTTGACTCTATCCTGAACCGTATCACACAGAACCGTGCAAAGGGTAAGAACACCTTTATCTTCATTGATGAGATTTATCTTCTGTTCCAGCACGAATACTCTGCAAACTTCCTCTTTACCTTGTGGAAGCGTGTGAGAAAATACGGTGCATACGCAAGTGGAATCACTCAGAATGTCGATGACCTTTTGCAGAGCCACACAGCGAGAACAATGCTTGCAAACTCAGAGTTCATCATTATGCTGAATCAGGCTTCCACAGACAGGCTTGAGCTTGCAAAACTTCTGAATATTTCTGACCTCCAGATGTCCTATATCACGAATGTGGAAGCAGGACACGGACTTATCAAGGTGGGAAGTTCGCTTGTACCGTTTGCAAACAAATTCCCTAAGAACACGAAACTTTATAAACTGATGACAACCAAACCAGGCGAAGCATAAGGAGGGATTTACAATGTCTAAGATTCAATTTCGCAATGCTGCACACAGAGATTTTGTATTGGAAAATCTGGATAAGTGCAAAGTCAACGACTGCTATCACAGAGCATTTTTCTATGTGATGGGTATTTCAGAAGAAACAAGAATGAACATCGGAAAGATGTTTGATTTTAAGAGGGATTGCATCATACCGGAAGGTATGCACGGCGGTTGGCAGACAAGTGGCACAGTCAAGGTCTGCCACCTTGCCTTTAATCTCTGGAATGGATTTACGGAAGAAGGCAGGGAAAATCTCTATACACCGGAGGAACTGTTCTGTTGCGGATATGCTCCGTATTTTATGGAGGGTATCAAGTTGAGGTATCCGGAGTATTGCAGAGATTTGACTCCACCTAAGAGAAACGATATGGAAAGGTAAGAGAAAATGAGCAGAAAAATCTATATTATTATTGCGATGGTGTTTATGGTAGTGTTGTCTGTAAGCACCTTCTTTATTATCCGTAATCACATTGACTCTGCCAAGCAGAATGAAGTCTATGATAACCTTGCGGAGATTGTGGAGGACGAGCCGCCAAAGGAAAATGAGGGCGTGACGTTTTCGGAAGATAAGGACTATCTTGCGGAATATCTTGAACTCTATCGGCAGAATGAGGATATGGTGGGTTGGATAAAGGTTGAGGATACCAATATCAACTATCCGGTCGTGCAGTCTGTAAATGAGCCGAACTTCTACCTGAAGCACAAGTTTGATAAGACCTATTCCGCTTATGGCTGTCCATATGTGCAGGAAAATTGTGATGTGCAGAAACCTTCAGACAACATCATTATATACGGACACCATATGAATGACGGCTCGATGTTTACGGGACTGATGAAGTACAGAAACAAGAGCTTTTGGGAAGGTCATAAGACGATTACCTTTGATACACTGACGGACAGACACCGGTATGAAGTGATTGCAGTCTTTAAGACAGTCGTTTATACAGACAGCTCCGATAGCTTTAAGTATTATGAGTTTACGGACGCAGAAAATGCGGCAGAGTTTGATGCGTATGTTGCTAAGTGCAAGGAACTTTCTTTGTATGATACCGGAGTATCGGCAGAATATAGCGACAAGCTGATTTCTCTTTCTACTTGTGAATATTCAAGAAACAATGGCAGGCTTGTTGTTGTCGCTAAGAGAGTGGATTAAACCCCACTCTCTATTATTTTTCGAGAAAGGAGGAAACCGATGGCTGATATAAAAACAAGAGATACAAGCAAAGGTACAATCAAGACCATAAATAAGGCAGCAGTTGCCACGGAGCGAATGAAGAAAGCCTATGTGATGACGAAAGATAAGGCAGAACATTCCACCAATGCTTCGGAAAATTCCGCAGAGGAATATGCTTCCGATAAAATCGAAGCGGCAACGGATAGGGCTGTTCACGAAACTGCATACCGTGCGGATAAAGTCGGCAGATGGGGTGTGCGTGAAACAAGGCAGAATTATCAGAAAGCCAAAACGGGAATTGAGAATTTCAAGACCAAGCGTGCAGAGAAACAGCTTCAGAAACAATCGGTCAATCCTGTCGGAAAACAGAGCATCCGAACTCTGGAGCGTACGGAGAAAACAATTAAACAGTCTGCAAGGTCGGCAGGAAATACGACAGTCAAGACCGTATCGAAAGGTGCAACCAATACTGTTCAAAGGTCGGTCAAGACCGCAGAACAAACGGCAAAGACTTCTATTAAGACCACCAAAGAAGCTGCCATTATAGCACAGAAAACAGCAAAAACAACAGCCAAAGCAACACAGAAAGCGGCTCAGACGGCAAAGAAAGCGGCGAAAGCCACAGCAGATACCGTTAAAGCCACAGCGAAAGCTACTGTTGCGACAGTCAAAGCGATTATTGCAGGGACAAAAGCACTTGTAGCAGCAATCGCCGCAGGCGGTTGGATAGCGGTTCTGATTATTATGATTGTCGTGCTGTTTGGTGCTGCCGTAGCAATGTTTGGAGGAGGAAGTGACAGTAATTCCTATACTCCGGTAAGTGCAGAGGTAGAAGCCTATGAACCCATCATACAGAAGTATGCCAAAGAGTACGGCATTCCTGAGTATGTGGAACTTATCAAGGCGGTTATGATGCAGGAAAGCGGTGGCAGAGGACTTGACCCTATGCAGGCAGCAGAGGGAAGTTTCAATACAAGGTATCCGCACGAACCTAATGGAATTAAAGACCCTGAATATTCTATCCAGTGTGGAGTTCAGGAATTGAAAGCGGCTCTTACTTCGGCAGAAGTGGAAAGTCCGATAGATATGGAGCATATCAAACTTGCCTTGCAAGGCTACAACTTCGGTAATGGGTATATTTCTTGGGCAAAAACAAAGTATGGCGGTTATTCTTATGCCAATGCAGTGGAGTTTTCCACTCAGCAGGCACAAAGGCTTGGTTGGGACAGTTATGGAGATACCCAATATCCGGCTCACGTTCTGAGATACTATCCGTATGGGCGAGCCTTTACTGCCGGAGGTAATCAGGCGATTGTTGAGGTTGCCTTGACACAGCTAGGCAATCAGGGCGGACAACCTTACTGGAGCTGGTACGGCTTTAATAGTCGAGTGGAATGGTGTGCCTGCTTCGTATCTTGGTGTGCTGACCAATGCGGGTATATTGAAAGCGGACTTGTTCCGAAATTTGCAGGTTGCGTGGATGGTGCAAACTGGTTTAATTCAAATGGAAAATGGCAAGACCGCACTTATGAACCAAAGGTAGGAGATATTATCTTCTTTGATTGGGAAGGCGACGGTACAACAGACCACGTTGGTATCGTAGAGAAGTGTGAGAATGGCACAGTTTATACCGTAGAGGGCAACTCAGGCGACGCCTGCAAGCAAAGACAGTACGCAGTCGGAAGCAGCAATATCTATGGATACGGTATTCCGGCATATTAAAAATTCCAGACGATGTCTGGAAAATCGAAAAGATGGCTGCTCAGTTGAGTAGCCATCGGGTACATTATGAGAAATCGGTTGTTTCTCTGTTATTCAGGAAAATATGGTGCGTGTGATAAGTGAAGCTGAAAAGCATATCGGCATTTTCTTTATTGCCGTCTAAAAAGGAAATATCATCGGCAAGGATAAAAAGAATTGCTAACAGCTTCTTGATATATCCAGTGTAGCAGGCATAATCTACATAGATGTTGGCGATATATCCCTCGGCAAATTCTATCAGGTCAGCGTCAATTTCAAAGCTATTGGATAGTTCGTAAACGGTCTTGATGAATTTGTCCTTATCAGCAATTCGTTCTTTACTTGGAATACTTCTGCGGTTCTTCTGTATGAATTTCAAAAAATCATCAGCTTCCGTAAAGTCAGGAGTGATTGTGTTGCCAGTTCCCAAATCTGTTTTGTAATCCTCAAATTTCTCTTTTTCAAACCGATTACTGAATATTATCTTTTGTTCGTCCATTCCTTTTTACCCCTAAGTTTATTCTATGGAGATTGTTTAACTTGGCTCTTGGGTTGTGATTTGTCTTTCGCCATTAACAATCGTGAATTACTACTTTTATAGTATAACATAAAAATAGTTGGTAATCATCACTAATAGTTGGTTTAACTTCCTTTGGGTGCGTGTGATTTGAAATCGACTTAACCTATACTATTAGTTATGGAAACATACTAAGGGAGGTGATGTGATGAAGCTCGATACAATCGGCAAGAATATAAGAAAGTTCCGACTTGCGAGGAAATTACGCCAAGAAGATTTGGCTGAGAAAACAGATTTGACAACAAATTATATTGGTATGGTTGAGCGTGGAGAGAAAATTCCGTCACTCGAAACTTTCATAAAGATAGTAAATGCTTTAGGTGTATCATCAGATATGGTTCTTACAGATGTTCTCGAAACGGGATATACAGTCAAGAACTCAATGCTGAATGAGAAGCTTGAAAAACTTGCTCCTGAAGATAGAAACAGAATTTATGAAGTTATAGATACACTTGTGAAGCAGTCAAAGCAAATACTTCCATAAAACACAGAAGTTCGTCCTAATCGGCGAGCTTTCTTTTTTTCGGTATAAAAAATTTCTGCTATCGACAAATTTTTCGGGACTTCGACAGAGAGAATATGCTATAACAACAACTGTCAGTGATAGACACATACTAATAGACATAGGAGGAAGTAGAAGTGAACGACATTTTCAGACAAATAGCAAAAGAAAATGGAACAACCGAAAAAGCAGTAAAAGAGGAAATGCAGTTTGCCATTCGGGAAGCAATGAAAAGTGCTGAACCGGAAGCGGTGGCTTTTTGGAAAGCAGTTGCACCGGACGGAAAAGAACCGCCGATTGAAAAGGTCATTGCGATGATTGCATTGAATGTTAATAATAGAATGTATAATTGAGGTGCTTCGGCATCTCTTTTTTATTATTCTTTAAAAGAGTTATATTAGGTGTTTGTAAAAAGTGACACCTTAGTGTCTGAAAGGTTACATTTCTGTCCGAAATCTTGAAATGCCTGAAAATTTAATATATAATGTTAAATGGTTAACTGTAACGAAGAAGAATTATAAGATGAAGAGGTGTTACTGATGAAGATATGCTATAACAAACTTCAAAAACTTATGATTGACAATCAAATGAAAAGACAGGATTTAATGCGTGCAGCCGAAATCACATCATACGCTGCAACGAAGATAAATAAGAATGAGCCAGTATCTCTTGAAGTATTGATGAGGATATGTCAGGTATTTCACTGTGACATCGGAGATATATGCGAAGTTATTTTAGATGAAGATTAAAACACGGAGGTAATTATAGATGGCAAGGGCTGCTAAACCAAAGAAAGAAATACCAATGGAAGAAGCACTTTGGAAAAGTGCTGATAAACTGAGAGGTTCTGTTGAGCCTGCGGAGTATAAGCACGTTGTTCTGAGTTTATTCTTCCTTAAATTTGCCAGTGACAAGTTTGAGGAATGCCGTAATAAAATTATTGCTACACACGGCGAAAAGTATGCGGATATGAAGCCGTTTTATACTCAGGAAAATGTATTCTATCTTCCTGAAGAAAGCCGTTGGAAGTACATTATTGAAAATGCAAAGCAGGACGATATTGCACTAAAGATAGATACAGCACTTTATACGATTGAGAAGAACAACCCGGCACTGAAAGGTGCTTTGCCGGATAACTATTACTCCCGCTTACATATTGATACGGCAAAGTTGGCTTCTTTGCTTGATGAAATCAATCGTATCAACACTGATGATAAAGAGAACGATATTATAGGTCGTGTATATGAGTATTTTCTTAGTAAGTTCGCTCTTGCAGAAGGAAAAGGTAAAGGAGAGTTCTACACACCAAAGTGTATTGTAAACCTGATTGCTGAAATGCTTGAGCCTTACGATGGAATACTTTATGACCCTTGTTGCGGTTCGGGCGGTATGTTTGTGCAGTCCATCAAGTTCGTAGAAGCACATAGCGGTAATAAAAAGAAAGTGTCTATTTACGGTCAGGAATACACAAATACCACTTTCAAACTGGCAAAAATGAATTTGGCTATCCGTGGTATTTCCGCAAATCTTGGAGAGATGGCAGCCAATACATTTACCAACGACCAGCACAAAGACCTTAAAGCAGATTTCATTATGGCAAACCCACCTTTCAATCAGAAGCAGTGGAGAGCCGAAAATGAGCTTGTAGACGACCCTCGTTGGAACGGATATGAAGTTCCGCCAACAAGCAACGCAAACTATGGTTGGATACTGAATATTGTTTCCAAACTCTCTCAAAACGGTGTGGCAGGTTTCCTGCTTGCCAATGGTGCATTATCTGATGATGGTACAGAGTTGAAAATCAGACAGCAGCTTATAGAAAATCACTTGGTAGAAGCGATTATTATTCTTCCGAGAAACCTTTTCTATACCACTGACATCAGCGTTACCCTTTGGGTACTCAATAAGAATAAAAAGGCTCGTGTTGTTGAACAGAACGGAAAGCTAAAACGCTATCGTAATCGAGAAGATGAAATACTCTTTATGGATTTACGACAGATGGGAAGTCCTTATGAGAAGAAGTACATTGAATTGACAGAGGAAGATAGAGCCAAAGTTACAAGTGTATATCATAACTGGCAGCAGGAAGGCTATGAGGAAACTTATGAGAATGTGCCGGAATTTTGCTATTCTGCTTCTTTTGATGAAGTAAAGGAAAAAGGATTTACTCTTGTGCCGAGCAGATATATTGAGTTTGTCAATCGTGATGAGAACATCGACTTTGATACAAAAATGAAGTCATTGCAGGGAGAACTCAAAGAACTTCTTGTTCAAGAGGAAAAATCCAAAGCAGATTTACTAAAGGTAATGGAGGAACTGGGTTATGGAATTAACTAAGTGCAAACTCGGAGAACTTATAACCCAAAGGCGAGAGAAAAATGATGGCTCAGATTTGCCAATCTGCGGAGTATCAAAAGATGGGTTAATTCCACCAAAACAGAAAGATGCTGATACATCAATTTATAATGTATTTTATAGAGATGATTTTATTTTTAATCCGGCTCGAATGGAATTAAATTCAATAGCTATCAATGATATGTATGACCGTGCTATATGTTCCTCTTTATATGAAGTGTTTTATGTTCATAGAACAGATTTGTTGTTGCCACATTATTTGGAGCTGATAATAAGACAGAAGTGGTTTACACGTTATTGCGAGTTCTTAGGACAAGGTTCTGCAAGAGAATATTGCAGATTTGGTAATATTTCTGAAATTGAGATAGAATTTCCGCCAATCGAAGAACAGCAAAAAATAGTGGAGTATAATACTGCTATTGAAAATAGAATTGCTTTGAAGCAGAAGATAAATGATAATTTAGCGGCTTGAAAGCTGTGCTAAAACCGTGGCTTGCAGTTCTTCAAGTAGGGTGATTTCCTTTGTATTCAAAGTCATTTGCTCAACGATTGCGGCAAGATTTAACTTTTCGATGAACTCGGACGGAGGAACTACAATCTTTATGTTGTCAATAAAGTTTTTACTAAGGTTATCCTGTGCTCCACCATTAGAAAGTCTGCTTATCGCAGCTTGACTTTGAATAAGCGAGAAGTACAAGTATGCTGCTTCTGCTTTTGAGCGACATATCATACCGCAGATTGCTTGATTGGTAGTTGCCTCGATTGCGAGATACCCAACTTCTCCTGCTGTAACACCATACATCGCCATCAAAACGGTGTCTTTGGGAAGTAGTTTTGTAGAACTTTCGCTTAATCCCAACGAAGTAATATATTCTTCTGTCTGCAAAGTGATATTGTTATGCACCTCGCCAGATTTGACCCAAGAAATCGTTCCGTTTTCCCAATATTCATTGTTGGTACGGGATGGTGTCGAACCGGATTTTGTTTCAGCGCAAAACTCGGATACGGTTTTAATCTTAAAATCCTCTGGAAATATCAAGCTATCCATTTCTGCCTCGGTCAGATTTATCAAAGCACCTCTGCCGACATTCTTTTGGATAGAAGCAGTTCCAACCGCTACTAAATTATCATTTACAATAGAACTCCCATCAGTGGCGGGAGTTAAAACAAGGGACTGCCACTGGTAGTCGTTCTCTTAAAAAATAAAAGGAGAATTGACTATGAAACAGAACCTAATCACAGATGTTATTCAAGGAATGTTACCTTACCTGAATAACGCACAGACAGAAAGATTGCAAGAGGTGTTGCAACATACACTTTTTGATTATGAGGTAACAAAGACAGAAAAAGATAAGGAACTTTCAGAACAGAATTTAGTAGAGTCTTTCCTATCGGCAAAGCGTATTGAGGGCTGTTCTGAGAAAACCTTGAAATACTATAATGCAACGATACAGTCAATGCTTGATGGCATTGGAAAGGGTATCAAATATATCGTAACTGACGATATTCGTTGTTATTTGACCGAATATCAAGCTAAGAAAAAATCAAGTAAAGTTACGATAGATAATATAAGACGAATACTTTCCAGTTTTTTCTCTTGGCTTGAGGACGAAGATTATATTTTGAAAAGTCCGGTCAGGCGAATACATAAGGTTAAGACCGGAACAAACATTAAAGAAACCTACTCTGATGAAGCACTTGAACTGATGAGGGATAATTGCACGGAACTCAGGGATTTGGCAATGATTGATATGCTTGCTTCAACGGGTATGCGTGTCGGAGAAATGGTGTTGCTAAATCGTGAGGATATAGATTTTAATGAAAGAGAATGTGTTGTTTTTGGCAAAGGCGATAAGGAGCGAATAGTATATTTTGATGCAAGAACAAAAATACATTTGCAGAATTACCTGAATAGTCGCAAGGACGATAATCCGGCACTTTTTGTATCATTACAATCTCCGTATAATCGAATGAATATCGGAGGTATTGAAGTGAGATTACGACAGCTTGGAAAACGATTGGGACTAAATAAGGTACACCCTCATAAATTCAGGCGAACACTTGCGACAATGGCAATAGACAAAGGAATGCCAATAGAGCAGCTTCAGCAGCTCTTGGGGCATAGAAGAATAGATACGACATTGCAATATGCAATGGTTAAGCAGAGCAATGTGAAAATTGCTCATAGAAAATACATTGGTTAAGGTGGTAGGAATGGAAAAAGGATATAAGATATTAGGCAATTACATTCGACTTGTGGACGAGCGTAATAGGAATTTAGCCATAACAAAGTTGCTTGGCGTAAGTATAAATAAAAAATTTATTCCTTCAATAGCAAACATTGTAGGAACTGATTTATCGAATTATAAGATAGTCAGAACGGGACAGTTTGCATACGGACCCGTTACTTCACGAAATGGAGAAAAAATTTCTATTGCTTATTTAGATGAAGAAGATTGTATTATTTCAAGCTCTTATACAGTTTTTGAAGTTGAAAATAAAGAGGAACTTGACCCTGAATATCTTATGCTTTGGTTCAGCCGACCAGAATTTGACCGTTATGCAAGATATAAGTCACACGGAAGCGTAAGAGAGATTTTCGATTGGAATGAGCTTTGTATGGTGGAACTTCCAGTACCGGATATTGAAAAGCAGAGAAAAATAGTGAAAGCCTACAAGACACTAACCGATAGAATCGCTTTGAAACAGCAGATAAATGATAATTTAGCAAATACAGAACAAGCAATTTTGGTTGAAACCGTAATCAATAATCATACTGTCCCAACAGCTCTTGGCGACCTTGTTGATTTCATTGATGGAGATAGAGGGAAAAATTATCCCACATTTGATGAATTTACCTCAACAGGTTATTGCCTGTTCTTAAATGCTTCTAATGTTACATCTACGGGCTTTAACTTTGATAATTGTATGTTCGTTTCAGAGGAAAAGGACAAACTAATGAATAAAGGACACCTATCTCCTTACGACATTGTTCTTACCTCTCGTGGAACGCTCGGCAATGTTGCTTTATATGACAAGCACATTAAGTATGAAAATGTGCGAATCAACTCCGGTATGCTTATCATACGCCCTAAGACTAAGAGGCTTTCTCCATATTTCATATATGCCTTATTGAAAAGCTCATATATGAAAGCTGCTATTGAACGATTTAAGTCCGGCTCTGCTCAACCTCAGCTACCAATCAAGGATTTGCAGAAAATCACTTTTGAAATACCGGAATCCGATACAGTTCTTGTTGCTTTAGACCGTCAATTTCTTGCTGTCGAGGAAAGCATATCAATAAACAATAATGAAATTGGCAACCTAAAAGAACTGAGTAACGTATTACTTGCTGAGTTAAGCCGCTAAATTATCATTTACTGCAAGGAGTGTGAAAAATGGATAAAGAAAAGTTAATCAAACTTGCAGAGGACTTATATCAAAGTGCATTTGACGCTAATGCGTATTATGCAATTATGATGCAGTATAGAGAAATGAGCAAGAAGTACAACAATGAAATGAATCTTTCGCCGGCTTTTTATCAAGTAGTGTATGGGGCGTTGCAAAAGGCTTGTTTTATGGAAATTGCAAAATTGTATGATAAAACAAAAGACGTTGTTTCAGTTGGTTTGCTCTTAAAGTATTGCAGAGATAATTTGGACTTATTTCCCGAATATAGAGATATAGTAACAATTAAGGAAGATGGCAGAGAATATTCTTTTCAAGTGCCATACCAGCATCATTTGAAGCCAACGGAAGAATGTTTCTATGAAAATGAAGTGAAAAGCCAAAGAGAAATTCTAAAACTGTTTGATACACCTGATTTTGAAAAAGTACCAGTACGAGTTAATCTGACATTTTCAGGGCTTTTAGAATTATATCAAAAGCGTTTTTGCTCTCTTAGCAAGAAACAAGAGAATATTCGTGTTCAAAGAAATAAAATATATGCTCATAATGATGAGAAACATATTTTAGCAGAAGAAAAGGTATGGGACAAAAATCCGGTTACATATCCTGACATTCAGGAGTTGATAGATTTTGCTCTTGATTGCACAAGGCTAATACTTGGGGCATTGACTGGAGTGAGCCGTGCAGTGAGTTATGGAAATATAGATGATATGGAAGGAACTCTAATGCTTGCAAAATTGGGACTGAAATATCAGGATTATGAAATGGAACAGCGACATAAGCAAATATTGAAAGAGATATATGCTGATAAAAAGGAGTGAACGCAATGGCAAATTTTAATGAACACGCATTGGAAATGTCAATAATGGAGTTGTTCAAAGACGAGGGGTACACCTATGTCAGCGGCGACCAGATACATAGAGAAAGGACAGAGGTTTTGCTTACGGACGACCTGAAGCAATACCTCTATAATCGCTATGCGAAAGATGGTATCACACCGAGTGAGGTGGATAGTGTCATTCTAATGCTGCGTAATATTTCCGGTACGATTTATGAAGCAAACAAAGCTGTATTTAAGTTGCTCTGCGATGGATTTATTCTTAACCGTGAGGATAGAACGCAGAAAGACCTCTATATTGAACTTATTGATTTCGACACTCCCGAAAACAATATATTCAAAGTGGTTAATCAGTTTGAAATTGAAGGCGTAAATAATCAGTTGCGTATTCCTGATGGCATTGTGTTCGTAAATGGTATTCCTGTTGTTGTTCTTGAATTTAAGAGTGCGGTACAAGAGAATACGACCATAATGGACGCATATAAGCAGCTTACAATCCGTTACCGTAGAGATATTCCGGAGATTTTCAAATACAATGCGTTTGTTGTTATCAGTGACGGAGCAAATAATAAATACGGTTCTTTCTTCAGCCCGTATGACTTCTTCTATGCGTGGAGAAAGATAAACTCAGACGATAAAGAACTGGACGGTATCAATTCTCTTGTAACAATGATAAAGGGACTTTTCCGAAAAGACCGTTTACTTGAAGTTATCAAAGATTTTATTTATTTTCCGGATAACTCAGATAAGGATTTGAAGATAGTGTGCCGTTATCCACAGTTCTTTGCGGCAAATAAATTGTATGAGAATATCAAGGCTCATCTTCGCCCTGAAGGAGATGGTAAAGGTGGTACATACTTCGGAGCGACAGGGTGCGGCAAGAGTTATACAATGCTTTTCCTTACCCGTATGCTGATGAAAAGCAAATACTTTTCTTCTCCGACTATTCTCATTATTACGGATAGAACAGACCTTGACGACCAGCTTTCCAAACAGTTTGTAGGTTCAAAGAAATATATCGGGGATGAAACGGTTGTAAGTATTGAGTCCCGTGAGAAACTTCGTGAGGAGCTTCAGGGACGAGAGAGTGGCGGTGTTTATCTGACGACCATTCAGAAATTCACAGAGGATTTGCAGCTTCTTACGGACAGAACAAATGTTATTTGTATTTCTGATGAAGCACACAGAAGCCAAATCAATCTCGACCAAAAGGTTAAGATTACAGAGTCAGGTGTTCAGAAAACCTATGGATTTGCCAAGTATCTGCACGACTCTTTACCAAATGCAACTTATGTTGGATTTACCGGAACTCCGGTTGATGGAACAATCGAAGTCTTTGGTGGTGTTGTAGACGCATATACAATGACAGAAGCAGTTAAGGACGGTATTACAGTTAATCTTGTTTACGATGGTCGTGCAGCTAAAGTTATGCTTAATCAGGACAAGGTAAGACAGATTGAAGAATACTATGCTCAGTGTGAACTTGAGGGAGCAAATGAACATCAAATAGAAGAAAGCCAGAAAGCAGTTGCCAAAATGGAAGTTATTATTGGCGACCCTGACAGACTTCGTGCTGTTGCGGAGGACTTTATCAAGCATTATGAAACCCGTGTGGCAGAAGGTGCAACCGTAGCAGGTAAAGCAATGTTTGTATGTTCCAACCGAAACATAGCATACGATTTCTATAAGATAGTAAAGGAACTCAGACCGGAATGGACAGAAAAGAAAATTTGTGATGACGGGGTCGTTCTGAGTGAAAAAGATAAAAAAGAGTTGAAGCCAATGGAAAAAATCAAGTTGGTTATGACTCGTAATAAAGATGATGAAAAAGACCTATTTGATATGCTTGGCACAAAAGAGGATAGGAAAGAATTTGACCGTCAGTTCAAAAATCCGAAATCAAACTTTAAGATTGCCATTGTTGTAGATATGTGGCTGACTGGTTTTGATGTGCCGGAGCTTGATACGATTTACATTGATAAGCCTATTCAGCAGCATACCCTTATTCAGACGATTTCTCGTGTAAATCGTGTATGCGAGGGCAAGGATAAAGGTTTGATTGTTGACTACATAGGTATCAAGAAAAATATGAACACTGCCCTCAAGAAATATACGAATTTTGAGAGCGAAGAATTTGAAGGTGTGGAGCAGTCTATCACGATTGTAAAAGACCAGTTAGAAGTTCTTGGTCAGATGTTCCATAACTTTAATAGCATTGATTTCTTCAATGGTTCGCCTACCGAACAGCTTGCCTGCCTGAACCGTGCGGTTGAGTATGTGCAGTTGTCTGAAGAACTGGAAAGAAGATTTATGGCAGCAGTCAAGAGAATGAAACAGGCATTTAACCTTTGTAGTTCAAGTGAAAAATTCTCTGATGAAGATAAGGATTATATCCATTTTTATTGTGCTGTCCGTTCTATCCTTTTCAAGTTGACAAAGGGCGACGCACCGGATATTGAGCAGATGAACGCTCGTGTTCGCAAAATGCTTGAGGGTGCAATTCAGTCTGATGGCATTGAGGAATTATTTGAAACCGGAAAGCATATATCAGTGGATATTTTCAGCGATGAGTATATGGATAAGATAAATGCTATTCAGTTGCCAAATACGAAAATCAAGATACTTCAAAGACTTCTTTCTCAGGCGATTGACGAGTTTAAGAAAGTCAATAAGATTATGGGTGTGGAATTTGCAGACAGACTCAAGAAAGTTGTTGATGAGTATAATAACCGACGTCGTGATGAAGCGTATGCCAACGAAGTCCTTGATGATGTTGCGGAGCAGCTTGCACAGTTGTTGTCTGAACTGAAAACAGAAAAGAACTCCTTCAAGAATATGGGTATAGATTATGAAGAAAAAGCTTTCTATGATATTTTGAAAGCAGTTTCCAAGAAGTTTGAGTTTGAATATCCGGACGATAAAATGATTGAATTATCCAAGAGGATAAAGCTGATTGTTGATGATAAGTCACGCTATACCGATTGGTCTGCCCGTGATGATATTAAGGCAAACTTGCAAGTGGATTTGATATTGCTGCTTGATGAGTTCGGCTATCCGCCAGTAACCATTGATGATGTTTACAAGGAAGTTCTTGAGCAGGCAGAGAATTTCAAGAAGTATGCACAGTAAATGAGAGGTGTAAATGTAAATATGTTTTATGACGATTTAAATACAGAAGAACAAGTATCATACCTTATTAAACCAATCCTTCAAGTCCTTCAGGAAGCAGGTGGACAGTTAGAGCGTTCTGAAATTAGAGACAGAATTAGTGAGTTAGATGAGCATATTGCTGAATTTGAACAGAAACTATATACATCTAATAAAACAGGAAATCAGTACAAAAAATTTGATTTTAAGTTTAATTTTGCTATTAAAGAGCTTAGTTATGTCGGACTCATATCTTATGTGAAATTCAATCCAAAGATTACACTTACTCAAGATGGAGCAAATGTAGATTTAACAGATTTTGATGTTAAGACAGAAGTAAGGGATAAGGCACGAAGCTATTGGGAGGAACATTCGACTAAGAACAAATCGAAAAACAAGCCAGTAGAAACACTGGAGGTTGAAGACGAGGAGAATGAATCCACAGATGACGAATTGTTAGATGATTTCAAGGTAAAACTTCAGAGTGCAATCGCAAATATGTCTCCAGCAAAGTTTGAACAATTTTCACGAGCACTTCTTACAAAGATGGGAGTGGAGTTTACCAACAAAGGCGTTCAGGTGTCAAATGATGGTGGTATTGATGGTTATGGATATCACGTAGATGCCGATGATTTTAGAACAACCAGAGTGGTTATTCAGTGTAAAAGATTTAATTCAAATCCAGTGAGTGAGCCGGATATCAATCAATTTCTTGGGGCAATGAACAAATATCAAGCCGATTATGGAGTATTTATTACTAATAGCCGATTTACCAATAAGGCAAGAGAGTCTGCGAGAGAAGGTACGCCGATAACATTGATTGACGGAAATGATTTAATCAGACTGGTTATTAAATATGAATTGTATATAACACCAGTCACAACATATGTATTGGATGGTTTCTATACCGAGGATTGACACTAACGATAGCATATTTACTCGAGGGAATATTTAGAAGGGAGCATAGAATGATGTCAAAGCAAAAGACCTATATCGCAATCGACCTTAAATCATTCTATGCTTCTGTGGAGTGTAAAGAGCGAAATCGTGACCCTTTGACAACAAATCTTGTGGTTGCAGATAAGAGCAGGACAGAGAAAACTATCTGCCTTGCGGTATCTCCGTCATTAAAAAGTTATGGGATACCCGGCAGACCACGCTTGTTTGAGGTCGTACAAAAGGTAAAAGAAGTTAATAACACCCGAAGATGGAAAGCACCAAATCGTACATTTACTGGTTCGTCTGATGACAGTACAGAATTAAATGCGAATCCGGCACTGGAGATTGATTATATCGTTGCACCACCTCGTATGGCATACTATCTGGAGTATAGTACCAAGATTTACAGTGTTTACTTGAAATACATCGCTCCGGAAGATATTTTCCCTTACTCGATTGATGAAGTATTCATAGATGCAACCAATTATCTGAATACCTATCAGATGACTGCAAGGGAACTTGCCATGACGATGATACAAGATGTTTTGAAAACAACAGGAATCACAGCAACAGCCGGAATCGGCACGAATATGTACTTGTGTAAGATTGCAATGGATATCGTGGCAAAGCATATTGAGCCGGACAAGGACGGTGTGCGAATTGCCGAATTGGATGAAATGTCTTACCGCAGACAGCTATGGAATCATAGACCGCTTACAGATTTCTGGAGAGTTGGTAAAGGCTATGCAAAGAAACTGGAAGAACATGGACTTTTTACTATGGGAGATATTGCAAGGTGTTCCATCGGAAAGTCGAATGAACTGTATAACGAAGAACTGCTCTACAAGCTGTTTGGAATCAATGCGGAATTGCTAATTGACCATGCTTGGGGATATGAACCTTGTACGATGGAGCAGGTCAAAGCCTATAAGCCGGAAACCAATAGTGTATGTTCAGGACAGGTACTTCACTGCCCGTATGATTACGAAAAGGCAAAGTTGATTGTAAAAGAAATGACCGACCAAATGGTGCTTGATTTGGTGGATAAAGGACTTGTAACTGACCAGCTTGTGTTGACAATCGGCTATGATATTGAGAATTTAAGTAATCCGAACCTAAAATATCAATACAAAGGCGAGGTTACGATTGACCGATATGGACGCAAAGTTCCAAAGCACGCACACGGAACAGCGAATCTTGAGAAAAAGACTTCCTCTACTCGATTGATTACCAACGCCGTGATGGACTTGTATGACAGGATAGTTGACGAGCATTTGCTTGTACGCAGAATAACAATCACAGCGAATAAACTTGTTGATGAAAAATCCGTCAAGCAGGAAGATGAATACCAGCAACTCGACCTCTTTACCGATTACGAAGCACAGAGGAAGAAGCAGGCGGAGGAAGAAGAAAAATTAGAACGGGAAAGGCGTATGCAAGAAGCAATGCTGAGTATCAAAAAGAAGTTTGGCAAGAATGCTGTGTTGAAGGGAATGAACCTTGAAGAAGGTGCAACCGCCAAAGACCGAAACGAGCAAATCGGCGGTCATAAGGCTTAAATAAA
>ENA-OZAU01000459-OZAU01000459.1-human-gut-metagenome-genome-assembly--contig:-NODE-459-length-21512-cov-9.999627_pt1 | contig 21512 bp, 10 predicted proteins | sample MGYA00243303_ERZ653503 | MGnify/ENA primary metagenome ERZ653503 (study PRJEB26926, sample SAMN06165049) | human gut metagenome | biome: ENVO:00009003; feature: ENVO:2100002; material: ENVO:00002003...
TGAAGGAGATCGCGGCCGTGTGCGGCATCGACAAGGTGCTGACCACCCACTGCGCACGCCACACCTTCGCCTGCATGGCCGTCGAGTACGGCATGCCGATCGATGTGCTGGCCAAGATTCTCGGCCACTCGAACACCAACATGACGCGCCACTACGCCAAATTCTCCGAGACGGTCATCGGCCGCGAGATGGAAGCGTTCGGCGAGCGGCTGGCGTCGGCTACTTGATACCTGAAAGGATTCGGCCAAAAGCGCCCCTCGGATGAGGGGCGCCGACGCCTATCGCTGGCTCTCTTCAATCAGAGAGTTGCGCAGCAGATCCAGAAACCGTGTCAGCCGCAACTTGCGGTTGATGACCCCACGGCGGCACTGGATGGGATTGTTGATACGGACATTGAACATCCACGAGAACAGCTCGACCAACTGTTCCACATTGGCACGGGTACCGTCGATACGCCGTCCCACGCCGGCAGTATGCAACGCCGTAATCAGCTCCATGAGATCCGTCGGCGTGAACGGCTCGGCCAGATAGAGCGCCGAGCGGGGTTTTTCGGGTTCCCGCAACCGGTTCATGACCGCAGAATGCTCGATACGCAGATGGACCATCCGCATCTCAAATTCCAGATGTGAGACGGCTCCTTCCCAAAGCGCGACAAGCGCCGCCGGACGCGGATCGTGCATTATTACGGGATTACATGACAGGAATTGCGTTCAGGGACAACAGACAAATGTCCACGGGGGCAAATATGCCAGTCGGCAGAAAACGTAAATCATCACTCAAATATCAAAGATTTTTATTTCAGATTGATACATTTAAAACATTAAATTTCAATAAATCTTGCTAAAACATGCAATTGTCTGAATGCTTATATTGCAGTTCTCGTAGAAATATTCTAAAAAAAGATAGGATGGTTTTAGCCATCCTATCCCAGTGAGCAATCTCGTAATTTTGAACTTTTTATTTTAATGTTTTAACACATTATAGATAAGAGATTTTCACTCGAAATTATTTGTCGGTTGACAAATGCCTTCCACACTTTGAAGCGTTACTGGTCTGACCGTTATTAGCGTTTCAACCACATCTTCTTGTCCTTACCTTACACTTAATGCCGGAGCGGCACGAATATTACAGATTATAGCATTCGCCTCATTTCCAGAGAAAACTCGGCACGGGATGTTCGGGCATTGCGCACGTCATCCGGAATGATCGTCCGGGAATATACGCTGGTTTCGGCCGGCTCGGTTCGGGTGGTCATCGTCAGGGTGTTCCCGCCATTCGTCAACTCGAAATCGTAGCCGTTGCCCCAGCTCTCGCCGTCGTCGTACACTCCGGTCAGCCGGGATCCGTCGATCGAATAACGCCCGGTGTATTTGGTGTAGTTCGATGTTTCGACCTTCTGATAAAGTCCGAATGTCGCTGCCGAAGTGAATTCTACGTATACCTCAAATCCTTCGGGAGCATTCTCTGACCAAGAAGTAAGGCGCCATTCGCCTACGATTTCCGACTGAATGTTGGGGGCATCGTCGTCATCCGAACAGCTTGCGGCGAAAATGCCGAGCAGGGAGAAAACGAGCAGATGATAAAGATGTTTTTTCATTGCAAGCACTGTTTTTATAACCAACCTCCGTTTGCTGCGCCGGCCGAACGGGCGATGACGGCGAATTCCTTGGTGATGACCATGCCGCCCATCACGACGCCCGTTCCAGGTTTCGTACCGCCGGCTATCGCCGAAACCTTGATTTTGGCCGATCCGGGTTTCGTGCATTTGATCATCAGTTTTCCATTATACATTTTGGGAGCCGCCTTGATGCCAAGCTTTTCCATATCCTTGGCCGACATCTGGATATCGGTATAGGTAAGGTCTTCGGCACCCTGTCCGAAATGCTGCGTCAGCGGAATGAGCTGCACCTCGCCCAATGCGACCTGCAGACAAGGCGTTCCTTCAATCTGCATGAGCAGCTGATAGGCATCGGTAATGCCGGTGCCCATTTTGCCGCGGTAAATCGACACGTCGGCGATCGTAGCTTTCGAGCCTTCGCCCAGCCGGGAGTCGATTTCATTGACCGAGGTGAGCAGCATGGTCTTGAATTCGTCGAGCGAGTATCTCTTCCCTTTCTCCAGGGCATAGGAGAGGCCGAGTGCGGCTACGCCCGAGACGTGCGGGCAAGCCATCGAGGTTCCCTGCATGTAGCCGTAATCCGCTCCGTTGCTCGTTTCGGAGCAGAGCGTCGAAAGGACGCCGGCTTTCTCCCCACCGCTCAAACCGCTCGTTTCGCCGCCGGGAGCCGCGATATTACAGCCGGAACCGTAGTTGGTATAATTGGCCGGCAGGTAGTCGGGCGAGAACGAGGTGACGGAGATATAATCACGATAGCCTGCCGGATAGCCGGACATGGCTGTCGATTCGTTGCCGGCGGAAAAAATGATCAGTCCGCCGTCGAGGGCCTCGCAGTTCTTCTGGGCGGCGAAGTACTGAAGCGCCTCGTAATCCATCGGCGATTGTTTGATGAACATGTTGTCCGACGTGTATATTCCCGCCTTGATGCCCCACGAGCACTGGAGGATGGAGGCACCGTGATCCGCGGCGTATTTTACGGCACGGCTCGACACGAGGGCGTCACCCGTCAGGTCTCCCGAGAAGATCTGACACGACATGAGACGCACACCGTCTCCCTTGCCCGTACCTCCGGCCACGCCGCAGACGCCGATGCCGTTGTTATTGACGGCGGCTACCGTGCCCGCAACGTGCGTTCCGTGTCCCGAATCGCCCTTCTGACCCCATGAAATGGGACCGTCGGCAGCGAAGTTCCATCCGTGAATGTCCTGGTTCTTGTATTCGGGCGAAGGGTTCGGATTGATCCACATGTTGGCCGCCAGATCCGGATGAGTGTATTTCACCCCTTCGTCCACGATGGCGACGATGACTTCGGGATTACCTGCCGTGAGCTTCCATGCGTCGGCCACATTGATGTCGGCTCCGGCCACCGATGTAGTGGCAACGGCCTGGTCGGCATTGTTGATGTAATGCCACTGCCAGAAAAGATTCGGGTCGTTGAAATCCGCTGTAACCAAAGCGCGGGTCTGGCCGTTCGCCGTTGCTTGAAACGGATAGGTTTTGCAGTCGGAAGCCCGGTAGAGACGGGTGCGGAACTGTACTTTCGAGATTTCGGCGACACCTGCGAGTCTCTCGGCCGCCTTGTCGAGATCCTCTTCCGATGCGAACCCGAGCACATACCATCTGTGAAGCCCTGCCGCACGGGTGCGGGCCTCGTGTTCGCCGGCTTCGGGGAAGACGCGCTCCAGCGAGGTGACATGCAGGTCGTTCAGGATGTCATCGACGGATTCGATGCCCGAACGGGTCAGCGCCGAACGGGTCTTGGCCGCATTCAACGCATTCTGTTCGAGACTGGGAATGGCTTCTTCGCCAAATTTTACGATGAGCGAACCGGCCACGGCGTCGTCCGACGTATTGCAGATTTTGCCCGAAGTCTCGATTTCGGGAGCGGAATCCCCGCGGTTCGGTATTTCCTGCATGGGATCCGTCGAGCAGGCGGCCAGCAGCAGGGAGGCGAAAATCAGGAGTTTCGTTTTGTTATGCATATATCATGCTGATTTTTGAGTCCGGCAGGTTGTTTTTGGCTTGAAAAAAAGGGAGAGGCCGACACTTGCCGGACGACCGGCCTCTCCCGATCCGATATTACTTGAGCGTGATTTCGGCAGCGGCCGTTTTCCGGAACCGGAGTTCCGATCCCGAACCGTTCGCACGCTGCACAGCGTCGCTGAATCCGACCGTAGCCCTTACGGCTTTCGCTTCAGGAGCCGATGCGGGCAGGAATCTTTTCGCATAATCGGTCGGTACGGTTTTGACGGAACTGCGTTCTGTAGAAACGGAGAATTCGAGCCGTTCGACGTAATTCCGCGGCTGCCGGAGCTCTGCGGCCATCCGGCGCAATTCTGCGATCCGCTCTGCGGCCAGTTCGGGAATGCCGCCCATATCCTTGGCGGGATCGACGAGCAACATATCCGTAAGGATCGAATAGGGGGTCGTCGTACTCAACGTATACAGATAACGGAACGTGGCCCCCTGCTCGACATAGTTCGGGGTGGGCACGAAATAGATGTAACCGTCGGCCACGGCGCCTCCGATGAACGGATAATTGACCGCATAGAGGGCTTCGGGATTCTCCTCCGAGACGCAGCCGGCGAGGATGTCCTCTCCGTTGATGACACCGATCGGCGTTTGCGAAAGAAGCGGGGAGATAGCGCCGGTTATGCCTGCGAGCGGAGCAGTGGAGGGAACGTAGACCGCCGGAATCCGACCGCCTTCGTCGAACTCGACCCCGGGGAGTCCCGTGATGGTCAGCAGATCGGCCGAACTGCTTTCTGCCGGGTCGTCTTCGATGGTCACCGTGCCGATCTTCCGTCGCATCGGCTTCTCATCCATGACGTTGACGGCATAATAGTTCCATTCGGTCGAAATCAGGTACTCCTTCGAGGGCTGCTCTTTCTGCGGCAGGAAGTCCGAGTAGAGGAACTCGCTCTCCAATCCCGGGTTGTATACACCGGTGGTCTTGATGGATGCCGTGAAGAGTTTGCTGGCATATCCGTTGTAAGCCAGTCCGGCGAACGTGTACTCCGTGTCGCCGTTCAGCCCCGTGAGCATGACGCTGTAATGTCCGCCGTTGATGGCGTCGAGCTGCTCTTTGGTGAAATCCTTGCCCTCCTCTTTGAGGAAAGCCGTCATGTCCAATCCTTGGATGTCTTTTGTCTTGAAGACTCCGTGTTTGATAGATTCAATCCCCTCGCCATAGGCCCAGAATTTCGCCGCATTGTCCGTCGTAATGCCTTGTCCCGCGAATTCGTTCGTGGCTTCGAGCCCGATGTTGAGAATGACGGAAACCTTGTCCTCGTCGCCCTTGGCGATATATCCGAACGAAATGGAGGCGTAGCCCTGCATTTTCAGATTCTGCGACGCCGTTTCGCCGCCCTCCGGATTCGCCTCTTCGTCCGAACCGTAGATGCAGCCTACAAGCGTGTACTTGCCGGTGCCGCCTTCCAGATCCTGAACGGAAATCGTCCCCGAAACAGTGATCGTCTTGATGAGTTCCGCGGCGATCTTGCCATCGGCCATCTCCTGTGCCTTGAGGCTCGCCTCGCCGTCGCTCAAATTGCCCGTGAAGATCGCATAGCGGAACTCTCGGGTGTCCTCGGAGAGGGTGGCGCCGATTTCGACGACACCGTCTGCGGGTTCGCTTTTGGTGAGGGCCACCGAGTAATCGTAGACCCTGGCTCCGGGAAGCATGATCCGCTGCAGACCGTTTGCGTTGGCATAGAAGAATTTTCCGGCATATTCACCTTCGCTCGGTTCGAGCACGATACCCTGCGCCGGGAAGGTAATCACGCCGTTATTGAGCGTGCCATATTGTCCGGCTGATTCGTCCATGGCGAAATTTTCCGGTGTCTGCGATGCGATGTACCACTCACCCATATCGGAAAAGAGGGTCAGACCGGTCGATTGGTAGGGATAATAGACCTTGTTCGGATCCGAGGCATCGACATAGGTCCAGACGTTGCGGTTCTCGTGGTTTACCTGTCCTCCGGCGAAGATGTTCATCAGCTCCGGAGTGTAGGCTTTCATGCGGTAATAGCCCTTCTTGTCCGAACGCTCGTAGATTTCGAGTTCGATTTCGGGGTTCGGATTAGCATTGGGGTTGTCTATCGACGCGAAGTTGCCCAGAATGTCGTCGCGGTAGCGGCCTTTGGTCTCACCGGTCTTTTCGTCGGTGACCAATTCCCATTTGGCCAGCACGAGCGATATCGAAAGGTTCACCTTATCGGCACCGTAGATCGAAGCGTAGCGCGGATCTTCGATGTTGATATCGCAAGTGTAGGTCGTGCCCATTTGGGCCTTGGGGAAACTGATCGTAAAGGTCGTCTCGTCCTCTCCGGCATCGAATGCGATCGGCTCGACGACGAAAATATCCTCGACGTTGGACTTCACGACGACCGGAACGACGATCGGATCCACGGTGTTGCGCCGTTTGACCGTATAGGTCGCTTCGGTCTGGGTTCCCGGTTCGAACTCCAGATCGGTCCGAGTAGCCTGCTTCTTCGGGAAGTAGACACCGTAGCAATCGGGATTCTCCGCGGTTCCCTGCGTATAGTTCACGTCGTCCTCGCAGCCGGCAAGGACAAGAAGTGCCAGCAGGAACGGTAATATATGCTTGAATGTCTTCACGGTAATTTGCTTTTAGATTTGACAGCTTGATCGCAGATGGTCATCACCCGTTCCACGGCTTGACCGTTTGCGAAGGATCGGGATTGTTCTGCGTGGCGATGACGGGGTTGTTCTGCGTCTCACCGCGCGAGATCACGAAGTTCCAGTAGGGTGCACGGCCTTCCGTATTCAGCCGGTACGAGGCAGGAGAGTTGGTTCCCACATAGCCCCGTCGGGTGGACATGTCGAGCCGCTTCATGTCGAACATGACGATGCCTTCGCCCCAGAACTCGATGCGCTTCTGAAGCATCAGCTCGTTGGTGAAATTTTCAACCGACGACGACATGTTCGTACAGTCGTAACCTCCGCCCACAATGCGGTAGTTGTTCATGAACTCATTGAGCAGCCGAATTCCTTCGCCAAGATTTTCATGCGCCTTGGCCTCGGCCTCGATGAAGTACATCTCCTCGACGCGCATGTAGGGATGGTCTGCGGCTCCGCCGACCTTGAAATCCTCATAAGCGCCCTGCGCCGGACGGAACTTGATGTTCGCGTAATCGGGCAGTTCATTGAAGTATTCCTTCCCCTCTTTGCGGCAGCTTTTGTAGTCGTAGGACTCCTTCTCCGGGTCTTTGCGGTCGGGATCGAGCCACGAATGGCGGCGGAAGTCGCGCAGGTCGATACTGTTGTAAAGGTTGCTGTTGATGCAGCGGCAGGCGTCGTTTCCGTAGGCGCTCCACGCATTCTCCGTGCTCATGTGCGCCGTGAAGCAGAACAGGTTGGCAACGCTTTCGCTCGGCAGGGCGAGGCCCCAGATCCAGGCATTGTTCGCCGTGGCGCTGTTGAAGCCGTTCGAGGGGTCTTCCCACTGCTCCTGCGTCAGGGGCGTACAGCCGCTGGCGTTAATGGCCAAGCGGGCGTACTCGGCGGCGGAAACATAGGCTTCGGCGTCGTTCTTGGCCGTACCGCGCTCAAGCCAGGCCCGAGCTTTCAGGCCGTAGACCAGCGCCGGACTGATCGTATACTTGTCGGGAGCAGTAAAGCCGCTCAATAGTTCTTCGGCCTTGTCCAGGTCGGGGAAGATCACTTGATCGTAGATGTCGTCGACCTTGGCACGGGGGTTGTTCTTGGCCTCGGCCTCGGTAGTCTCGGGCAGTACGATGGGCACGCCCAGCCCGAGAACCCCGGGCGCTTCAGTGTAATTGTTCTCCTTGAACTCGTACAGACGCACCAGATCGAGGTAGAACATGGCCCGATAGGCGTAGGCGAAGCCCAGATAGGACTTCTGCGTGGCGTCGAGCGTTGCGAAATCCGAGGCGTCGATCTGTTTGATGACGTTGTTGGTCGCCATGATCCACGCATAGTAGTTGTTCCACGTGAGCGCACCCACGGCATAGTCGGCGCCGAGCGCTTCGTTGGTTCCCCACTGTGCGAACCAGTCGTAGCCGATATTGCCGCCAATGGCGACGTCGCCCGTCATGGATTCCGTGGCGATATGGATGGCCGGCAGGGCAAAATCCCAGGCTTGGCCTTCGCTTGCATAGCCTGCGGAACCGGCCTGTACGAGCGAGGCCGGAATGCCTTCTATCAGCGTTTCGAGGGTGACCTGATCCTCGGTAGCTATTTCATAGGGGTCGGCTTCTTTGATGCAGCTGCTTGCCAGCAAAGCTGCCGCCAGCGTCGCGAGCGTTATGTTTGTCGCTTTTTTCATATGCATGTCGTTTGTCGTAAAGTGTTTGAGGCCGATTAGAATTGAATGTTGATGCCGCCCGAAATCGTCCTTACAGGCGAATAGGTGGCCTGGCTCGTCGATCCCGAATAAGAGTAGCGGGGATCGAATCCCTGACGTTTGGACCAGTACCAGACATTCTCGCAGGCAAGGTAGACGCGCACCTTCTCGATTCCGACCTTCTTGGTGAAATTCGACGGCAGCGTGTAGCCGAAGTTGATGTTCTGTAGGTTCAGGTAGCTGGCGTCCGTAAGGAAACGATCAGACATACCGTTCTGATCCTTGTCTTCATACTGCAGGCGCGGGATGTTCGACGACGCATTGTCCGCCGACCATGCATTGAGGATGTCCTTGTGCCAGTTCATACCCGTCGTCTTGTTGGCCGGCGAGTACATCGCCGCGGAGTATCCCGAGTCGTAAGCCAGACCGCCGATCTGGTAGGTGAAGGCCACGCTCAGGTCGAAGCCCCGGAAATTGACACTCGTGCCGAAACCACCGTAGAGATCGGGAATCGGGTCGCCGCAGAGATAGTCCGACGCCTTGGCATATTCAGTCGTCGTAACGCGCTTGCCCGTCGGGTTGCCCTTGTCGTCGGTTTCGTTCATGTACCACATCGAAAGGCCCTCGTCCGAAACACCGGCATATTTCCTCATGTAGAAAGTGTACATCGGAAGCCCTTCTCCGAAGAAAGTGGAGCCGCTCACGTAACCGGAGTAGCCATCGACCTGTTTGGTTCGTCGTTCAGAAGGTAGCATGGTGATCTTGTTGCGCAGGTGCGTCATGTTGAGGTTGATGTCCCACTGGACATGCTCCCGTCGGATCGGCGTAAAGTTCAGCTCGATTTCGACGCCGCTGTTGCGCATGTCGCCCACGTTGGCGTAGTAGGACGAATAGCCCAGCGACGGAGCTACCGGGAACGACAGCAGCATGTCGGTCGTCTTGCGGAGGAAATATTCGACGCCTCCGGAAACCGTACCGCGCAGGAAGCTGAACTCCACACCGGCGTTGAAGTTGGAGTTGGTCTCCCAGGTGATGTTCTCGGATCCTTTGGCGTTGAAGACGGTCGAGACCTTTCCGTTGGCGTTTTCGATCGTGTAGGTGTTCGTGTAGCGGAAGTTACCGATGTTGTCGTTACCCTGCGAGCCGATCGAGGCCTTCAGCTTGAGATTGTCGAGCCATTCATAGGTGCTCTCCATGAAATTTTCTTTCGAAATGATCCATGCGCCGCCCAGCGACCAGAAGTTGCCCCAGCGGTGGTCGGGGTGGAAGCGCGAAGAAGCGTCGCGGCGGTAGGAGGCCGAGGCGAAATATTTGCCTGCGTAATCGTACATGACACGGGCGAAATAACCCTCGTTGTTGTACTCAACCCGGTAAGAGCCGGCTCCCTGTTTGTCGATGATCGCCCCGGCAAGCTCGTCGTTTTCCTGCGTCAGCATATTGCTTTTCGTGGCCGACAGCGTGTAAATGCGGTTCTGGTAGGACTCGTGGCCCAGCATCACGTTGATGTTGTGCGAGCCTATCTGCTTGGTGTAGTTGAGAATCTGCTGTAGGTTGAGGTCGAAATTCCGTTGATGGCCCTTCGAGACCATGCCTTTTTCGCTGGCGAACTGTCCGAACCAGGGATTCGTAACCGAGGTGGAGCGGGTTTCGTCGAGCGAAACGCCGGCGTTGAACGTGAATTTGAAATCCTTGAGGAAGGTGACGTCGATATATCCCGTACCGTTGAAAGCATTGCCTTCGGCTTCCTGTTTGTTGAGACGCGAATCCGAGAGGGCGTTGCTGTTGGGGAAGAGCGAACGCTCCATACCGGCATTGTCGCCGTTGCCGTAGTCGTAGAGCTTGATGCCGTCCTCGTTGTACATGACATTACCCTCGCCGTCGCGGATGTAGAGCGGATAGATCGGACCGACGGCCGTCGTATAAGCGAAAACGTTGCCCGACGAGTTACCGGCGCCGCTGTCGTCGATCTGGTTGTAGCGGAAATGCGTGTAGTTGGCATTGGCGCTGAACTTGAGCCACTTCTTGGCCTGATAGTCCACGCGCAGACGGGCCGTATAACGATCCATGTCCGAGTTGTAGGCGATACCTTCGTTGTTCAAATAGCCGAACGATCCGTAGATCGAGGCGTTCCCGGTCTGGCCGGAGATCGAAGCGTTGTACTCCTGACGCAGGGACGAGCGGAAAGCCGCATCGGTCCAGTCGTCGGGACGGATGTAGTACTCCTTGCCCTCATAGACGAGACGGCGGCCGAGAGTCGCAGCGGGATTGACCTTACCGTTGATGCCGATGAACTCCTGCCCGGAAGGAACCGTATAGACCATATAGCCCAGACCTCCGTCATTCGCATTGGCCGTCAAATTCGTATTGGCGCGCAAATGGGCCTCGCCGACACTCATTCCCGAATTGACATAGTAGTTTTTCAGCGCACTGTAATGCAGTTCGTAAAATTGCGCCGGGTTGGTAATGTACGCATAATCCTGGACGGCGCGCGAATTGACGCCCCACTTGGCGTCGATTGTCACGTGAGCCTCCTGCGACTTGGCCTTTTTGGTGGTGATCATCACTACGCCGTTGGCGCCGCGGGCGCCGTACAGCGAGTTCGAGGCGGCGTCCTTCAACACAGTCATCGATTCGATGTCACTCGGGTTGAGGTTGTTCAGGTCTCCCGAGTAAGGCATGCCGTCCACGATCCAGAGCGGATCGTTGCCGGCGTTGAGCGAACTGAAACCGCGGATGCGGATCGTCGGACTCTCTCCCGGCTGTCCTGAGGTGTTGGTCAGCTGCACGCCCGCGACCTTTCCGGCCAGAGCCTGCGCTACGTTCGACTGCTGCGACTTGGCGATGTCGTCCGATTTGATGACGGTCGCCGAACCGGTGAAAGCCTCCTTTTTTGCCGTACCGAACGCCACGACGATCACGTCGTCGATAGCCTGTGTGTTCTCTTTCAGCACGACGTCGATCCGGGTTTGCGTTCCCACCTTGATCGTGTGGGACTGATAACCCATGAACGATACGACCAGCACATTGTCCGGTGCGGCTTTGATCGAAAAGCTGCCGTCCGCACCGGAGGTCGTACCCTTCGTAGTGCCTTCGACCAGAATGGTGGCGCCGACGATGCCGGCCCCCGCATGATCTTTGACCGAACCCGTAATTTCCCGTTCCTGCGCATGGGCGGACAAGAACAGGCCGAGAACAGCCATCAATGATAGAAAGATTTTTTTGGTCATAAATGCGCCATTTTAACGCTGGTAAAAAAATGATTGTAGAAAATTTGCCGTCTTCGTGTCCCGGCGCGGAGCCGAAACATTCCTCCTCCCCTTCCGGAAGCCCGGAGGGGGGGGGATGTCATCCGCCTGTCCGGTCACCGAACCGGCCGGATCGCAGCCTATTCGTAGAAATCGTCTGCAAGGTCGTTCGGCTTCGAGCCCGAATACTTGTCAGCCTTGCCCCGGAATTCGATGATCAAGGTGTTTCCGGTTCCGGTCGGATCAGGGTTCCATGTACTGAATACTCCCCAATCGACCATCGAGAATTTGAAGATCCACTCCTTGTTCTCCTGCTTGACGGTCACTGCCGCCTTCTCGGGACACCGCATGCAGTACTTAGCCTTGTCGGAATATCCGTACCCGTTATATGAGGACAGATACATATACTGGAACCTGAGGTTCCATTTGCAATTCGTGCCTTCCGCAGGCAGGTCGATCTCTCCTTCATGGTCGAGGTAGCTGTCCGGCAGGAAAAACATCGGAGTAGTATTATCCGCATCGATACTCTCGGTGAAAGCATTCCGGAAATAGAAGCAATATCCCGATAGCAGATCGCCGGTATAACTATCCCGATAAGCCGGGTCGTGCCGCACCTCCATCGCCGTAACGGGCCAATACAGCATGTCCTTGTTATCCTTGTCCAGGAATTTGATATAGGGCTCGAACGGTTTGACGGGCTTCAATGTTTCTTCATCCATTGCGTCGGCCGTCGCAGCCGTCGGCACACCGTAGTATTCGGCTTCGACCCCGATGCCGTTTTTCAGCGTCAGATTTACCCGCAGATAAATCTCCTTGCCGCCAGCGGGATTGGGATGGGTCTCGATCGTACCGGTCAGTCCCGCATCCTCGCCGTAGTAGGTCTGATAGGTCTTGTGGTCGTAGAGCCGGAACCAGTAATCGGAGGTCTGCGCCGCAACGTCGATCACGCCGTCGAACTTGGCCGCCAGCACCCGCACATACGCAGCCCAATGACCTTTGGCAAGATCAGCCGGGGCTGCGGCCGTTTCGGCATCGCCCAAAGCGAATACGTAGCTGCCGACCTGCGGCTCCTGCGAGAAGAGCGCGGCGATCGGGGCCTCGGCTGCGGCCGCAGCCTCGCCTCCGGCTGCCGGCTCCGTCACCTTGATCGTATTGGTGGCCGCATAGCCTCCGGCGAACGTGCCTTCGTAGGCGGCACGCAGGCGCTTCCCGTCTTTCGAAGCGTCAAGCGCGACGATGAGCCCCTCGATCGTGCCGAATTTATCCGTCAGGTACTTCGCCGTCAGCGTTCCGGTCGTCCCGGCGCCCGTTGCGAATTCACCGCAGCGAATCTGCACCTTCGCGGGATCAGCTGTCGCAAGGTCGATTTCCTCCGTTCCGAACAGCTCCTCGGCAAGCAGAATCTCCACGCCCGCAGCCCCCTCCTCGGGAGCGGCCAGGCCCTCTTGCTCGTAGAGGCAGAAGCGGCGGTTGCCTTCGCGGACATTGCGCCACTCGACGACGCTTCCGACGGCGGCGATCCGATTGTCGATCTCGTATTGGTTCGTCAGTTCGACGTCACGCTCTTCCGTACAGGTATTCTGGTAACGGGCGATCAGCGTCTTGCCGCTCTTCAATTCGACGTAGGTATAGAGATTGAGCCGGGTTTCCGTCACCAGATCGGCGGAGAGTTCTACGCTCGCGACGTCGTTCATCGTCGTCTTTTTCACCGAAATATCCTTGTATTCGATTTCGAACGGATCGGAGGCCGTGTTCACGGTGCCCTTGGGGCTCTCCACCATCACGCGCAGATAATCGTCGGCCTGTTTCATCTGCTCGGCATTGATCAGCCCCTCGGTCGGCGAGAGATAAAAGGTGTGGCTGCCGTCTTCTTCAGCGACATAGATTGCCGACTTGATGCCGACGAGATCGCCTCCGTCGTACTGGATTTGATCGGTCAGAGTTACAGGAGGCTTCTTCCCGGGGTCGGGGTCGTCGTTGGGATCGTCGTCATCGCATGCACCCAGCATGGCTGCCGATGCGAGCAACGCGCACGCCAGCGCGCGCAGTCTGTAATGGGTCGAGTTTTTCATAACGATTGTTTTTAATAGCGCGGGGTTCGGGAAAACCCCGCGCTATCCGGTTTTTCTGTTGTCATTCGGTCATTCCGGCCTTGCGGAACATGATGCCCGGCAGTTCTTCGGCCAGACGGCTCATCGGAACCGACGGAGCCGGCAGGCGGCGAAGCAGTCTGGGCGGTTCGAGATGATCCTTTTCGGCCGCAGCACGCCCCGTTTGGCTTACGACAGGGCCTTCCCACGTTCCGCGCACATGATGCTTGCGCACGCAGATGCCGTCGACCTCGAACCGGTACCAGTTCTCCTTGCCTTCGCCCTCGACCTTGGTGATCGTAACCTGACCGTCGTAGAGCAGGGCGTGTCCGTCCATGTATTCGAAGATCTTGTTGTCATCTCCCCACATCGAATAAGTCTGGTGCATCCACCGGCTGCCATGCAGACCGCCGTCCAGCATAATGCCGCGCATCATGACGCCGGGTTTGATGTATGCCGGCCAGCGCTGTTCGGTCACCTCGTAGGTTCCCGGAGTGATTTCGTTCTCCTTGCCCGGCTCGGTGGTAAGTTCCACACGGACGATGTCACCGCCCGGCTCGCGATCCACGAAGTCTTCGAGATGGTCTCCTACCCATTCGATACCGATATTGATGAATTGCAGACCGCATCCGTAGGAACTGATCGGTTTGTAGCCGATGCTTTGGATATAGACCTGATCCGAAGTATAGTAATGCGCCTTTTTGATCTTCGACAGATCCATGTCGTAGTCACGCTCGAGCGTCGAGGTGCCGTCGTCATCGGACTTGTCGTCGGATGCGTCGGTGATCGGAATGACTCCGGTGTACGAGCCCTTGAGGGTAAAGCCGTCCTTCGAGGTAAGGTTGAACTCGATCTTGTATACCGGTTCTATTTTGCCGTCTTCGCCTTGGGCCGTACCGGCGGCCTCGATCTTGATGATGCCCTCCTTTCCGTAGGAAAATTGTCCGAAAGAGGTTCCGTCGTCCAACTGGACATAAGTGCCGAGCGGGAATACCAGCCCCTCCATCGGAATTTCCACGGCGGGCATCCACGACCCCCATTGGAACGAGGTGTTGGCCAGATATTCGTGGGGCTTGATCACGGCTTCCTTCGGATTGCCGAACAGGTCGTTGAATACGACGAGCGCAGCGGCGAGACCGCCCTGCCCCTCCTCCGTGTCGTAGGTTTCGTCGTAAATGTTGATCTGCATCATGCCGGTACCTGCTTCGAGCATGTTGCCGTAATAGGTCGCGGTGGCGCTGAATCCGACCACTTCCACGTCGCGTCCGATCTGCGGCAGGTAGAAGCCGCCGTCCTCCGGCTGATCGACGATCTGGAGCTGTCCCTCGTAGACGATGCTCTTTTCGGAACCGTCCGTATCGACGAAACGAAGCGAAACGCTCCAGACGTCACCCTCGTGGGAGACTTTCAACGGCTCTCCCGAAACCAGCGACAACTGGGTCTTATTGCCTTCGGCGTCGATATACTGAACACCGGTATATTGGGACGTGAACGTGTGATCCTCGTTGAGCTGGCTGGCCATATATTCACCCTCGGGAAGCGTGTAGGCATCTTCGCCCGGAACCGCATAGAGGTCGGCCACGAAAAGGTAACCCGCCTCTTTGAGCGTCACCCGCCCTTTGGATACGGTATGCTCGGCATCCGTGAAGGCCATATAATAGTTGTGCGACTCCACGCCCTTGACCGGGCCGAGGTACCACGACAGCGGAACTTTATCCAGCAACACCTTGTCTGCGTCATCTCCCACCTCCGAAGCGTCGGAATTCTTGCACAGTCCGTAATAGGCAACCGTCAGCGTTTTTCCGCCGGTTTCGATTTCGGCGGAAATACGAGCGACGCGGGCCGAGAGGAACTCGACCGAGAGATCCGCTTTCGAGGCTTCTCCGACGTTCGAGGAGTTTACGTCGATCTCCCCATAGGCGATTCCGTTGCCGGCAACCGCAAAATCGACGGCTCCGGAAGGTTGTTTGACGGTAATTTTGACGGCATCGTCGGCGATCAGCATGCCGTCCACATCCACAAGCCCTGCCGTCGGCGAGAGATAGATCGTATAGACGGAGGCAGCTTCCGAAGCATCTGCCTTTTCGCCGTTTCCGGGTGTCTCGACCGAGTAGACGGCGGATTTGATTTCCCGTACGACACCGTTGCAGATCAGGGCATTCCCGCTTTCTGGCATGTCGGGGTTGCCGGATGAAGTGGAATCGTCGTCCGAACATGAATTCAGTACGGACGCTCCTGCCATGCAAAGCATGGCCAGAAAGGATAGGTACAACTTTTTCATAGGATGAGATTTAATGAACCGGCTTCCCGGTTTGGCTTTCGGATGTGATAAGCATAATGAAATGCCATACTTAAAACAGTCGATACAATCTACAAAATGAAACCCTGAACGGATTCCAGAAAAATTACTTATCGAGTTTTCGGGATTTTATCGACTTGACACGAGAACGGCGCCAAGGAAAAATCCCCCCCCCCTCGCAATTTGACGAGGAAAGAGGATTCTCTTTGTCGCAAAAATAATAAAAAGATTTTATCCTAATTAATTTTTCGCAAAAAAATCATCAGCAATTACGCTCTAAATGCATAAAAAAGTCTTGCAAAATGCGCATTTTAAGAACAGATTCGCACTTCAGACCGACGGCGAAATCGGGCAGAGCGACCGCTTCGAAACTGCTCCGCCAAACCAAAAACAAGGATGGAATAAAATATACTATATATAAATATGATCTCTTTCCAGATGAGTGGATATACCACGCCCGCGTCCTGCAAACCTCACATTACCTTATCCCGATAGTCGGGGTGAAATATACACAGTGACAACCGTCTGGCTGCCACATCCGAGCACCACACCCTCCGAGCTGAAATCAATCGTTGTTATTCCAGTTTGGCCAACAGTTTCCGGACGAGAGTTTCGTCGGCATCGGTCACGGAGTATTCCGGAACACCGGCACACCCGCCCATCGAAACCTGCGGATTGCGGAAGCGCATCGCGCCCTCACGTTCCCGGCGGGCGCTGAAGTGCAGGGCATCGACCCCTGTGGCGGCCAGCAGGCGGGCGTTCGACGGATTGACGCCGCTTCCGGCCATGATTTCGATGCGGCCGGCCGCCTGCGCCGCCAAGGCTCGCAGCGTCCCGACACCCTCCTGCGCCGTATTGCGGCCTCCGGAGGTGAGCACCCGGCGGCATCCGGTGCGGATGACCGCTTCGAGCGCCTGCCGGGGATCGCGCGTCATGTCGAACGCGCGGTGGAACGTCACCTCCATCCCCTCAGCCTCGCGGACAAGCTGCGCCGTGCGCGTCTCGTCCACCTCTCCGTCGGGGGTCAGCACGCCGAGGACCACCCCGTCGGCTCCGCAGGCACGGGCGAAGCGAATCTCTTCGGCCATCAGCGCCGTTTCGGCATCCGTATAGCAAAAATCCCCGCCCCGAGGGCGTATCATCACGCTCAGCCGCAGGCCCGGTAGACTCCGGGCGTAGCGGATCAGCCCGGCGGAAGGGGTCGTACCCCCTTCGAAGGGCGCGGCACAAAGCTCGATGCGCGTGACGCCTGTCCGCCGGGCTATATCGCACGCATCGCAGGTATAGGCGCAAAGTTCAGTCGTCATAAATTCCGGTCATAATTGGTGTATGGTGTACAAAAGACGGTCGCCGAGGCCGATCGTATAGCCGTGTGATTCGAACACGACGCGATTGAACGTGTCGCCGATCAGAAAGACCGGAAGCGAAACGTTCCCCGGCAGCTGCATCGCTTCGAGAATCCGCCTGCGAACCGAGCCGTCGCGGTCGATGCCAAAGGTGACGGTCGCCGGCAGCGGGGCCGCGGGCGACGCCGTGTATTTCCGGTACGCCCCCTCGTCGGGGAAGAGCAGGATCAGCGAGCGTCCCCACGCTTCAAGCTCCGCGGCTTTGGCCGCGATGTCCTTCAGCGCATGATCTGTAGGCTCCTGTCCGACGCACAGCAATCCGATCACGAAATAACCACGTCCCGCAGTCGTGAGGACCGACGTTTCGGCTCCCGTCGCGGCGTCAGTGAATTTCGACTCCGAATCGAAACTCCCGATCACGCGAACCGCCTCCGAATTGTCGCGCATCGTCAGGTTCGTTTCGGTCGTACTGTCCGGACGGACGTTGAAGAACGACACGTTCCCCAGCACGCTGCCGCTGGCGAGCCGGCTGCCCGTCACAAGCATATAATAACCGGTTTCCAGATCGGCGGGAGCCCGGAACAGCTCGCTCCACCGCTCGAAATCAGGATAGTTCAGCAGGGAGAACGACTGCCCGTCGAAGCGCGAAAGGGAGAAGTGCCGGAAATACTCCGGATCGTCGAGACGCGGAATCGGCGCATAGTTCAATTGCAGCCGCCCGGTCTCCAGTTCCCGGTTCCCGGCCGCGTCGAAATCGACGGGCACATCCTTCTCGGCATGGCGGTAGAAGAGGTTGCCCGTCACGCGGTCGATCCACGCCGGGATGCCGAGCGAACGAGCCGCGGCAACGAAGAAGATAGCCCGCGAGAGTTTGTCGGCCGTCCGGCTACGCCACACGCCTTCGGGCGAGATGGTCGTGGAGACGGTGCAGAGTTCCGGACGCAGGGTCAAGCTGTCGCGGCACCACGCCACCAGACGCTGCGGGTCACGGCGGAACGCGGCGGCATCGGCGGCCGGAATTTCCCGCTGCAGGAACGACCGGTAGGGCGTGAGCATCTCATCGGCCACACGCGGGGCCAGCACGGTCGCGGCGTCGGCATTCTTGTCCGTATTATAAAGATGATCCGCGAGCACCGCCGACGGCGTGTCGCGCAGATCCTTTTCCGACAGCGTGGCGAGCAGTTGCAGCGCCCGCCCGGTGCATCCTTTCCGGCTCGCGCCGCGCAGGAAATCCATAATTTCGGCGTGATTGCCTCTCGAAGCGGCGATAAATCCGGCCACATCGTCCGGCTTCATGCCGACAGAACGTGCAAACTCCGCAACGGCGGGTTTCGCCGGGAACGTGGCGATATAGGCGTTGCGGATGGAGTCTTCGCGGTTGAAGCGACGGTCGTTCTCCGCACGCTGAGCGGCCGTCACCTCCGGCAAATTCGCGCTCTCGGCCGGAGGAACGATGTCGATGGGAAAGGAGAATTCGTCGCCGATCGCATGCTCCAGCACCACCGTCGCCTCCGTCTCCCTCCCGAAAGAAACCTTCCGAACCCCAAACCGGCCATCACAGACAGCCGTGACAAGCATATCGCCCAGACCCGCCGACAGCGACGCCCGCCCCCGGACGTCGGTCGTTTTGCGCGATACGGTGTAGAACTCGGCGTAATTGTAAAGTTTGAACTCCACGGTCGCACCCTCCACGGGACTGCCCGCCGTGTCGGTGACCGTCACGGTGAGCGGGGCGCACGCGGCATAGTTCGAGATCACATTGATCTCGGTGTAGTTGGCCGTGGTTTTCATCACCTCCTCCGAACCGTCGTAATAGCCGAAGACCTTGGTATGCATCAGCATCCCGCGGCTGGCCGGGGCGTTGAACCACCCCAGGTCGAGCACCGGTTCCGGCTCGCAGGCCCCGAGGAAATGCCACCGTCCGTCGGCCCAGGCCTCTACCCAGGCGTGGTTGTCGTCGGTGTGCGCCCAGCGGGGCGTGTAGACCTGCCGGGCCGGGATGCCCACCGACCGCAGGGCCGCAACGAGCAGCGTGGACTCCTCGCCGCAGCGGCCGTAAGCCGTGCGCACGGTGGCCAGCGGCGAACTAGTTCGCGCATCCGACGGCTGGTAGTTGGCCTTCTCGTGACACCAGTGGTTCACTTCGAGGATGGCGTCATACATCGACAGCCCCTCGACGCGGGGTTTGAGTTCATCGTGAAATACCCGGCGCGAATCGTCGAGACACTCGTTGTTGACCCGCACGGGCAGCACGAAATGCCGGAACAACTCGTCGGAGACGCTCCTGCCCCAAGGCATCTCCTGCCGGACAGACAGCGCACAGCGCACGTTTTCCAGATAAAAATCGCCCAGATAGTCGGTAATGTCCCCCACGGGCATATAGGCATAGAGAAACGTCATTGCATCGCGTTCCTGCGGCATCATCGGTTCGTCGAATATCCCGAACAGATCGCCCCGGGGGGGAGCAGCTCCTGTTTGTGGCGGAAATCGGTCTCCACGCGCCGCATGAAACCCTCGTTGCCGGTCGGGGAGCACGCCGACAACACGCCCGTGAGCATAAGCAGGCCGGCGAATAGCTGTGTCGTTTTTTTCATCGTAAAGTGAGTTCTATGATTCGGTCGGTATCCTCGGGAACATGCTCCAGATTCAGGACGATCCCTTTTCCCCGGAGCGTGTCGAACTTCACCCGCTCGCCGTTGTTCAGGCACCGGGCGCTCTTCACCCGTTCCGCGAGCGGCAGGTACAGCGCATCGTCCTGCAAATCGAGCACATGCACATAGAGTCTGTCGCCTTTGCGCGTCGTTACGCCCCAGTCGTGGGGCGGGATGTCGCCGCCGCGGGTTCCGTAGATGCTTTCGCCGTACCGGGCGAGCCATTCGCCCATCTCCCGCAGCCGTTCGACGGCCGTCGCAGGCAGTTTTCCGTCGGGTTGAGGACCGATGTTGAGCAGCAAGTTTCCGTTGCGGCCCGCAGCCCGCACGAGGTAGTGGATCAGCGTCTTCGACGATTTGTAGTCGAGGTCGGTGATCTTGTAGCCCCACATGCCGTTCATCGTCTGGCACGTTTCGAGCGGCAGGCGGCCGATCTCCTGCCCCGAAAGTCCGGCGGTGTTCTCGCCCGGAAGGTCGCGCTCGAAAATCTGGATATCCTCGCCCTCGAACGGCACAAGGTGGTGGTTGTTACCCACCAGACAGGCCGGCCTGATGGCATGGATATAGTCGTACAGCCCGCGGAGTTTCCAGTCGAAATCCAGGTTCTGGTCCTGGTCCCACACCCCGTCGAACCACACGGCGCCCACCGAACCGTAACCCGTCAGCAGTTCCGTGAGCTGGCGTTTCATGAAGTCGTAATAGTGCGCATAGTCGATCCCCGTTCCGGGACGCCCCGTCCCAAGCCCCGTCCGCCCGCGCGGGCAGTCGTCGCGGTACCAGTCGATCAGCGAATAATAGAGGTGCAGGCGGATGCCCTGACGGGAGCACTCGTCGGAGAGCGCTTTCACGACATCCTGTTTATACGGCGTGGCGTCCACGATGTCGTAGTCCGTCTGCGCGGTGTCCCACATCGAAAAGCCGTCGTGGTGGCGCGTCGTGAAGCAGACGTACCCCGCACCCGAGGATTTGATGGCCGAGACCCACTCCGCGGCATCGAAATCATGTGGATAAAACGCATTGGCCAGCTTGGCGTACTCCTGATAATTGATATTGCGGTTGGTCATAGTCCATTCGCCCGTGCCGAGCAGCGAGTAGAGCCCCCAATGAAGGAAAATGCCGAATTTGGCATCCTGAAACTCCGTCCGAGCCCGAAGGTTTTCGGGCGCCGGGACATAAGGATCAACCACCTGTGCCGATATCGTTCGGCAGACAGCAGTGCAAAGCAATGTAAAAAACAGTTTTTTTATCATCTGCGAGTAAAAATTTAGCCCGGGTATTTACAATGCTTATCTACCTTTCTTTTTTTCAAAGAAGAGGCAAATTCTATATTAAATGAATATCCAAAGATAGCACAAAAACTCATCAAAGCATATCAAAACCAAAAATTTTAATATGCTTTAAAGTCAAGTATTCTGTAAAATACCTCTTTTAGCGTCAATTAAAAGGCTACTCTGCCAACGCATACCGAGGCAGTTGCACCGACACCTATACTTGGCAGAACAACATGATTTTTTTTTGACGGCCTCCTTTACGAATCCCACAACCGAGCAAAGCTGATAGATCATAACTGACAACACTCTAACGTTATTCGCTCTACGATTTCTGTAGTCTGGAATTTTCTTCGTATCTTTAAGAAACCGTAAAAACTATTTGAGCCATGAAATTCTTTATCGACACGGCCAATCTGGAACAAATCCGCAAGGCGCATGAACTGGGCGTCCTGGACGGCGTAACGACCAACCCATCGCTGATGGCCAAAGAGAACATCCGGGGTACGGAAAACTGCAACCGTCATTATGTTGAAATCTGCAGACGTGAGCGCCGAGGTCATAGCCACAGACTTCGAAGGAATGGTGCGAGAGGGTGAGGCGCTGGCGGCGCTGCATCCCCGCATCGTCGTGAAACTGCCCTGCACGGCCGCAGGAATACGGGCCG
>ENA-OZAU01000476-OZAU01000476.1-human-gut-metagenome-genome-assembly--contig:-NODE-476-length-20661-cov-6.672862_pt1 | contig 20661 bp, 18 predicted proteins | sample MGYA00243303_ERZ653503 | MGnify/ENA primary metagenome ERZ653503 (study PRJEB26926, sample SAMN06165049) | human gut metagenome | biome: ENVO:00009003; feature: ENVO:2100002; material: ENVO:00002003...
TCGTTATCGTATGCCTTTCCGGTCTTACTGTTGATCTCCGCAATAATCTCAGAAAGGCGCTCGATCTTTGCTTCGGTCAAATCGAAGCTTTCTGCGGTCGGCAGCTTCATTACCGGATCAGCAATCAAATCAGGTTTGGCATGTTCCTCAGCCTTTTTCTGGATGAAGTTTGTGGCTTTGATTTTGCCATCCAAATTAAATCCACCACCCGGATGCTTAATGTTTATGTAAGCAAGCAAATAAGTGATGAAGTTGTATTTCTTGTGGAGGTCCACATCCTCGAAGCAGGACACCTGAAGCAGGAACTCATAGAACCGGACGAAATGGCGCATCATTGCCACAATTTCGGCCTGTTTGATAGGTTCGTACAGCTCAATCATATTCTTTGCCTTCTTGAAATAAAAGGTCAGCTTCTGCTTATCTTTTGCGGTGATTGTCTTGCCCGAATACAAGATAATATTCGCGCTCTCAATGTCGCCTGGATCAAGCACGGTGTATGCATCGATCTTTGCCTCAAGGTCATAAATCGCAGTCGGCGTGACAGAGTTTGAAAGTAATGTCGTTGTGAAATACGGAGCGAACGCCGCCTTAATATCTTCGTAACTGTTCACGAAATCCAGTACAAAGGTTTTCTTCTCAAAAGGCGGGCATATTCTATTCAAACGGGACAGCGTTTGGACTGCGGTAACACCCTTCAGCTTTTTTAGCACATACATGGCGCAGAGCTTCGGCTGGTCAAAACCAGTCTGATACTTATTAGCTACGAGCAAAACGTTGTAGCTGTCCTTGTCAAATTCTTTTGTCAGACGATCTTCCGCAAAGCCATTCATAGACGGCTCGGAATACTCTGTCTCATCATCAGGCAGGCGTACCTTTCCGGAGAAAGCCACCAAAGCGTGAATATCGTTATAACCCCTCTTGGTAATGTAATCCTCAAGCGCATGCCGGTATTTTACGGCGCTCTGTCTGGATGCGGTTATAACCATTGCCTTTGCCATTCCACCAAGCTCTGCCATAACGGAAGTACGAAAATGCTCGATGATGACTTCGATGCGCTGGGCAATGTTCGTATCGTGCAGCTCTACAAAACGGGCAATTTGTCTCTTGGCGTCCGATGTCTTGCAGCGCGGATCTTCTTCGATTTCCTTATTTATTTGATAGAAGGTATCGTAGGTTGTATAGTTCTGAAGCACATCGAGAATAAAGCCTTCTTCGATAGCTTGCTTCATAGAGTAAACATGGAATGCCTCGCGCTGGCCATGCGGATTGATTCGTCCAAACAGCTGAATAGTGGTCGGCTTCGGTGTCGCAGTAAATGCGAACATAGATACGTTGGACTGTTTGCCATTGCGTCTAATCTCATCGGTGATTACATCCTCGGCATCCGCTTCGGTGACCTCAACTTCACCGGAACCAAGCGACATCGTTACTGCCGCCATATCTTTACCCGCGGTGGAGGAGTGAGCCTCGTCAATGATTACAGCAAATCGCTTATTTTTCAATCCGGAAACATTCTCAACGATGTATGGAAACTTCTGAATAGTGGTCGCTATAATCTTTGTATTGCTGTTCAGAGCAATCGCTAAATCAGCAGAATTGCACTTGTCATCCATTACACGAATTAGACCGGCCTTGTGCTCCAATCCGAGGATTGCTTTCTGCAACTGACGGTCAACCACGATACGGTCAGTTACGATGACAACATTGTCAAAGATAATCTTGTTATCTGCATCATGAAGCGAGGTCAGACGGTGAGCCATCCATGCGATAGAGTTTGTTTTTCCTGAACCGGCGCTGTGCTGAATCAGGTAATTCTGCGAGGTCAGGTTCTCTTGAACATCGGACAGTGTCTTCCTGATGACATCAAGCTGATGGTAGCGAGGGAAAATAATGTTCTCGGAGCGTTTCATTTTCCCAGTCAGTTCATCCTCTTTTTCTTTCGTTTCAATGAAGATAAACTTGGAGATTAGGTCAAGGACCGTATCCTTCGTGAGGATGTCCTCCCACATATAAGAGACGCTGTATTTGTCCGGGAAAGTCGGGTTACCAGCGCCAGCATTAACTCCTGTTCCGTTCCCCATATTGAAAGGAAGGAAGAAAGTCGCGTTTCCGGCCAGCTTTGTAGTCATATAAACCTGCTCAAGATCCATCGCAAAGTTTACGAGAGCACCCGCTTTGAATAGGAACAAACGCGCCTTTGGATCTCGGCCGATACGATACTGATAGATCGCATCCTGATAAGACTGCCCCGCAACATTGCACTTCAGTTCAAAGGTCATAATGGCAAAGCCGTTCAGGAATATAACTAGATCCACTCGCTCATCATCGGTGGCCCAAACCTCCTCCATTACAGAAAAAATGTTCTTCTCGTACTTTGCCAGAAGGTCTTTATTGAAAGTAGTCGCCGGCTTCGTGTACATGAGTTCCAGCCTCATGTTGGACATCTCAATGCCGTGCTTAAGCGCACTCAAAAGACTTCCATGCGCTTTCGTTACCTCTGCATTGATATAGCTGACGATAGTGTCTTCCAAATCCGCTTTGTAGATCTTGCGGAGCGCCTCCATTTCCTCTGGCTGGGTGTCATTAAGGAACTTAAACAGCATCTCACGGTCCACGGCAAAGAGACGGTCAAAGCTCGTAGCATTGCGGACCACATAGCCGTTGTCCTGCGAAAGCCTGTCTATTATGTAACGTTGGTATTCTTTTTCGGTCAGAATATCATTCATGCGCTTGGAACCTCCTTTTTGCCAGTGACATATTCATAGATTATTTCTTTCTTGTACTCTTCAAGCACTTCCAGCTGCTCTCTTTTTTTATCTAGCAATGCATCAATCCTAATGCACACACCATCAAGATAATCACAGATGGAATGCTGTTCATCAATGTCAGAAGGTAGAGGAATGTATATATCCTTCACCTTGTCCCAGCTACGGAAATCGCTGGTGTTACCGCGAACGCCATTGGAAATGAGCTTATATACTCCTTGAAAGGCAAGATATTGCAAATAGTAAACAACGAAGCGTTTGTCCTCCGTACTGTCGCACACATGAACAACCCTCGTTATTTTTCCGTCATAATCTGAAAGAGCAATGGCCCCATGCCAAGTATCCATTCCGTGTATTGCGATATCACCTTTTCTTATACCCTGCATAGCGTTGTCTTCGCTTACCATCTTGCCGGTAGCATTTTCATCTCTAATAAGAACTTTTCCTTTGTTAGAGCAAACCAACGCTGTGTCTTCCGGTTCAAATGGTCTCGCTAATTTAGAGCATATGTACCCGATTTTTGAAATGCTCCATGATTCTTTTATTGGGCCGATATAGAATATTCCACTCGGCTTTGTGGACCTGTTTTTATGATCGATTCCTTTAGTTATCGCCTCCGAGATGATAGAACACTTATATTCTTCAAGACGATCAATTTGCTCTTGAATTGATGCTGACAGCTTATCGATGCTTTCACACTTATCATCTAAAAAATCAGCAATGCGTTTTTGAACATCCGGAGTCGCCACCGGAATATACAGTCCTCCAAACTTATCCATTGGAATTCTCATCCTAATAGTGTTGAGCTTTCCGTTTCCTGACTCTTTAATTAGTATTCCGTTTCCAAGACCAAACAGACTCTTTTGAAAAGGCGTGGTTTGGAAAATGTAGTTGTAATAACGAACATCCTCGCCAGCAACGTGTGGCCTTAACATGTAGTACACAGGACTTACGCAACCAAAGTATTTTGACAGCCCAACAGAACCAGATAGAATGTTCATGCTATTCATTACGATGTCTCCCGGATAGGCAAGACGATACGCCGAAACATCCTCTTTAGGCTTGTTACCGCCACCTTCTTTTTCATCGTAAGGAACTACGCCCTGTTTGGCAGTTAATGAAAGAATAAATGAAGTCCGAATTGGATTATTCTTTTCAATTCTCTCTTGAAGTGCATACTTTATCTTTTTTAATTCCCAATTATCAGGGATTCTGCCGAGCCATTGGATATTAGTGTCTTTCATTCTCACTACCTCCGCTGGTCAAATAGATCAGAAACAATATCTCTTGCATCATTCTCAAGTTCGACAAAGCGTTTTTCCAGTTCTTCGCTTGCCACAGGAGCCTGATATCTATAAAAAGTCCGTGTGAATGGTATTTCAGCACCGGTTTTAATTACAGGCTTTTTGGCGCTCAGGTCTTCCTCAAAGAAAGCTACAGCGTCCGGAACATGAGGAAGAACTTCTCTTTGCATGTATTCTTCAATATCTTCTTCATATGGGATTAGTTCTGTATCTTTGGAGTCTTTGTCGAATATGATGTTGCCCTTCTTGTCGCGCTGGATCTCTGCTTCCTTGTCCATAACAGATAAACCTACTGCTATTTTTGCAATCAGTTTTTTATCTGATGTAGCTTTTGATAAAGCCGATGTAAGCACTGGTAAGAAGGATTTTTCAGATAAGTATTTCTTTTCTGAAATGGCTTCATTTAATGCAGCAACTATCGAATCATACAAATCTTTGTTATTCAGGTAGTCGTCAAGCTTCTTTTGTTCTTTTCCTGATAATTCTTCGGCGTCTTGGAGTTCATTCACTTTTGCTTCATCATAAAGAGCACTGAGCGAACCAGATTGAAGCATATATTGAATGCGATCTTCAGTTATAGCATAACTTCTTTGTAAAGGCTGCATCACAGCATACTCTTTGTACATGAAGTCTGTGTTCTTGAATATTCGACTCAAATCATTTTCAACGAAATCAGCATAAAGTTTTGTGATAGCAACACGGTCTTCAGGAGATATCTCATTTTTCTTTTTACCAAGGGCCTTTCTAAGTTTGTGGCAAATGTTTGAGGCATCAATCAGCTGTATTTTGCCTTTTCTCTCAGTTCGTTTATTCTTGGATAGAATCCAGATATATGTGGCAATTTCAGTGTTGTAGAACAATTCCGTAGGAAGCGCAATAATTGCTTCTACAAGATCGCTTTCAAGAAGCCATCTTCTAATTTGGCTTTCCCCAGATGCAGTACCACCATTAAATAGCGGGCTGCCATTTTCGATAATAGCGCCTCTTCCAAAATTATCATCCATTTTATCAATTGCTGACTGAAGGAAAAGAAGCTGCATGTCGCTTGTTCCCGGAAGTCCGGCTCCCCAGCGACCATCAAATCCTTTTTGATATTCCGCGTTAACAGCATCCTCGACACCTTCTGCTGCATCTTTGCCTCCCCAAGGCTGTCCAAAAGGCGGGTTTTCCAGCACAAAACGCATTTTGGTACCCTTGAAGCGGTCTGCCTTCATGGTGTCCTGATAGCAAATATTCTCGGCATTCTGACCTTTGATCAGCATCTCAGCAAGGCACATCGCGTAAGACTCCGGATTGATTTCCTGACCGAATAGACGAACATCCGCAGACGGATTATAACGCTTGATAAAGTTGTAGCTGGTAGAAAGCATACCGCCTGTGCCACAGGCTTGATCCAATATGGTGATGACCTTGCCGTCGTCAAAGATATCATCGCAGCCCTCTGCCAAAAGGATGTTGACCATAAGCTTGATGATATCACGACCAGTGTAGTGGTCACCAGCCTCGGCATTCTCAGAGAACTTACGAATCAGCTCCTCGAAAATGTATCCCATCTTTACATTATCGATTGTGCGCGGATCAAGGTCCAATTCTGAGAAGGCTTTGATGACTGAGAGTAGACGGTTATTCTTATCCATCTTATCGATCTCTTCGCCAAAGTTCAGGCCACGCTCCTTGGACATCAGAATTTCAAGAACATTCGCAGAGAACCCTTGCAGGTAACTCTTGAAGTTGGCAGCGATATGATCGGAGTCGTTCACGAGCTCCGCAAGGTCATACTCGCTGGTGTTGTAGAACTGAAAACCAGAGATACGATACATTGCCTTCGCCGGGAAGCTCGGGTTCTCCTTGTATTTGTTGACAACCGCCTTTTTCGTAGGTGCAAGTGCGCACTCGAAACGGCGAATAATTGTCATCGGGATGATGACATCCTTGTACTTATCGCTTCTGTACGGTCCACGCAACTTATTGGCGATGGACCAGATAAAGTTTACCTCTGTTGAAACATCAATGGGTGAATCGTCCCACATAGCATCAATTACTCTGTTTCCCGGCATTATCGTATTCTCCTCGGTTCGTCGTTATTTTTCATTTTATATTCGAATGTATCCCGTCATCAGGACTTTATTTTGTTAGTCATCATGTTGTAGTGCTGGCTTTGCCCCAAGGCTTCAAAGATCATCTGAAAGACTTTTTTGTACGCCTCAACATCATCACAGTCTTCGACATAGTTGAGTCCATCGCTGATGCCGTTTGGATTATTGATATAAGCCAGCAAGGAAGAAGCAAGCTGATAATCAGTCATATCAGGCTGCCCGTCTTCGACCTGCTTGATAAACTTCTCCCGATTTTCCTTCTTTTCCAGAACGAGCTCACGAAGGTCGCTTCCCTCGTAGCCGCAAAGCTGAAGGAAGTAATACTCCAAAATCCGGCGCATTACATTCAATGTGGGGATAGTAGACTTCAGATCTCGGAGTTCTTCCCATAGAGCCGCATAGGAGTTCTGTACTGGGTTATAGTTTTCCTGTTCAGAAGGAACATCTTTGCTTTGACGGACGCAAAGCTTCACAGTCGAAACATTGTCGCTCTTACGGATCATATAAAAGGAAGCGCAGATATAATAAGCGGTCTGCTGATATGTGATCTCGCGATGGAAGTAAACATTGTGAGTCAGAATGAACAACTGCTTGATATAGTCACCCGGAACCTTCGGATTGAGGTATTCGGTGTTGTTCCTGCAAACATTGATCATCTCTCTAACAATTGAGCTTACGATAAACAGCGCCGTGCTGTCCATACTTGAAACAGGGTCATCGATAACAACGATCTTTTCCTTTAACTCCTCATTGTTTTTGCTACCGCGCACCAGATGGTAGAAATAAAGAAATGCGATAAAATTCCGTTCGCCTTCGCTCAAGTTTTCTGCAACAGAGCCATCTTTGCGGATAATCTCGTAAACATTCTCTTCATCAGCCTTAGCGCGAATGCTAAATCCTTGGAAGCCGGACTCACGCAGAATCTTATTGATACTGTCGATAGCGGCTTCCGTATTGGCATTATGTTTGTTAAGCTCGGAGATTCCCTTCGTAAGCTCGGAGACCTCTTTACGGAGTTGTTTTCCAAGCTCCAAGAGATCGGAAGTTTCTTTCTTAAGGCGCTCAACTTCATCATTGTACTTTTTTACTTCATCAGCAAGCAGATAAGCAAGGTGCTGCATAACCGCGACTTTGCATTTTACCTTGCTGGTTTTCTTTTCGTTTATCACATCATTATTTGTCTTGATCACCTTGTTGATGTCATCGATGATTCCACCGATCTCCAAAAGCAGAGTATCGGTGTCTTCGAGGGAAACGGTCGTCGCCGGATCTTTGCACTTATCAGAAATTCGCTGACAGTTGATTTCAAAACTGCTCTCAAGCAGCTTGATCTTTTCCTGGTATGTCTTTAGATCTACGGTTTCAAGGACATCGAACATGTTTGCTTTGAGTTCACGGACGATTTCTGCTGTTTCTGCTTCATATGTAGATTTAAACTGTCCGAGATCACGAATGTCCTGCTGATACTGCGCATCAAAGCACGATGCAATATCGGCCTCGAAAGAGACCGGTAATTCCTGCTGGCAATAAGGACATTTGCCACCCGCTGCCGCAGAATAGTGAGTATGACCATCACGAACCCATGCAGAAGCCGAAGCACCCAGCGCCTTCATGAAGTTTGCAAACGGGGTGTCGCTGCTGCTGACGATTACCTTGTCAAGTAGCTCTTTTCCGGGCAGGCTACCGTAGGTTGTTTTGAAACCGGCACGCTTAAACTCCGGATAGCTTCTGGCTGTATCATCGAAAGCAACATCATAAAGTTGTACCAATTTTACTAAGTCGATTTTTGTCGGGGATTTCTCACTAAGAACAGCTTCTGCAAAGCCCTTCTTCTGTTTCTTACCATCCATGCACTTTTCAAAGCGCTTACGAAGATCCGCAGTCTTGCTGAAACAGATGTCTTGAAACTCAACGAGCGCATTATCAATGCCAGCTATTTTTGTCTTGTATTCTTCGCCAACGGCGATGCGCTTGCCGTCTTTTTCTTTTTTCTTGTCGGTCAATTCGGCAATCTTCTTCTTGGCCTCAATATCTTCTTCGCCGAAAATAAAGACTCCTGCTAGATCACCGTAATTTTCAAAATTATTGTTTATAAAGTCTTGATTGTAAACGAGAACATCATAATCGTCCCGTGTCTTTCCGTCTGCCCATTCGACACCATCGTCTTCATCGATGGCGTGTGCGATGGATGATTTACCGGCGCCATTATTTCCGTAAAAGAAATTTATGAATGTGAGTTCATCTATCGGCACACGGGAAAAGGTGGCACGGTCGAGTGTAATTTTCGTAATTGCTGAAGGAATCTTCTTTTGCATATATTCAATACCTACCTTTATTTATTCTTGAATGCGACCCTCGCGAACCCATTCATCAACTTCCGAAATCTTGAACTTGTAACTCTTACCCGCTTTATAAAACGGTAGCTTTCCTTCCTTGATCCAAGTACGAACAGTATCCTGACTCACACTGAGGTGCTCCGCTATATCCTTTAAGTTTACCCATTTTTCAACAGTAATTTCTTTATGTTCACTGTTCATTGCCTTTCCTCCGTTTATATCTACATGTGATGATTTAAAGCTTGAATAACTTGTATCCGTGCTGCTCAAATACTTCTATCATGTTTATTCTCTTTATAGCCCAATGCGTCCGGCAGAGCTCATTATAGCATGTTGTGCCTCCAATGCACAGATCGTCTGCTAAATCAATCAGGATCTGTTGTTTGATTTCGTTGAGCCTCACAAAATAGATTTTTATACCGTTATCTTGCACCTTAATATCCGTTACATAACCGTAAAAGGCTGTATGATCGGGATCAGTTTTCGTAAAGCTATGATTCTCGCTGCAGAATAACGCTGGAAAAGATTTGATGACCGCAACTGCCTCCGGTGTAAGAGATGCACACTGCAGCTTTATATCATCGGATGTTGATTCAGTCAAAGCGCGGTTCTTTGGAACGATAAAAGTTGGTTGATCATATTTTTCATCGCCAAGCACAAACAGGTTAAAACAATCATAGTTGAAAGTAACCCCTTGTCCGAGAACAACTCCATTACTTGCTGGAACTCCGGGTAGAACAACAACCGTCTGGTTTACAGTCGTGTCAAAGTGCTCGACATGAGCGATCTGGGTGTTGCCGTTTCCTTCTTGTCTGAACTCTAACGGTGCAGGCTGTCTGGGATTTACCACCTGCAGAGGCTGACTGTCGTAAGGGACCATCTTTTTGTCTTTCTCCATTGTATCAATTTTCCTTTTTGTCGGCGTGATAGTGCTCGATGTAGCCGATTTGGGTATTATTATCTCCGTGTTGCGTGAAGTTGAACACGAACGGATGATTCACGGTCTGCTGGATCGTTTGCGGTTGAGGTTCTTCGTATACCTCGCCTTCTGCCGACTCCGCATCTTGGATGATAGGATGTTCTTTTTTGTTTACTTCCGGAATCCTCACAATCAGACCATCAAGTATTTCATCACCCATGTTTCCTCTGTAAACTCTTTTGCCGCCACCCTGAGAAGGACACCACTCGTCATAGGTCTCCTGACCTACTGTGTTGTCTTTTCGAGATACAACCGCATAATGCCAAACCCCAAGTAAAAACGAGGAAAAGCAAACTTCTGTAAGGTCGCCAAGCGCGGCTTTTTTTGTTTTTTCGCCATTTTCGCCAATATAAAACTCTGCTTCATCCGGAATTGACTGATCATTCTGTATAAGATCAACAAGTGCCTTTATCAAATGCTCATGCTTTCCGATTGCCGTGCCAGTATCTATGAAGTCTTTGACAAAGACCTCCATGGGCTTTAATGCTTCTGGATAGTTGTTCTTAACTCGTAAGTCGAATGCCCTAACCTCCTGAGTATCGCCAAAAGGCAGGTATGTTCCATTGGAGATTTTGCACGACTTGTATACATTTGTTTTTCCTTTATTTAATCCGTCTTTTGGCACCTGATAATCTGGGTTGATAACCTTGATAAGTCCAGTCAACACTTCTGGATCTGAAAGGCCATCCCGCTCACCACTATAATGTTCTCTTGCTTTGGCTCGTTGTTTAATTGCCTGCAATACCAAAGTAAAAAAAGTTCCTCCACAAAGCCGAAAATAAACGCATTTAGGCATTAAAACTCCTCCGTTTATTTTATTTTCGCTTAATACTGACTTGAATGAGTAGTATTAAAAACCAATAAACCTTATTAAATCAGATTATATCACAAAAAAACGACAATTACAATCCTTTGCCATCAATTTACTGTTATCAATGACCTAGTGAAATTTTACGTAAAACCTTAAAGACTTAAAGAACTATTGCGTTGAACCTTAAGAACTATTTGATATGAGTTGTAAGGAAAAGCAACGCCTAACGGAAAATATTCCAAAAAAATTTTTTGAAGTCGCAAAAACCTTGCGAGTTCAACTTCTAAACTACAGGCAAGAAAGGCAAAGGAGGTGAAAATCGGTGAATGTCAACGAGAGGCGCAAAGCGATATTGGAAGTTCTTTGCGCTCGCCGGCACGAAACAAGAGAGAATCTTGCGTTCGAGTTCGGTGTAAGCAAACGCACAATTGAATATGACGTGCTGAGCCTCTCGTTGGAGTACCCGGTTTACACTTCGCAAGGAAACGGAGGCGGCATACACGTCGTGGACGGTTTCAAGCTCGATATGAAGTATCTGTCGGATAAGCAATGTTCCTTGCTTGAAAAATTGGCGGCAAATCTTTCGGGCGAAGATGCCGAGGTCATGGCTTCCATCATCAAAACATTCGCTTTGCCGAAAAAACAGGAGGAAAAACCGATATGACAATGAAGCAAATCCAGATAGACCTTCAGGAGATCCGTTACTACTATGCGCGTAAAGATATGTTCGACAAAGCGTGTGATTCCGTTGTAAAAAACACCATCGTCGAAAAGGTCGGTAAGTATAACGAGGTAATGCACGATGCTCCTCCCCGATTATACGCATTATACGTTGCTCTCTATACCGAGAACAACACGCAGATCGTCGTTGCGGATGACTGGGGAGTATCGGAAGGATACATTAAAAATCTGAACCGAAAACTGCGGGATTATTTGCTTGCGGTATTCAACAAAAATCATAAGGAGAGTGAAAGCGATGACAACGTATAAGCCGGATTTTGCAAAAGGTGCAACCAATGTTTACAGGACGGAGAATTACATCGTCAAACAGGTTTTCGGGATTCAACTCGATAACAAACTCGGCAACGTGACGATGAGCTACGACACCTATTATCTTCGTACTCCCGAACTGGATGCGATTTACGAGTTTATGTTTTCCGACAGAAAAAAGATTGACGGAAAGCGACTCCATACTTCGATGTACGTTCGCACTTATATCGAATAAACCGGTGTAACCGAACGCAGTGAAATTGAGGCGAAACCTATGCGGTACTTTGAAGGATAAGAGTGGCCACTCACCGCAAGAAATCGCATAGGACAGCGGTCCAAGTGTAAGCGTTCGTTACCATATACAACTTAATAGCTGTGCTAGCGGCATGACGGGCAAAGCAAATCACATTTTACAGGAGGATTTTACTGTGGCAGAGAAAAACAGTAAGTACAACAAACGTCGTTGGTCCGTTCCCTCGAAAAGAGCAAAGGGATATGCGGCTGACAGAAAAGCAAAGGTACATACCTACGGTCCCAAGGAAGGCAAGGAACTGACCGACTACGAAGCCGGTATGCGTTCGGGTTATTTGCAGTGCCAGACCGACCACGCAGGTATCTACAAGTACAAGAAAGCAATTTCCGAAGGAAAGAGCAAGGCGGAAGCGAAAGCCATTTCGCAGAAAAAAGGATAAAAAGGAGGATTTCAGATAATGGCAAAGAACACCAATAACAAACAGATTTTCGTCGAAAGAGAGACGTTTGAGAAGAACAGCAGGACTTTCTTCTCGTACTTTATCAAAGGCAATATCCGTGGCAAGGACGTCAAGGTAGCCGTCGTTCCGCCCGACAAAGGCGGCTATACCGTACTCGACATCGTGTTCGGCGATCAGATGGCGGCAGAGCTCGTTGCAAAGCCTTTCGAAATCAAAGACGAAGCGACCGGCAAAATCATTTCCGGCAACACCTACTCCGTGCAGACCGTGGACGAGGACGGCGAGATCTACGAATGTGCCGTCAAGCCTTACAGAAGCTCGGATAAATCGCTTCTGAACATGCTTCTCAGATAACAAGCAATTTCACAACGGATACTTTACAGCTGCGGTTTATTCTATTAAACCGCAGTTGTGAGTATCAGACAAAAAAACAGGAGGTTAATATGTACAACGAATTCAACCAACATAAAAAGTCGGACGCCATCAAATGGGCTGTCGTTTTCATACTGATCGCGGTGCTTTTTGCGGGTATGATTGCGGCGCTTGTGATGGCTTTGCCCGACAAAGAAAACACGTCTGAGGATCAGGAGATAACCGACGTTCAAGGCGATGGCGATAAGTTGTCCGTTATTCCGCAGAATACCGAAGTGATGACGCTTCGTGTGAGCGAGCCCTATTATATGGCTTCTCCGCTTGCGGTAAACGGCTATACAAAGTCGGTAGACCTGACGGCTACAATCTTCCCTGAAGAAGTGGCGGACAAAACGGTCGATTGGTATATCGAATGGTCGGACTCTCAGGCGAGCGGCACCGTAACCGATTATGTTACCGTCACCCCCGCTTCGGACGGAGCGTTAAAGGCGACCGTAACCTGCTATCAGCCGTTTGACGGAGATATCGTCGTGACGGTCGTAACCCGTAGCGGCAAGAAGTCTGCAACGTGTCTTGTGTCTTATGTCGGAGCACCCGAAACATTGAGAATTACGGCGAACGGCATCAGCACGACTTCCCATGCGAGTATCGGCGCGTATTACAAACTCCCTACGGGCAGCACCTATACGTTTACGCTTACCGGTGAAAACGGGTTTAACGACGTGCGTACCGATTGCAACTATACTTACAGCGTCAGAGCGTACGGCAACATCATCACCGCAGACAGAAAGTACAACGGTCTGACAGACACTAACACTTTTGTGGACGGCACGGAAGCGACGCTTGCCATCAACGATATCACCAAGGTTTCCAATTACATTCCCTATGTGTTTGCCTATTCCATTTCCGGGAATACGCTGTCTATCGAATCGAACGCAACGCTTACGAGTTATTATTCTTCCTCTCAGCGCAGCGGACAAATGGTTACCTATTACGACAACTTCAAAGCATACGAGGACGACAACTGGTATTACGAGCTTACGGTAACCGAATCCAACAGCGGAGCAACCCAAAAGATAAGGTTCCGTCCGGAAGTTTCGGTGTCCTCGGTCACTCTCAACAACGTCAAAATCGGATTTTAATACAGGAGGTAAAACATGAACACGAACATTATAACTAAGAAAAGATGGGCGGTTGCGATTCTCGCAGTCGTTCTTGTAGCAATTCTTTCCGTCACACTTGTAGCTTGCGGAACGAAAGATTCATCCGAAACGTCAAGCGGAGAAATAACGGCGGAACAAGCACCGGTTTATGACTTTACCGCCGAAATTCAGAATACCGAGTTCATAAAACTCGCTATGAGTGCGGCAGTTGCGAACTCGGAGAACGGCAGTGTCAGTAAAACGCTTACCGCTACCGTCACTCCTGCAACAGCCTCCAACAAACTTGTTGACTGGTCTGTCGCATGGGGCGACGAAAGCAACGTAACGGACGTGTCGGAATACATTACCATAACTCCTTCCGGTGACGGCAGCACAGAAGCAACGGTGACCTGTCATAAACCTTTTACGGGTGTCATTTTGATTGTCTGCACTACGCGTGAAGGGGGCTATAGCGCCGAATGCTCTGTTGAATTCGTCGGCTTGCCGAGTTCTATTTCGCTTTCCGGATCTATTTCTCCTACGTCCGATAATACGCTTGGTTCCTCGTATAAGCTTGGTGTAGGTACTACCTATACGTTTACTGTTGCATGCGAAAATGCTTTTAATCAGGTCGGTTCATCGTATAACAATTACTCATTTTTCGTTGTGGGATACGGCGATTTGACTATGGGCGAGTTGCACCATAATAATTTGACGCTTCGAGATGACTGGCACGATGAGTACACTTCGAATGTCAATGAACTGAAAGATCAGCTTATATCCGTGAACTTGACCGGTAACAGTCTTGTAGTTGAAACGAAGAAATCCATTGAAGGGTATTATCGTTATTCTCAGAGATTGGACGGCGGGCGTAATACTTATTATTACGATAAGGTAAAGTCCGTTGATTCAAACGCTTATTTTGAAATAACCGTTATAGAACAAAACTCCAATTTGTACGAGAAATTTTATTTGCGCTTTGATGACAATGTTGTTACCGGCGTAAATTTATCGGGTTCATTAAAATTCTGATGACGGAGGTGAACCATGAGTTCCGCAAAACAGACAGGAAAAACAGTAGCAAAAGTGATTGCCTATATTCTCGTTGTCTTGGTTCTTGCGGGCGTGATAGGCGTAATCGTTCGTTTTACGGGTGGCTTTACAAGCAGTTTCAAGACGTTCTACGTCTCCGTGGACGGCAAAGATGTTCTAACCTCGGCAGGCGGTTATGAGGTAACCAACGAGAAGCCGTTAAATGTGGACGTCAAATATACGTTCGGTTCAGCCGGAGGCGACGTCAGTGGCTATACGGTCAAGGTTGTACCCCATGTCGTGGACGGCAAGGACTTTGATTTTTCGCTTGACGGACAAATTTATTCGTTTCAGGCGGAAACAAATCTGACGCCCGGTTTCGATATCGAATACGGAGAAAACTCGTTTACGCTTACCCCCAAAGGTACCGTGACCGACGTGTTGCAGGCGGTCTATCCCAACAATGAAATCAGCGGATGCGAAGGTAAAGGCTATACCGATATGTATTCGCTCATCGTGACTTCCTATAACGGAGAATCCAGCGTAACGCTGTACTTCTCGGTGATTGAAGAAGTTGCAGGAGTTGAACTTGATCAGGAGGTGATTGTATTTTGACCACGGCAATTAAAGTAAAAGCGTTGTCTTTGCTTATTGTCATCGTGGTTTTGTTCGGCGTCGTCTTTTCGACGGCGCCGAATATTGCTTATGCGGAGGAAGCGTTGAACTTCGATACCACCAATGTTCTGGACGATCTGAAATCTTCGTCCGACGGCGGTGAGGCATTCGATTTGAACGATTATCCTTTTGACGAAAGCAAAGACATTCAGGTCATCAATTTCGTGGAATACTGTTATTCGTACAAAGCGAATATGCGCGGAAACTACGGGTTGTACGTTTACGTTTATAATCCGAAAGGTCTGAATCTTTCCACGAGCAGCAAGAGCAATAAGATACAAATGGCGTCCTCTTATGACGCAGACGGTAACCCGAACGACTATGTGAAGTTTGATTTGCAGTTTTTGAGTAAGTCCGAGGACAGCAACTATAAAAACCTGTTCTACAAATTCAAGGTGGTTGACAGAGAGGTCAACGGAACGACCTTTGCAGACCGGGTGAACAGTAACGAGCGCAGGTACGACGTTTCCGGTATCGAGCTTATGACCTACGGCTCAAACAACGCTACCGAGTATGCGGTCAACGGAACATTTAAGTTTACGGGCTATTCGCAAGGCTACGGTCCCGACGCTTCGGCTAAGAGTACGCTTACAAGTACCGTGGAATATCTTGAAACGATAACGCTGGACGTCAAGCACACGTTCTGCCGCACAAAGACTTCCATTAAGGGCGCGGGTTATCAGAACCAGCTTGACACGGTATATTTTGCCGTTCCGCAGAGGTTCTTCGATACATACGGAAAGCTGCAACGCATCAAGGCTGAATGGTACGAATACAAGACCAACGATATCGTCGTGACAAGCAATCAAGACTTTTATAATCAGGCGTCCTCTTATGTGGGTAAATACGTCGGATATGATTATTACGATTCCGTGCTTTCCCTCGGTCAACAGGCAGGTGACGGCGGTGGCGGAATGATGGTCGCAAAATGGGGTTGGAACCTCGGTACGAATTATCTGCACGTCCCCTGCGAAACGCTGTATTACCTGTTCAAGGTAAACAACATTGAGGAGTACGATCCCTATGCGGATATTGTGTCTATCGGCGGCGTGGAAAGCAATGCTCTGTACGAGTATATAAAGAACTATAACAAGACTTTCGATAAAGGCACGTTGCCGATAAAAGACGGAACGATCAGCGCGGACTTGTTCGCCGACGATATTGACGATTACCGCAAAATGGATACGGAATTCGGCAAGATACAGAAAGGCTATTCGTACTACGACTTTGACGCGGACATTGATTTGCAAAAGCTGACGAGCTGGCAGGAAGGCAATCCCTCATTCTGGGATAATTGGCTGAACTGGGGGCTGTGGGATACGATATTCGGTAAGATTCCGGAAGAAGAAAGCCGCACGATTTCGCCCATTTATACTCTCAAGGCAAGCGATCTGAACGGAAGCGACGAGGAAATTGCCGAACGCCTGCTTATCAACGCAGCGGACGTACCCGCTCTGAAAAGCTATTACAACGACGCCGTAACGGTAAGCGGCAAGGACGACGAAGAAAAGGTTGTCGTGCTGTTCAGATTTGCTACGAGCGATTATTATTCGGCGGCGGTAGATATTATGGAGCTGAGAACCATTCTGCCCGACAAACATACGAGCGGACAGGCGTATCGTGCTTGGGAAAGCGTGTTTATGGACTTTGACATTATTCAGCTCACGTTTAACCGTGACGGCGTTTACAAGGTTATCCCCGTTGTTTCAAACCCTATGGATATTGTCAATTCGATTACTCCGCCCGTGCAGATGCCAGACGATGGCGAGTGGTGGAAAATCCTGCTGGCGGTTTTGCTGATTATCCTTTTGATAGTCATACTGTTCCCCGTATTGCCGTGGATCATCAAAGGACTGTTCTGGATTATCTCGTTGCCGTTCAAGGCTATTGCCGCACTGTTCAAGAGTATCGACAAGGCAAAGAAAAAGCGAAGTGAGAAAAAGGAGGAATGACAAATGAAAACGGTTAAGAGAATACTTGCCGTATGCCTCTTAATCGTGACCGTATTGGTCGTCGGCTATCTCGTCTATACGGGTAGCCGATTGACCGACGGTCAAGCGATTATCTCTCAGGTAGGAGGTGTATTATGAACAGACGAAATGCAGTCAATATCATATTTTCGGCAATCGTGTCGGTAGGCTTTGTCCTTCTCGGCATCGTCGTCTTTTCGTCCTCTTATCTCAGAGCGTTCGAGGCAGGCGGCAGCCTGATAGATTCGATCAAGTTTTACTTTTCGGAACTTTTCGGCATTGCACACAATACCGCTCCCGCCGTAAATGCTTGGTCGGAAGTTATGAAGTGGGATATCTTGCTTCCTTCGGACTTTGATACGTTCAAGGTTTCGGCAATACAGTTTTTTGAACTCCTTGTAGACAAGGAAAATTTCATCGGCTATTGGTCTGTGGTCGGAGATAAATCGGCGGTTGCCGCAAAGGTGATTGCGATTGCACTCCCCTGCGTTCTCGTATTTGTCTTTGCGTTGAAACGGCTCTATGCAAGCGGGAACACAAAACATAACAAAGATACACTGCCGCTCAAAGCGTTCAAATCGGTATCCCGTGCTACATATCAGCCTGTAAAACGTTTCGTGCTCGGCTATATCGATTTTCTGAAACACACGAATTGGCTGTGGATATGCTGGCTCGTACTGTGGGCGTTCCATCTCAATCTCGTAAGTATCGTATTGGGCTTCTTTACCTATTACTTTTACTTTTCGGTGTCCTTCGACATCGCGTCTATCTATACGCAGGTGTGCAAGCTGTTTATCGACTTGCAGGTCATCTTCCGACACTTCCCGTGGTGGAGCATTGCTACGATAGCGTGGCTCATCTTCAACCGTTGGAGAAAGTCAATCGCCTTGAACAGATTAAGGCATTTTGAGGCAAGAAACTGTGGTTTTATCAATGAGGTGCCAATCGTGTCTATTTCGTGCGGCTCAATGGGTAAGAAGAAAACAACTCTTATAACGGATATGGCACTTTCGCAAGAAGTGATGTTCAGACAAAAGGCATACGACATTCTGAAAAACAATGATATGAAATTCCCGATGTTCCCGTGGATAGCTTTTGAGGACGAACTAAGGCTCTGTATGGAACACGGCACCGTGTACAATCTCGCAACCGTCAAAGAATGGGTTTCTTTGAAACGGCGAAGATTTGAGCGTCACGGCAGAACGGACTTGCAATTATACGGCTACGATATTTGCCGTTACGGAGCGTCTTACAATGACGGACTGAAAATCAGTACGCTGTTCGAAGTGTTGGAAACATACGCACAAGCCTATTTTATCTACGTTATTGAAAGCAGTCTTATCGTGTCGAACTATTCCATCCGAGAGGACAACGAACTTGTAAGCGAAGGCAATTTCCCCATCTGGGCGTCCGATTTCTTCCCCGAAGGGATCGCCGAAGGCAGGCACGCTCATATTCTCGATTTCGACGTGTTGAGGCTCGGCAAAAAGGTCATAGAGAATAACCCCAAGGCAGGCAGTTTTGAATTTGGTGTTGTGGCAATTTCGGAGATAGGAAAGGAGCGCGGCAACAATCTGGAACTCAAAGAAGTCAAGAAAGGCACGGAAGAAACCAATCAGAAGAATGACTTGTTCAATGCGTGGCTCAAAATGTGCCGTCACTCGGCAACGGTGGATAATTTCCCGTTCATCAAAGTCTTTACGGACGAACAGCGGCCCGAAAGCTGGGGCGCCGATGCAAGAGATTTGTGCGACATAATCCATATCGTGCAGTCGGGAGAGCAAAGACTTTCGCTGCCGTTCTACACGATAGAAGAAATGATAAGCGAATGGACGTTCAACCGGTTTATTGCCATGTACTACGATTTCCGTTTCCGCAGGGGCGACAATACTTTGCTTGTGCACTTGCTGAAATGTTTGACGTCGTGGATATGGCGCAGGAATGTAAGGATATTCAACAGATTCGGTTATTCGGTTTTGAAGATAGAAAAAGAGCGCGGCACTATGGACGGAAAGCCTGAAAACAAGAAGTATTATCTGATGAACAAGAAGATTTACAGCCGCCGTTTTTCGACGGACTGTTTCAGCGATTATTTCAACGACATGGCGAAGAAAACGAATATCGGACTCGGCGATTATCTCGAATACGTAACCGAAAAAGCGAGCGTTGACGAACTGAAAATGCAGAACAGCTACTTTATAAATTCACTGTACAGGGATACCGACGAAACGGGTTCTGCGTAAAGATGGTCGGTACTCCTGTAAAGGAGGTATCCATGCCATACGGCGAATGTAAAATCTACTTTGACGGCAGTCATTACATAGGAATACCGCACACGACAAGGCCGTCAAGACGGCGTCCGAAACCGCCGGAAGAAGAAATCGTTGTAACGGAAAAAGCAGCCGAACCGCCCACAGAAAAAGAAGAAAATACCAAGGTAACAGATAGCGCACCGTCGGAGAATGACGATGCGCCTGTTGCGCTTGCCGAAAATATTGAGGAAGCGTCCGAGCCTGAGCCCGAAATGCAATCGGAGCAACCCAAGGCAAGGACGATGACGAGGAAAGAACTGTTTGAAGAACTGTATGAGAAGTATCTGAATAAGCCGCGCAGAATAAAGGCGGAAATGATTTCAAAAGAAATGTCGCCGTGTTTTAAGTCGGAAGAATTGTCAAGAAATTATGTCAATGAAAATATCGAAAGGAAAATTCGCAATCTTATAGCGAGGAGAATACGCCTTACAAGAAAAGCGAATTTGCAGGATTTCAATTATTTCGTGACGTTTACTTATGACGGAAAATTACATACGGAAGATAGTTTTCGGAAAGGGTTAAAGAATTGTCTGCGGCATCTTGTAGAAAGAAAACAATGGAAGTACATTGGCGTATGGGAACGCTCTCCCGAAAAACAAAGATTGCATTTTCACGGCATATTTTATATACCCGAAGGCACGATGCCGGGAATGTTACTTGACGTCAACGATTATAACTTTAATACGCACAACAGGCAGATAACGCATCAAAATACATACTTTAACGAGCGTTTCGGGCGTTCGGACTTTGAACTTATAGACGATATTGCAAAGATGAGCGATGCGCTTGCATACATAATGAAGTACATTGAAAAAAGCGGTGAGAAGATAGTTTATTCCAAAGGTCTGCCCCAATTTTTCATTTCGGACGTGATGGACGAAGATATAATTTGCTTTACCGGTCTTGAAGATAAAAAACTGCTACTTTCTGATGACTTTACTTGCTGGGACGAGGGTTGCTATGTCGGCAAGGTGAGCAAAGCCGTGATCGCGCAGCTTCGCAAGTGTAACTGAAATAATCGAGTGTCAAATACGGTCAAAAAACGGAAAACTGCGTGACGGTGAAAGCGGAAGATCGCCCAAGCGGTTCAGCGGGCGACTCCGCTTCCGTCAGCGCTTCCGCTTTTCCGTATTTCAGTCGGGTTCGGTGCAGGGCGTGTGCTTG
>ENA-OZAU01000487-OZAU01000487.1-human-gut-metagenome-genome-assembly--contig:-NODE-487-length-20455-cov-7.050196_pt1 | contig 20455 bp, 20 predicted proteins | sample MGYA00243303_ERZ653503 | MGnify/ENA primary metagenome ERZ653503 (study PRJEB26926, sample SAMN06165049) | human gut metagenome | biome: ENVO:00009003; feature: ENVO:2100002; material: ENVO:00002003...
CGCGTAAGATCGTCGGCAGCGTCAGATGTGTATAAGAGACAGGATATAGCATATTGACTATTAAAAATATTTTAAATATACTTTTCTTCAACTTAATTGCAGAAATATTAAACAAGCTGTTTCCGGCTCAAACAGAGATATAAATTGCCAAATCTCATAGAATTTATGTTTTGGGTAAGTTATGCTGTCATTATGATTTCTTCTTTAAGGAATATATTAAAAAGGATTCTGTTAATGAGAGGCGGAAGAGTTTGCATACGATTCTTATAGGATGTGGATTTCACCACTTCATCCCGCGTCCTCTTTCCACCTCCTCTTCATCCTTCTTCTGCCCAACTTCCCATTCTCTATTAGCACTTTGACCTACATCAGTGTTCCTCAAAGCAGCTGAAAGCCTTTGCGGTTTGGACACTTTAGGGACAGGTGTAATTCTAACAGGCGCTTTGGCTTTCGTTTGTAGTTTGGGAGGATGTTGCTTCCGTGGCTGTCGTTTCACTCGTTCCAGATCAAAACCTTCGGCATTGAGGTTGATGAGCATTTGGTGCTGAAAGTCAATGGCATAGTAGGTGTCGCCATCGTGTAACACCTTGAAGCCTTCCTCACGAAGTTCAGCTCGGACAGAGTGAACGCTATCATCATTGAAAATCTCACGTAATCGCTTCACGGCATCGGCATGCGACTCCGGACGTTCAGACGAGAGGGAAACAAGGTCTTTCCGTTCGACTTTATAAATCTTGCAGAGAAAATCCCGTTCGGCTTCGGTGGTGGGATGGAACTGCTCAATGTGGTGGATGCGGTTGTTGCGGTCGATGGCTGCGGCCATGAATGGGGGCAACTTCCGGTTCTTGCCATTGTAGTAGATGACGCCTTTCTTGATGTACGCTCGGTGCTTCCTGAGTTTGCGGAAGATTTCATCCTGTGTCATCTTCGGGTCTATCGTCAAGAGGTCGTCGATGAAGCATTCGATGCGTTCAAAGCGTTGGTCGGGTGTGGCGAAATCCAGCAGCTCTTCGGTTGAAAGAATCCGGGCACCGTGAATGACTCGTTTGTGGGCATGGTCCACCAGCATGTAGCCGTAGGGGGCATCTTTCCGACCGAAGAACACGAGGTCGATACCCAACTTCGCTTTGAGTGTTTGCTTCAACTCTTCCTGGTTGGCGCTCACATCCCGATAAGTCTTCAAGATTTCACGCAACTGCCGATTGCGTGCTCTATCCAGTTGGGATTGTTTGTAGAATTGCTCCAAGACGGATAGCGGAATCTCTTCCTGAATCCTTCCTCCTTTCTTGACATAGGCCCTGTCCTCCTTCTTATAGACTTCATAGCCCATTGAAACCAGTATGGCTTTGAACTGGGCAAAAGAGGAGAAGTGGTATTGCTTGGCTGCTTCGATGTCCTTTTGAGTCTGCTTCTCCCGATTGATACCCATGAGTTTGTCCACCACCACTTGCGAACGTCGGCGCTCATGGTGATGATTAATCTTGTACCCATCCGGTGCCACACGGGAGGTGACAACATGCAGGTGCAGATTGTCGGTATCGTGGTGTGCATAGATGAGCCAGGGTTGTCCGGGTTCGGCATACCCCATTTCCTGTAAATATTGGTTCGTAAAGTCCAACAGTTGGGCTTCAGTCATTTCCTGTCCCTTGCAGGAGATGGCTACATGGAACTGTGCCTTTCTGACCCGGTCGTTACGGGAACTGTATCGTTGCAGGAATCTCACCTTCTCGTCAGGCGTGGCCGGTTGTATCACTCCGACCGTTCCGAAGTTACGCATCTCCAGCAGGTGCGCTGTCCCTTTTGACACTTTGCGTTCGTTGTAACCTACGGCATGGAAGTTCTCGCTTCCGGGTAATATGGTTGCTATCATCTTGATTCTAAGTTTAAAAGTTTGTGCGTTCAAAGAACGGATGAATCTCAGTGCTTCGGTTCAAGTCGCTTCGGTTCATCCGTTCGAGAGATTAGGGTTTCGTAGCCATCCGCGCCAATACATCGAGGCGCTTTTGTATCTGGTTGATGGCCTCTTTGGTTTCCAGAATCGCGGGTACCAAGACCTCCAGTACGTAGCTGGGCGATAGCAAATGGACCGCAGCCAGTTCGTTGGCCCGTTTCATCGCTTGATTCAGATTGCCGCCAGCCCAGGAAAGCTCGTTGTGTACCTTTTGATAGAACTCTCCAATTTGAGGAATCAGTTCATGCTGCAATTTGAGGTCGGGATGGGAATATTCCTTCAGCGCCGACCGCACATAGTGGCTCATACTGGTGTAGGAAGCCGCTTGCTTCAGGTGGTATGCCATCTCTTCTTCGGTCATTCGCACCTTGATACTATGGTTTTTTAGTTTCTTCATACAATGATTCGTTATACATGGGTATTTCAGGAGGATGCTACCTTATACAAGGTGACCCGAGTGGCAAGGTTTATCGAACCTCTTTTTGCCCGGCGAAACAGCGATGCCATCGCTCCGCAGCGCAGCAGTCGGCAAGTTACTTTTGTGCACCAAAAGTACAACTTGCTTCACAAATCCTGCAAAGCCCAGAGTATGCTGTGGACGGGGTTCGCTGGCTACGTCACCTTTCAACTTCTTGCACGCATCTTGCTTCGTGGGATACTTGTTTTGAGGAACTGCGGTCAAGTGAACCATCGTACTTCGGTCAGCTGTTACACCATTTCCAAGGTTGGTTGGCCCTTCGTTTGTAGTGTCCAAGATGCTTGCAGTGAAAAGAAAATAGAATTTGGAAATCCATGAATCGTCTTCCCATAAACTGAAGTGAAGGGATAGGTCGAATCTTTGGTTCCATCAATCCTTGTTCCTTGCTATCTCAGTACGTTGCACCAAAGGTTATCTAACAAGAGGGAAAAGAAGTTTGGACCTTTCTGCCCCTTTGTCCCTCTTAATGTCCAGACTTACCAGGAGGAAAACAGCGATTCTTTGTTTCTGCATGTTTTTTCTTTTCACTGTTTCCCTTGGAGTTGTGATTCTCAGAAAAGGTAAGGGACAAAAGGGACAAGGGTCAGTCGCCTGCTTTTTGGGTGGTACCGGAGGTTGAACACCGTAACCAAGGATACTTGGTTCTTCCGTCAGCGCCAGCATAGAACGGAGGAAGACCGGACACCTTTTCTTGCTCCGACCGCTGCCAGTTCGGAAACTTAGCCATCAGCGAATTGATGTATTTCGAACCATAGCGTTTGTGGGTCCGGATAAGCTCATTGGGCAGTTCTTCCTTAATCATCCGTGCAGATACGATGGTCAGCTTATGCGTTCCCGGTAGCCGATACTCTTCCTTTATCCAATCCAACTGTTGGGTCTTCCATTGTTGCCATTGCAGACGCATGGGGATAGACCACCGGTCGTAGTCGTTCGGAACAAGGCGTTCGAGGAATGCTTCAATGTCATCCAACAATTCATCTGCTTGGCTCTCGGTAAATTGTTCCTGCAAGCGTCTGGCGGCTGCTTCCATTTCTTTGGAAAGGAAAATCGGTTCGCCTTCCTGGTAATAATGGTAGGCTTCCGCCCACAGTTGTGGAACTTCCGCTTTCAGGGCTGCTTGCCAACTTTCGGGACCTTCATCGCTTTGGATGGGGATGATCCACCAGCGTCGGTTGCCGTTGCAGTTCTGCAGGAAGTTGCTCTGATTGGTGGAGCCGGCAAAGACGTTGCTTCGCGGAATCGTTTCGCACTTGCGGGCGTATGCCGGACGAATCTCATCCTTCTCCCGACTGAGGAACGCCTTGATGAGTTGTGGATCCTGCTTGCTGTCCATGCCACTCAACTCGGACAGCTCCACAATCCAGTGTCCGGTGATTTCCTCTATCTTGGTCTTGTCGTCGTGCTTGAAGGAAAAGGAATCGGTAAACCACTCACCATTGGCTAAGATTTTAAAGAAGGTGCTCTTGCCGGCTCCTTCCGGTCCTGATAGCGTCAACACATGGTCGAACTTACAGCCGGGCTCGAAGATGCGGGCCACGGCCGCTATCATCCATTTCCGGGTCTGGGCACGGGTCAAGAGGTCATCTTTTCCCTCCAGGTAACGGATAACCACTGTGTCGATGCGCTCCTTGCCGTCCCACACCTCCGATTGGATGAACGCCTTGATGGGATGAAAACTTCGTTCCGTTGCCGTTGTCTTGAGCATTTCGAGAATGCGGATTTGCGGAACGTACAAGCCATAGGTCTCTTCGATATAGAGCGCCATCTTGCCAATGGATTCATCGTCAATCAGGTTGCCTCGTTCGTTCTTGAACTCCGGACAGCTCGTTTCATCCTTCTTGGTAAAGCGGTTGTAGCGTACCTGACTGAGCTTCGGGTCGTTCAGCAGTATCAGTTTAAGGTTCTTTCCCGTCGATTCGATCTGGTTGGTCTTGGGGTGGATGCTCAGTCCGGCTTCCCACTGCTCGTAGGAAACCTCGCTTTTCTGTTGTTGCAGTTTCACGAAAGCGGTACGCACGGCGGCATTACCCCGGCAGACTTTCATCATGGCTTGAAAAGAAGGCCATAGACTGGGGGAGGTGTTCCCCTCTACCTTCAAATCCAAGTGGCCGTATCGATAATATCGCACCAAGTGGAAGGCGTTGCAAGGTTGGGGCAAGTCCGGACCATGTACTCTTTGGGAACGCTCATCCACAGTCAGCTGGATAGAAGGGTCCGTCTTGGATTGATACACATCGCTTCTCTGAGTAGCCACAAACTGGTCGGACAGGAATACCTCCATGGCTTTCGAGCAGGAAAACACCTGGCAGAAAGCACGGATTAGCCTTTCCGATTGATTGGATGATGTTGTCTTCATAACCATTCCTTTCCTTTATTACGGTTTCGCATGCCTTTGGATAGGGCTTCCATCTGTTCTGCGATGGAAGGCTGGCCTTTACGGCGGCTGCCCGTCAACCACTGATGCAGTTCGGAAGGGCGGAACATCAGATTGCGGCCCGGTTTGTAATAGGGTACCCGACCTTCCTGTACCAGGGTGCGTACCCGTGATACGGATAGTTGGAGGATTTGCGCAGCCTGCTGAATCGTCACCATCTGTTCCGGTGAAGCAGGAGCGACAGAAGCCTTAGCCAGTTCTTGATACAGTTGGCGGACCGTCTCGGCCAAGGCATCCACCTTCTCATCCAGTTGAGCCATCCATTGCGGCATTTCTTCAAAATGAATTGTTTTCATACGACTTATTTTTGATTGTTTTGCCGCAAAGTTGAAAGGGGATGGTTCAGTAATCAAGTTATTTTGCCGATAACCAACGAATAACTGCATCACCGGTTACTCAGTCGGTCTTAATGGGGAGTTGCTCCGTTCCGGGAAAGACATAAGGCACCATTTCTTCTTTTTCTTTGATGAGCGGAAGCCGGGAGGTCTCGTTGGTCAGCTTGGTCTTGATGGAGGTTTCTTCTTTCCCTGCAAAAGCATAGGGGAAACTGATTTTGAGAAAATGAGGGATGGTTTCGCCTTGGTTCATCTTCTTGCACAGCATCCGGATGCGGGTACTGACATTCCAGCCGTAATGCTCCAGGTCATAATTGTAGTAGAGGGAAGCACTCTCTTTTTCCACCTCTTGAAAGTGGTATGTCTTCTCTTCGCCTATCGGTGCCTTGTTTACACGATAGAGTTCCTGGATGTTCTGAATGAGCGTGTCGATTTGGGTTGGGGTAAATACCTTTTGGAACGTACCTCGTGTATAGGCAAAGATTTCCTCCAACACCTGTTTCTCTTTCAGCAGGATTTCTTCGGTCTGCTGCTGAAGGCTTTGGGCGTTTCTGTCTTTCAGTGCCTGCTGATGTGCCATGTGTATTTCATCCTCCGCTTGGGGTTGTTGAATGGAAGCCTTTACGGAGGCTGCTGCTTCACTTTCTGGCAGTTAAGTTCGGTGATGTACAGACAGCAGGCGCATGATTCCATGAGTTGCCATGGGGGTGATGATACTCACCAGCAGGACCGTAACACTTCCTGCCACGATGAAGATCACAAAGAACATCACCAACATGTAGAGGAGAGCCGGCGCTCCTTCAGTTCCGGCTTCCACGGCTTCGGCATACTTCAAATATGCCCCCATCAGGGCAATTAAGAAAAGAAAGGTGGCCAGGCAGACCATTAGTGTTTTTTCGGGATGGTAATTCATGTTGTTTCTCTTTAATCGTTAGTAATCATTGCTACAAAAGTATGGTTCAAGTGTGGTATAAAAGAAATGCACAACATCAATTTTCGTTGGAAGTGAAAAAAGTGGGGTTTGGTGCTGAAATTGATGAAAAAAGTCCGCCACCCGAAGGCAGCGGACCGCTAAATGCCCAAAAAGGTGACAAAAGGGCGTCCCATAAAACTAATCGGCAGGAGACTTTGGAACAGACAAATCCTTGGGTTTGATGGAAATCTTGCCGAGCGTATCTATCAGTGCCGTGGGAATGTCGTGGGTGTAGCGCAAGGTGGTTTCCAGGTTCTTATGCGTAAGCGCCTGACTCACCACATACGGATTGGTGCTCATGGCCATTTGCAGCGTGGCGTAGGTATGCCGGAAGCAGTGGAAGGTGATGTGCTTGTGGATACCTGCCGCTTCTATCCAATCCCGCAGGGGCTGGCTGGTCATGGTCTTCTTGAAGCCTTCGAACACTTTGCCCGTAGTCGCTTCGCCCATCAGTTCGATGGCTTCCTGGCAAAGCGGAAGGGTGGTCGGTGTTTTCGTTTTCTGGGTGCGGAACACCAGACACAGGCCGATACCGCTCACTTCCCGTACATGTTCCCAAGTCAGGTTGTACACGTCGCTGAAACGGAGTCCGGTCAGACAAGAAAAGAGCGAGGCACGTTTCAATACTTCAATTTCACAAGGGGTCTGAGCCAGTTGAATCAGTTCCTCTTGGGTCAGGAACTCACGTCTCACCTCTTCCCATTCGATGTAGTCCAGGTAATCGTTGATGTTTTCTCTCAGCAACTTCTCCTTGTAAGCCATCTTCAGGAGGGCCCGGAACGTAGAGAAGTAGCCGGCTGCGGCATTCTGCGAGAGCTTCTTGTTCGTACATTTCAGCTGATGCGCATGCAAGAGGTATTCCCGGAACTTCATGCAGAGGTCCACGGTCACTTCTCCGAAGGTACATTTCCCTCCCGTGAATACCAAGAAGTGCTGATAGACAATGCTCCATTTCTGGTACTTTCGGCGCGTGATCTTTTCAAAATAATTGAGGAAGTTCTCCTGCAACTGATGATGGTCGAGGAAACCGAACTGGCGGTTGATCACCGTTTCCTGTCGGCGGCATCGGATGAGTTCCGCTTTCTCCAGCATGGATTGGTTGAAGTTTCGTTCTACGGCATTCTTGGGCATCCCATACAGGTAGATGCCCAAATACTCGTGTCGTTGGGAACGGTTGGTACGCGGATTGCGAATGGCGGGATAATAATCCAGGTATAACGTCACCTTGCCCGACTTCAATAAGCGTTGGCGCAAGGTTACTTTAGTGCATACATGCATAGTCTTTGTTTTTAATAAGTTCAACAATCAGTGAGGCAAAAATGTGCGGTAATGGTTCAGTAATCAAGTAAATAGCCTGATAACTGTCCGATAACCGATTACCGGCTCATTTCAGTGTAGGAGGTTGGAGGATGGCATCGATTTCCGACCGTAAGATATAGGTGTATTTCCCTACCTTCTTCTTGCGGAGTCCGTGGTACTTTACATAACTGTAGATTTGGTCATGTGTCAACTGGTAGATGGCTCTGGCCTCAGTGTAGGAAATCCATTCCTCGTGCTGAGGTGCTTCCTGCTTGGCAGCAAACACCCGGTCGCAGTGAGTCTTGCTCCAAAGCGTTTTGCCTCGATGAAACAACTTGGGAATGTGGTGCGCCTTGCCTTGTGCAAAGACCCACGAGTTGCTTACCCCGAACTTTTCCATAATCTCTTGGGTGGTGTAAAACTCGGTCACTTCCTGTCCTTCTGCTTGGATGCAGGTCGTAGCCCGGGGCTTGCGCTCGTAGGGGCGTGCTTCGATCATGGCTTCTATATCGGCACGCCGGATAATTGTCAGTCTTGAAGACAGCCGATAGGCCTTGAGCGTTCCCCGATAGATGAGTTTGTACACAGCATCTCGGGTGACATGAAGTAGATGGGATGCTTCAGCTACCGATAGGAACTCTTGCTCTTTGAGCGGAAGAGTCTTTTTCAGGTGCTTGGCCGTAACGACAGCAGCTTCAGTAGCTCTTTTTCTTTCTTGTCGTTTTTGCTCCTTGTAGGCATGGTCGGTACATGCTTTCGAACAGAAGCGGGTGGAGCATCGTTGAGCTTCAAATTCTTTGCCGCACCACTCGCACACTTTTTTGATTCTAATGGTTGTAGTTGCCATTTTTGAACGGATTAAGTTTGCCACTCATTTCGCTTGAGATGTATAGCATCGTATATCATTGTATACCCTTGTATACATCATCCACTCCCTCCGCAGAGTGACTTGGCGAAGAAGGTGGACGTGCAGCAAATGTGGTTCAAAAAAGGGGCAAAAAACAGGTAGAAACGGGTTCTACCAATGAAAAAGGAAACGAATAGATACAATAAAAGGCACTCATAATGAGCGCCTTTACTGCTTGTTGATACTTATTGTAACTTGTCTTTAACTGCTTATCATTTCCCGATGCAAAAATGTTCAAAAATATTCCCAAGTACCATGTCGTTCGTAACTTCCCCCGCAATATCGCTTAGATGGAAAATACATTCGCGGATATCTTGTGAAACAAAATCTCCGGATAGATTTTCTGCTATCCCTTGTTGGACCCGGTGGATGGCTTCCAAGGCATGGGTCAAAGCCTCGTAGTGGCGTATATTCGTGACAATGACATCGTTTTGGGTAACCGTGGGCAGGTTAGCGGCAGAGATTAGCATTTGCTGAAGCTTGTCGAGGTTGGTACGCCCTTTGGCAGAGATGGAGATGCATTGCACATTAGTAGCGGCCAGGGTGAAACTGGGGGTGAGGATGGTTGAGGCATCCTGCACCAGATCGGCCTTGTTGAATACGAGAATGAGCCGTTTCCCTTCGCAACGGGGAAGTATCTGGGCAGTTAGTTGTGGTATCCGTGAGACGGCATTCGTGGCATCAACTACCCAGAGCACGATTTCCGCCTGCTCCAATTTCTGGAAGGTTCGCTCAATTCCTAGGCTCTCGATGGTGTCGCTCGTTTCGCGTATGCCTGCCGTATCAATAAACCGGAAAGTTATCCCGCCAAGATTGACTGTGTCTTCTATCACATCTCGGGTTGTCCCGTGTATGTCGCTTACAATGGCTCGTTCCTCGTTTAGTAGTGCATTCAGCAGGGTGGATTTACCAGCATTCGTTTCGCCGATGATGGCTACGGGCACACCGTTCTTGATGGCATTGCCTACACTGAAGGATTGCACTAGACGGGAAATTACCTGCTCTATGCCGTCTGCCAGGAGACATAGCTCGGAGCGGTCGGCAAATTCCAGTTCTTCATGGTCGCTGAAGTCCAGTTCCAGTTCTATAAGTGATGTGAAGTGCAACAATTGGTTGCGTAGTGAGGTCAGCTCTTTACTGAACCCGCCGCGCATCTGGCTCATGGCGAGGCGGTGAGTGGCGGCAGAGGTGGAGGCGATGAGGTCGGCCACGGCTTCGGCTTGGCTTAGGTCCATTTTGCCACCCAAGAAGGCTCGTTGCGTGTACTCACCGGGAGCGGCCAGGCGGCAACCATTGCCGATGAGCAGTTGCAACACCTTCTGAAGAATATAGCTCGAACCGTGGCACATGATTTCTGTGCTATCCTCGCCTGTATACGAGTGGGGGGCACGGAATAAGCTGACAAGTACTTCGTCTATGATGTTTTCTTCTTCATGGATATGACCGAAGGTAAGTGTATATGGCTTGGCATCCTTCAGCTTCTTCCCCTTCCGGGCAGGGGTAAATATGCGGGATGTTATCTCTATGGCATCCAGTCCGGAGACACGGATGCATCCTATGGCTCCCCCTTGGGCGGTGGCTATGGCACAAATGGTATCTTGGTTCATTTTATCCGGCTTATTTTTATTCAGCAAAGATAATGGTTTCTTTACAAAAAAGAGAGATGACGATTCAACTTATGGGCTTTTATTGTAACTTTGTACAAATCGATAATGGATAGATGCTTATAAAGCCTAATCCGTCTCTGTGCCCATTGTGGTCATAGCAGAACATTGCTGCTATACAGACCAGCAACGGGCACGTCAAGCAGGATGTGATGAAGTCTTTACTAAACCTTACTCCCTGGACTGGCTGAAAGAGAGGGTGAACTTAGATACGGTCGAGTACTGTTTTGATAAGAGTATCTATCGTATTCTTGTATCCCGTGTTCGCTTCTTTTATCAGGCGGTTGGCAATGACCATGCATACTGTCATGGCCTTGTGCCCCATCAGACGGCTCAAGCCTGCCAGGGCAGAACTTTCCATCTCGAAGTTGGTGATGCGGTAGCTGTTGTATTCAAATTTTTCAATCTTTTCATTCTGATGCGGGTCGGCAAGCGGCACGCGTAACTCGCGTCCTTGAGGTCCGAAGAAGCCCCCGGCGGCAATCGTTACGCCACGTACCATGTCGTCTTGTGCGATGCGGTCTATCAGTTCAGCACTTGCATCAATGACGTAGGGGGCAGGGGCACACATGTTGCCGGACCATCCCATATGGTTGAGGAAGGCACGTTCCATGGGCAGGTCGCACACGGAGTTGCGTCCTGCATAGAAGTTGAGCAGACCGTCGAAACCAATGGATTTTTCAGAACATACGAATGTACCCACCGGAGTGTAGGGTTGCAAGCCTCCGCAGGTGCCGATACGTACCAGCTCAAGGCTACGTAGGCAGGGCTTTTCTTCGCGCGTCTCGAAGTCGATGTTTGCCAGGGCATCCAGTTCATTCATCACGATATCGATGTTGTCACATCCGATACCGGTGGAAACCACCGTAATACGTTTCCCTCGGTAAGTACCGGTGATAGTCTTGAACTCGCGGCTTTCCACTTCACATTCCTTGTTCTCGAAATGGGAGGCAACCAGTGCCACCCGTCCGGGGTCGCCTACCAAGATGACTTTGTCTGCCAGCCATTCGGGCTTTACGTGAAGATGAAATACAGAACCGTCTTCATTGATGATCAGTTCGGAAGAGGCGAAATATTTTTTCATTTGATAGAGTTTTTAATCTTTATGTTTATAAATAGAAACGCCGGGAGCCGATTCTTGTTCACCGGTTTCGGCGTTTCTGTCAGTTACTTTTCGAGTTATTTGCTCAACGGCTGGCTGGTATTGCCCGTCGTCGGTTTGGCAATGTTTTCGCGCATGGAAGTGTCAGCTTCTATATTCTTCATCCGGTAATAGTCCATGATACCCAGATTGCCGTTGCGGAATGCTTCGGCCATGGCTTTGGGTACTTCCGCTTCTGCCTCGATAACTTTGGCACGGGCTTCCTGGGCCTTTGCCTTCATTTCCTGCTCTGTGGCTACGGCCATGGCGCGGCGTTCCTCTGCCTTGGCTTGAGCAATGTTCTTGTCGGCATTGGCTTGGTCTATCTGCAGGGCAGCACCGATATTCTTACCTATGTCAATATCAGCAATGTCAATGGACAGAATTTCGAATGCCGTTCCGGCATCCAACCCCTTGCGTAATACCAGTTTGGAGATAGAATCCGGATTCTCTAATACAGACTTATGGTTCTCTGACGAACCGATGGAGGAGACAATGCCTTCGCCTACACGGGCCAGAATCGTGTCTTCTCCGGCACCTCCCACCAATTGGCGGATATTGGCGCGCACCGTTACACGGGCTTTGGCAATCAGCTGGATACCGTCTTTGGCAACAGCTGTCACAGGAGGGGTGTCGATTACTTTGGGGTTAACGGACATCTGTACGGCTTCGAATACGTCACGACCGGCAAGGTCGATGGCGGTTGCCATCTGGAACGGCAACTCGATATTGGCTTTAGAGGCAGATACCAATGCGTGTACCACCCGTTCTACGTGGCCTCCGGCAAGGTAGTGCGCTTCCAGTTCGTCACGTGTGATGTTTTGCAATCCTGCTTTGTGAGCTTCAATCATGCCGGGCACAATGATATAAGGAGGAACATTACGGATGCGCATCAGGAAAAGTTGTACCAGCGAGATATTTACTCCCGATACTTTGGCGGACAGCCACAAGAAGAACGGTACATAATGGAAGAAAAGTACCAGGAAGATAATGCCTCCTATAATGAGGAAGGCGGTTAAATACATTGTGCTTGGATCCATGAGATTAAATATTAATTGTTAGTTATAAATAGGTTGATTTCAGAAATTTCACTGCTTGAGCCGCTCCACTAAGAGGACTCCGTCCGCAATACGGTCTACGATAATCGGAGTCTTTTCGTTTAGGAAGCCGTCTGATGACTTTACTTCCACGATGTCTCCGTTGATTTCGGCATAGCCGATGAGGGCCAGGCGGGTAGTGGTGATGCCTACATCGCCTACCTTGACTTTTTCCTCTGCACTACGGTCTACTTTGGAGGTGATGTTTTTTTTCAATGCAATTTTGTCGAGTGTCTTGGAGCGCATGAACCATACCAACGAGCCGATACAAGCCAGGGCAGATATGATAAGCGTAATGACACCTGCCGTGGTGCCCATATAGGCAAAGGCATAGTAGTTGGCAAAGATGATGCAACCTCCTGCCAGAAAACCGGCAATACTGATGCCCGGAATTACGAATAATTCCACTAAGAACAAGATTATTGCTCCTATAATCAATGAGGCGATAATGAGTATATCCATAGTTGTCTTTATTTGGTGGCTTGCTTTTCCTGGTTGCGCACTTGAATGGCAGTCTGCTCCATCTCAGTGGACAATTGCCGTACACGTTGCTCCAGGTCGAGGATGGCGGCAGACATCTTGTCCTTTTCTTGCTTGTTGGCTCGGGAGTATTCCGAACGCATATCTTCCAGTTTCTCCTGCAGTTGTTTGTAGCTCTGCTCCAGCTGATTGTATTTGCCATACGAGGCTTTGGCCTGCGGGGAGCGGAAATCGTCCAGCTGGTAGTAGGTGGAGTGGTCGTCAATGACGAATTGAAAATCGTGCTTCTTGGTAGTCCGCGGCTTTGCGTTGGCAGCGGTCCGAAGTCTTTCTCGGGCGGCCTCTACCGCATCGGTGTCCGTCCATGTGTCCTTGATAGAGTGAAGTTGCGCCAATGATATCATCTTGTCCGGGTCCATCCCTTCGTAGTTGTACACTTGTTTGGATGAGTTGGGAATGAATACATAGATGCACACTTTGCCTTCGGGCTGGTAACGGTCGGAGGCAAACCATCCCAAGGCGTTGAATTCGTCGATGACGTACATATAGTCGTTGTAGGGCGAATTGAACGGCATGCCCACATTTTCCGGCATCAGATAGGAGTCGGTATTCGTATTGTAACGGGTGACGAAAATGTCATATTCTCCCATCGAGCCAGGGCCATCCGAAGCATAGTAGATAGTGATACCGTCTGTAAGTACATAGGGATAATCTGCATTCATGGCCTCGTTGATGCTTCCGGGCAACAAGCTGCCATCGCTCCATTTGTCCAGCAACTTGTTGCGCGAAAGGATACTGAGGGTGCTGTCCGGTTGCATTTCGCTATAATATAGCTTGTTGCCCAGCTCCGTTTCGTATACCGTTCCGCCTTCCTTACCGGAATCTTTGAAATAGGCGTCGTACATGAACAGCTTGCCCGATTCGGGGCTGATTTTGTATGCATCCAGGAAATTTTCCTTGTCTACCACAAAGCTGTCGATGAAGCAAACCTCTTCCACACCTTTCAGCATGCGCAAGTTGGATTTGCTTTTTTCCAATAATTGTTCGGCCTCTTCGGTGGAGCGTTTTCTCTTTCTCAGGTCGGAAATGTAGGTCTCATAAGTTTCGATGGCATCTTCGAACCGATATAAATCATTGTATGCCCGGGCCAAATAGAGTTGCCCGCTGGGGACACGTCTTTTGACGGCGTTTTCCAGGTGTTTCAAGGCTTCTGCGGGGTCGCCGGTTTCCAAGCAACATACACCGTACCATAGGTTGTAATTTCCATTGCCAGGTTGTGTCTTGACGAACTTTTTGAAGGCGGGCTTGGCCTCTTCGTATTCTCCCTTCTCGTACAAGGCTTTGGCTTCTGCCAGGCTTTGTGCAGAAATTGTTATGCTTAAAAGGCTGAATAGAAAGAAAAGGATATATTTTTTATTCATATTGATACATGTTTTATTCATATTGATACATGCTGATTTGTTCAGAAGGTCAAAAATACAAATTTATCGTGAATAAAGCTGGTTTCCGTAATTCTATTTTGTTAATTCTTCTTTAAATCGTTCTTTTGCCTTACTTTTGCAGCCGGAAGAGCTATAACTTATAACTCATAACTCGTATCAATGGCACAATTTGCTGAAGAAGAAAAGATGTTGCGCCGCATAGACAAGCGGTTTAGCAAAGGTGTGGTGGAATATGGACTGATAGAGGACGGCGATAAGATTCTTATCGGGCTTTCGGGAGGCAAGGACTCTTTGGCGCTGGTGGAGTTGTTGGCACGGCGTGCCCGTATCTATAAACCCCGTTTTTCCATTGTCGCCGTACATGTAGTGATGAAGAATATACCTTATCAGAGCGATGTAGACTATCTGAGGGAGTATGTAGAGTCGTGGGGAGTGCCTTTTGTTCTCTTTGAAACGGAGTTTGATGCCACGACAGATACCCGCAAGTCTCCTTGTTTTCTTTGCTCTTGGAATAGGCGGAAGGCATTGTTTACCGTAGCCAAGGAGCAGGGATGTAATAAAATTGCGTTAGGCCATCACATGGATGATATTCTGGAAACTTTGCTGATGAATATCACCTATCAGGGAGCGTTCAGCTCCATGCCTCCCCGATTGGTGATGAAGAAGTTTGATATGACGATTATCCGTCCGATGTGTCTGGTTCATGAGGCGGATTTGATGGAGTTGGCGCAAGTGAGGGGGTATCGTAAGCAGGTGAAGAATTGTCCGTATGAGTCACAATCCAGCCGTAGTACAATGAAAGGCATTCTGAAACAGTTGGAGGAAATGAATCCTGAGGCACGCTATAGTCTATGGGGGAGTATGACGAATGTGCAGGAGGAATTGCTGCCTGCAATCATAAAACATTAACCATTAATTATTAAAAAATATATGAAAGCATTTTATACCATTTTGCTATTGATTGTATCTAATATTTTCATGACGTTTGCCTGGTATGGGCATCTGAAGCTACAAGAGACAAAAGTCATCTCCAACTGGCCGTTGTATGCCGTGGTGCTGTTTTCTTGGGTAATAGCTCTGGCTGAGTATTCTTGCCAGGTTCCGGCCAATCGGATAGGCTTTTTAGGCAATGGAGGCCCGTTCTCATTGATGCAACTCAAAGTGATTCAGGAAGTAATCACTTTGATAATCTTTACGGTGTTCACAACAGTTCTTTTCAAGGGAGAAACGCTGCATTGGAATCATTTTGCCGCTTTTGTATGTCTGGTACTGGCGGTATATTTTGTATTTTATAAATGATGGGTTAATCGCATTTGCGCATTATTTCATATACTTCTCCATCCCTTTTGTTAAGAACGTTTGAAGCTTTCCTTCTTCATCCGTATAAATGAAGCAGGCGTCGATATCCGGATGTGCATCCGCCACGCGTTCTGCTTCTTCCAGCCCCATCACCATGAATGCCGTGGCATAGGCGTCTGCACTCATGCAATCTTTGGCGATGACGGTGGCTGACAAGATGCTGTGCTGTACCGGATAGCCGGTACGCGGGTCGATGGTATGCGCATATTTCTTTCCGTCTTTATAGTAGTAGTTGCGATAATTGCCCGATGTAGCCATGCCTAAATCTGTGACTTGCAGCACTGCTTGCAATTCTTGGTTCACTGCCAGTGAGTCGTCTATCGGCTTGTTCAAACCGATGCGCCAAAGTCCATTTTGAGGGTTTTGCCCGTGAACAACTACTTCTCCGCCTATATCGACCATGAAGTTGCGGATACCCTTCTTCTTCAGAAGTTGGGCTATGACATCTACTGCATATCCTTTTGCCACAGCGCTGCACGAGAGCATTATACGCGGGTCTGTTTTCACCACTTTCCCTTCATCGGACAATTTTACTTTTTCGTATCCTGTCATCTCCAGCAGGCTGTCTATCATGGCAGAGTCGGGGAAGTTACCCTTCTTGAACCCAAATCCCCAGGCATTGGCAAGAGGGGCAACGGTGATATCGAAGGCACCATCGGTCTCCCGGGAGATTTCCATGCTACGTCGGAAGACGTTGGTAAAGAATGTGTCGGGCACAATGTCCTCGTTGCGGTTGATGCGCGTAATGGTCGCCGTATCATTGAAAGGGGACAAGGAACCGTCGAAACGTTTGAGTTCCGCTTCTATCTCCGCCTTCAGATTCTGGTCACATTGATAAGTCACTTTATATACCGTACCGAATATCAGTCCGTTATCCGTTTGATAAGGAGTGACTTGGTTGTGGCGGGCAAGTATCCAGATGGTGCCCAGTACCAGTAGGGCAATCCATAAAAAATTCCGTTGTACTTTCTTTTCCATATCCTATCTGATTTTTTACTTTTTAATTAAAAGAAGAGATGCTCTATCAATATCTTGGTACCGATGATAATGAGGATAATCCCTCCCCAAAGTTCGGCGCGCAGTCTGCGGGCTATGCCACATCCGAAACGGATGCCGAACATCAGGCCGACCATCGACAAGGCGAATGATACAAAACCGATAATCCCGATGGGGGAAAGAATAGCCGAGAATTGCTTGATACCGAGGAATGCAAACGAAACACCTACCGCCAATGCATCGATGCTGGTTGCCACGGCCAGAGCGAGCACCACCTTCAGGCTGGTAGGGTCATACTCGTGCTTGCAACCTTCGTCCTTGAAGGATTCCATTATCATACGTCCGCCCAGGAAGGCAAGGATACCGAATGCAATCCAATGGTCGATACTTTCTATCAGGTGGCTGAAAAAACTGGCACCTATCCATCCCAGCAAAGGCATCAAAGCCTGGAAAAAGCCGAAGCTGACGGCCATCACCAGCATAGGGCGCAGCCGGACGCGTTTCAATATAATTCCGCTGGCTATAGAAACGGCGAAACAATCCATCGCAAGTCCTACGGCCAGTAGCCAAATCTCTAACCCTGTCATAAGTTGCTTAAAGAGGTAGTTTATAAGTTATCGTATAGGTTACTCCCATCGTGTTGGAGCCATATTTCCCGAAACCGGGCACATACCACGGGTCACCGTATTCATCGGCCGAGGCGGACAATTTGAACTTGAAGCGTAGTGACCAGCCCATGTACAATGCCTTCCAGACGTGCGCCCGGATACCGACACAAAATTCCGCCCATTGCATGGAGCCTTTCATTCCTTTATGGTTATAGGGCAGGCTGCCTCCCCATATCTCGTCGTCCAGATTCGGATTGCCTACGATGCCACCATATATCGGGTCGTCTAGTCCCAAGGCGTCTACATCATACTTGAAGCTACTAACACCGTAACGCAAGCCTACGAGTAGCATGTGTCCGTGCTGCTTCTTGTATAGCGTGTTATAGTCCATTCCTATGCGGAAGTAGGGGGCATTGCTTTTGTAGTGTATGCCTTTGTCACTCCAGGTGTCCGTGGAGCCATATCCCAGTTCGGCAATAGGGAAGAAGCGGTTCTTGAGGTTTACGTCCACGGCCACTTCGGAACTCAGGAAATCTCCTCCAAATACGGAGCTTCCGATTCCCCACAAGTCCAAGCCGACGGACGTGCCGTTGTATAACGGATAGTGCACTTCTTCTTTCGCGTCCTTCTTCTCCTTCTTGGGAGGTGCTCCCTGGGGGGGAGCGGTAGGATTCCCGTTCTGCGCCCGTAGGGGGAGGAACATCAGCAGGCAGAGTGCCAGACTAATAGAATAACTTAAGATTTTCCTTTCCATAGATGCCTGCTTCATTGTCTTTGATGTATATCGAGTCCAGAGAGATGCGGGTGCACGTTACGTCTGTGATGGCCTGCTTCATCTGATAGCCGCAATCCATTGATAGGAAATAGGGGGTGTTGGTGTGGCGTATCACCATCGTGTCACTCTTGGTCCGGCTGTACTTGAATATCAGCTTGGTGGAATCCTCCGTATAGCGCAGTGGCAGGGAGATGTCGTGTACCTTCTTCTGGTTGTTGATGATGATGGAGTCGGTGCCGTATGCTGTCACGGTGAGCGAGTCGAGCGTGTCGTTCTCCACGTATTGGGTTTCGGGGTCTACTCTATAAAGAATGCAATTCACCATGGAGCGTGCTGTCATGGAACAGTCGGCCTCTTCCGAGCAGGAGATAGCTATGCTTACTATCGGACAAAGGATAGCTCCGAGTATGACAAGTCTGACTAATTTTTTCATCGTTAAATGGTTTTCTCTATTTGATATTTGTTTCGTTCCGGGGCATTACGTGAAATCAGCTCTCCGAGGAATCCTGCCACGAATAGTTGTGTGCCGATAATCATGGAGGTCAACGAGAGGTAGAAGTAGGGAGAGTCCGTTACAAGACGGTAGGGCATGCCATGGTGCATGTAGTACAACTTGCTGACACCCACTATGACCACGGCTATGAAGCCGAAGATGAACATCAATGAACCCAGCAATCCGAAAAAATGCATGGGCTTGATGCCGAACCGGGAAAGGAACCAAAGGGAAAGCAAGTCCAGATACCCGTTTACAAATCGGTTCAGCCCGAACTTGGTCTTTCCGTATTTGCGTGCCTGGTGGTGCACCACTTTCTCGCCGATTTTCTTGAAGCCGGCGTTCTTGGCCAGGTAGGGGATGTAGCGGTGCATTTCGCCGTATACCTCTATATTCTTGACAACCTCTTTGCGATATGCCTTCAGTCCGCAATTAAAGTCGTGCAGGTTTTTGATGCCCGATACTTTGCGGGCGGTGGCATTGAACAATTTGGTGGGGAGGGTCTTCGACAACGGGTCGTAACGTTTCTGCTTCCAGCCCGATACGAGGTCGTAGCCCTCCTGGGTAATCATGCGGTAGAGTTCGGGTATTTCGTCGGGACTGTCCTGCAGGTCGGCGTCCATGGTTATCACGACGTCGCCTTGTGCTTGTTCGAAACCACAGAACAATGCCGGCGACTTCCCGTAGTTGCGGCGGAACTTAATGCCCCGTACCTTGTCCGGAGCTTGTGCCTGCAATTGCTCGATAACCTGCCACGAACGGTCGGTACTTCCGTCGTTAACGAAAATCACTTCGTATGAAAAGCCGTTGGCATTCATCACCCGCTCAATCCATGCGAACAATTCGGGGAGTGATTCTTCTTCATTATATAGTGGTACGACAACTGAAATATCCATTGATGTATGATTTTTCTATTTTACAATTGAAATAACAATTCTTTTTGCTGTTCCGTCACTCTGCCGGAGCGTCGTCTTTCTTGCGTCTCATCACGAACAAGGCGGTGGGGAAAGCCAGTATCGAACCCCAAAATACATTGGACGATATCATCTGTAGCGTAATGTCGATAGGGCTGAGTAGTCGGGCTGTCTCCAAAGCTTCCTGATAGGTGGCGATGTACGAATCCATTCCCGGCATGTTGCTTTGGGCAAGCGTGTCTACCATCGTTTCGCACGTGTTTATCACATATCCGTGGTCTATGAACCTGAAGTAGATGTAGTGTGCCACGGCGGCAAGCAGCGCGGCAAACATATACATGAAAACGGTGAATATCCATGCATGCAGGAAGCTGATGCCGCCTCCGCATACCTGATTACGATACATCCGTGCATAATAATATCCCATAAAAGGTACGCATAGCGTGAGTCCCATGAAAAGGAAAAGTAAAAAAGGAACCGACAGCCCCACAGGAAAGAGTATGAACTTCAATATCCAGAAACCTCCCATATAGGTACCGAACAGCATTGCGTATCGTTGCATGTAACCTCTATTTTCTGCCATCTTTCTTAGAAATAATGTGCAAAGGTACAAATATAGTTGGATTCAAGGGCAAGCCGATGTGTAGATTTTAAATAAATTAGAGGATTCTTTGCGATGCAACATGTAGATATAATTGATAATCAAAAACTTATACTTTAAACGGTAGAAAAGTATTTTTTAGACCATAATGGGTTGTTTTTGAACCTGAATTTACTGTTCCTACGTTTATTTTTCAACATAAAATTAGAACCATGGAAAATCTAAATATTCTAACTGAAGTTCACCTGTTTTCTATCTATTTACAAAGGTACAAATAATACGTGAGTTTTTCGCCAAGTATGTCAACTAAATGCAAGAGAGTTTCGCGTATATTGTTTTACTTAACAGAGGGAAGAAGGTGAACTATTTTCTCTTTTCCCTTTATTTGACTTTATTTTAATAGACGTATATATGAATACAGGAGTAAAGTAAACCTATGAAAAATAAAATTTCGATTTAAACACATTATAAACTGTCTCTTATACACATCTCCGAGCCCACGAGACAG
>ENA-OZAU01000518-OZAU01000518.1-human-gut-metagenome-genome-assembly--contig:-NODE-518-length-19554-cov-7.200267_pt1 | contig 19554 bp, 10 predicted proteins | sample MGYA00243303_ERZ653503 | MGnify/ENA primary metagenome ERZ653503 (study PRJEB26926, sample SAMN06165049) | human gut metagenome | biome: ENVO:00009003; feature: ENVO:2100002; material: ENVO:00002003...
ACGAGATTTCTGCCTGTCTCGTGGGCTCGGAGATGTGTATAAGAGACAGATTTGAATATGCTATTTCACAATGGTATAATTAGCTTAAGCAATTTCGACACCAAATAATAGGAAAGGATTTTTACACATGAAAAAGAAATTATTGCCTGCACTTATAGTAACCGGACTTATTATCCTCGTTGTAATAATAATGGGTATAACTGCTCTTATCAATAAATACACCCCTACGAAAAAGACAGAGGATCTTAAAGAGTATTTCAATATCTCTTCTGATGATGAGGCTGCTCTCATTGTAAATAATGAGCTATCCGATTACAAGGCTAAAATAATAGATAAAAAAATATACGTTGATTACAAATTTGTTCACGACTCATTAAATTCCAGATTTTACTGGGATGCAAATGAGAATGTGCTTCTTTACACAACCACATCTGATATCATCTCAGCGGCGGCTGACAGCAATAGCTACAGTGTCACCAAGCAGACCAATGACTTTGGCTATCCGATTGTGAAAGCCACCTCTGACTCTGCGCTTATCGCTTTAGACTATGTAAAACAGTACTCCAATATCACCTTTAAGTCATATGATGACCCGGCACGCATCGTCATCACAAGCAAATGGGATGAAATAGACAGTGCCACTGTAAACAAGTCTACCCAGGTCCGCGTGAAGGGCGGCATAAAGAGCCCTATTCTAAAAGAGGTGAAAAAGGATGACAAGATTACTATTCTTGATTCCGGTGACAAATGGGATAAGGTTGCCACTGAGGATGGTGTTATTGGATATATAAAGCGCAAGGCTCTGTCCGAGAGCAAAAAAACTAAGCTTACGAATCCTGACTATGAGGAAGAGACCTTTACGCATATCAAGAAGGATAAGGATATCTGTCTTGCCTGGAATCAGGTAACAAGCCAGTCAGCAAACAGTAAAGTGCCCCAGGTAATTTCATCAACCAAGGGCATAAATGTAATGTCACCAACTTGGTTTTATTTAAATGACAACAATGGTAATCTGGCAGATATAGCAAGCAAGGATTATGTCAGCTACTGCCATTCCCAGGGCATCGAAGTATGGGGACTGTTCAGCAACTTTGAAAATACTGATGTAGATGCAGCATATGTGCTCACACATACATCCACGAGAACTACCCTGATCAATCAGATTATGTCGGCTGCATTTAACTATGAGCTTGATGGTGTAAATATTGACTTTGAAAATATCACAGAAGCAGCATATGGAGACTCTTACATCGAGTTTATCAGAGAGCTCGCCATAAAGTGTCACAATAACGGTATATCACTTTCAGTTGATGTCACAGTACCTGCCAGCTTCAACAAGTTCTTCAATCGCTCTGATATGGCAAACTTTGCCGATTATATTGTGATTATGGGATACGATGAACACTATAAGGGCACTGATGCCGGCTCAGTTTCTTCCATTCCGTGGGTAACTGAGGGTGTTGAATCCACTCTGAAGGAGGTTCCCGCTGACCAGATTATTCTCGGCATGCCTTTTTATACCAGAATATGGGAGCTCACTCCAAAGGAGGACGATGATGCCGTAACCGATACCGAGGATCAGTCAAAGTACACTGTTGCCTCACAGGTATATAGTATGGACGCAGCTGCAGCACAGCTTGCCACAAACAATGCCACTGCTGCTCTTGATGAAGAATCCGGTCAGAACTACGCTGAGTGGTCTGTATCCAACAAGCTGTACAAGGTATGGCTCGAGGACAATACATCTTTAGAGAACAGGCTCAAGCTCGTCGACGACAATAAGCTCGCCGGTGCAGCATTCTGGAAGCTTGGCTTTGAGAATTCATCTGTCTGGGATACTGTTATCAAATATCTGAACTGATTGCTTAAGGCTTACTGAAAGAGGCCGTACCTTTACAGCTACAGTCTAACTCAGTACCTTTTATAGGTTATAAATGATATCAGCCAATCATATAATATACAAACACACCCGATGCTTCTATGTGCATCGGGTTTTTTATAGGTATCTTATATGAAAAAATATATGTACATTATCAAGAAAAACAAATACTGTCTTATTTTAGCTCTCTTTATTCTGTCCTTCTACCTCGGAAGAGGTGTCTGCGCTCTTGCAAAAAACACCGGCAAAAACACTAATTCAACTGTTATTGTAATAGACCCGGGCCATGGTGGAAGTGATCCCGGTAAGATTTCCACCTCCGGCGTCATGGAAAAGGATGTCAACCTGAGCATTGCAATGGCTCTTAAACAGCTGTTTGAAAACAGAGGCTTTACTGTTGTCATGACCAGAACCACCGACTGTGATCTCGCCCCGGATAATTCCAAGCATCCAAAGACAGATGATCTGACAAAGAGAACTGCCCTGATGTCTAAAAGCAATGTGGCAGTCAGCATCAGTATCCATCAAAACAGCTTTGAGGACAATTCAAGCTGCGGTCCACAGGTATTCTATTATGAAGCCTCTGATGCAGGAAAAGAGCTCGCATCCTCTGTTCTTGGAGCTTTAAACACTTCTCTTTGTGTCGCAAAGCCACGAAGCATTAAGCCCAATAAAGAATACTTTATACTTAAAAAATCCACATCCCCGACCGTAATCGTAGAATGTGGATTCTTGAGTAATCCTGCTGAGACACTTCTTCTTACTGACAAAAACTATCAGGATGACCTGGCACATGCAATATATATCGGTGTTACAGACTATCTTGCGCAATCACCCTCTGGACATTTACAATAAACTGCTCTGCGATGTGATATAGTCTGGTGGTCTGGACTCTTTCGCTGCCATCAAGCTGCTTTTCTGACTCAGTAGCCGATTTCGTATCTGATGCCATAGGCTCTTTTGCAGATATATCATGCTCCAATGCCACGTCTATGTGCACGCTCTGTTCACCATCACTTATTTCTGACTCAAACGTAGTGATATTGTCTTCAAACAGCTTTTTGGTCTGCTCATCGTCTGTGACTATCATCGCAGATACTGAGTTTTCCTTTGCCTCAAAATATGCAGCTACCCTGCCGCATTTTTTGTCCTCAAGGAATATGTCAACCAGGCCCTTTTTATCCTCGCCCCTTACTATACTAAGCTTCATGCCTGTCACTCCGTCTGCAGTCTCTATCGGTACGATATAGTTTTCCTGTCTCGACATACTTGAAGCTATTCTTAGCTGACTGCACAATAGCTTCATCTGTCTGATATCTAATGAGCCGGTGCGCCTGTCCTCTATAATCATCGAATCCATCACGTGCTCAGCTGTATCAGCAAGCGTTTCCTGCGCCTGCGCAAGTTCCTTTGGATTTTTGACCGACTCAGAAAACCGTCTTAAAGTCTCATCCAAAAGAGCCCTTGCCGTAGCACTGTCTCCATGCTCCCAGAGATTTCTTACTGCCTCTGACGGATTTTTCATTAGCCGTGACGCAGCCATGAGGTTTACCGCGGTTGTTTTTACATCATATTTCTCTAGAAAAGCATATACGTTCTCAGGCACCGAAACTGCCTGATTGAACTGCCTGAGCTGCTCCGTGGCATATTGCTCTGATAGTGTATTATCCTCGTCTGCCTCATATACAGCCTGCCTGAGCTGCTCCGGAGTCATCTCAAGCCAGCCGTCATCCTGCACAAACTCCATTTTCTCAGGTGAAAGTGTATCAAGCACATCCCTTAGACAGTTTGCCTGATATGCGCTTTCTATCTGTTCATCAATTCTAGCTCCCTTACTTACTCCTTCCACTCCGGCAAAGGTATCGTCCACCTTATAGTCCATAGTACTCTTTCCTCTTGTCCGGACTGCTGTAAGCAGATTTTTCATTGTAATATCTGCGCCCTGATTAACAAGTGAGCCTATGACTGCTCCATCTGACTGCTCCACCTGTGATATAAGCCTGTATATACCTATATATGAGTCTCTTTCCTCCTCTGAGATTTCATTTTTCTTTTCAAGCTTCCAGAGAAACTCGCTGAATTTTTCATCTCTTTCATCATTATTTTCTGATTTTATCTGTCTGGCTGTGTCACTTATGTCGCTCATGCTCATATCAAGCGGTGATATACCTCTTTTTATCATCTCAATCGTCACCGCCGGTGTCATATCGCTGAATGCTCTCTGCACCTGCTCATCTACAGACTTTATCTGCTTTATATTGTCCTCTGTGATGTCGATACTGTTGTACGCAAGTATCCGCACAGCCCTGCGATTGCTTTCAGATGTATCTATCTGAAGCTCTTTAAGTATATCATCCACATTCTGAAATGCTTTTGATATACTGTCTCCCATATCTGCCCGCGGTGATGTCATAAGAGTCTCATATCCTGAGGCTGCTGCTTCTAATGACTGCTTCATTGCTTTGCCTGCTGTATACAGCTCATACACAGTGTCATCAGCGGATTCCAAGGTCAGTACATACGCCGGCTGCTGCTTCATCTGATTGAAAATATCACAGACATTATTGTACATACGTACCCTATCATCAGATGCCTCTACACTGCTATCACCAAACAGCGCTCCGTAGTATTTATTTTCCTGCTGCTTAAGCATCTCCACTACACGTTCAATAGGCTCTGTGTCTATTGAAACTCCTTTTTTTATGAGTGAAAGGTTGGCTTCTGCTGTCATGGAAAGTCTCGCTTCCTCAAGCTTTCTTTGAGCTGTCACAAGCCTTGCTTCCCGGCTGTCTGTAATCTGATTATCTAAAGCTTTGTTTGCTGAGGCTTGCGATGCTGCACTATCCCTGCCCCTTGCAGCTATAAGCTTTGACAGATTCTCTATCGTGACAGGTATGTTATCTGACTCTAATGTGACAATGTCATCTGCGGTCGCCTCACCTAATACATCACAGGCTTTCTTTGCCATGTCAAATGTCAGACCATCTTGTGACATAGTGGCATCTGTAGCCTTTTTTCCCATTGCCAGTGCTTCTGTCACTGCCCTTGCATAAAAATCACTGCTCACATTTTCTTCTGCTGCATTGATGCAGTCTACCTGATTCGCAAGCAGCACATTGTCAGGTGTAACGGCTATATCTTCATCTATCAGCCATCTGCACTGATTCAGATTCTCATCACTACTGTCTATATGAGCTTCCTCTAATATCTGTTTAAGCTGTGGCTTAAGCTCCTCAAACAGCTCATCCGATATCTCCGTCATTTTGGTTTTCTGCCTGTAATCTTGTACCTGACTGCTGCTGTACGTAGCCTTGTATACATTGGAAACCGTCGGATTCATGTTATTTCTGACCAGATATGCCTTTGTCTCATTGGATATATTTGTAAGGCTCTTTGCCCGGTCTATGGCATCTGTACCTGCCTTTATATTGTCATCTGTAGCAGGAATATCATATGCTTTCATCTGATTGATAAGCATGGCCGCTTCAGTCTGGCTTCCCGTGATGTCTGTAAGCTGCTGTCTGCTCAGATCATCTCCATATATGGATATATCTACACCTGCCTTTGCCAGCACTGCTTTTATCTTGTCAGTCTCAGTGACAATGACATCGTAGCCGTCATCCTTTGCCGCTTTATAATCATCACTCGTGGTGGTGCTTGCAGTGACAATCATATCATTTCGCCTGTTTTTTGAGGTCTGATTCATGTCATTTAGCAGATTTTCTGCCATATCTGTGCCATCGTTGTTCCCGGCTTCGTTTTTAGCCTGTGGTCTTGCATATATCGTATCCGACATATCAACAGAGTTTGACGAACCGACAACAGCCGCCTTTTTTGACATATTGTCACTGCTGTCTGTCTTTATATAGTCTGAAACACGCATACCCGCTGTCATATCATTTATGGTTTTTGTGTCCGTATTTTTCGTATCTGTGCTTTTATTAATCAAATTCTCTATCTGCATATTTCCTGCTCCGTGCCCTGCATATATACCATCTCTGCAGCCTTTATTTATGGATATTCATACCTCGTATTTTTTATCCAACTGTTCAGAACCACCTTGAGAACAAGAAAATCTGCTGCTTACATGCAAGCATGACGCATCAGTTTTTTTGTTCTCAGTGGTCCTGAATAGTTATCTTTTTACTATATATCGACATATAATACACAAAAATAAAGACCGCGCCTTAAATTGGCGCGGTCCTTTACCCTGCTGTTTACCGGTATATTAGTATTTAAATACAGCAACTCCGTAAGGCGCAAGTGGATAAGCAAATGAAAATGGTCTGCCGTCACACTCTGATTTGACTGCCTTATAGTCCAGCTTCTTATATGACTGTTTTGCTGCCTTGCCTCTGCCCTTTGCAGCCTTCTTTACAGGCTCTTGTACCGTTTTGCCTGTAAACTTAGGATCCTCACTATCTAAAACAAGCTGATATGTCTTGTGCTTTGGCACTCCGACTCTGTAATCAGGTCTCTCTACCGGTGTGAAATTGATGACAAAGAGCATATTATTCTTGCCATCCTTGCTCTTTCTGATAAAGCTGAAGATGCTTCTGTCTGCATCGTTTGCATTTATCCATTCAAAGCCTTCCCAGCTTGAATCCAGCTCATACAGACAGCGGTTTTTCCTATAGAGGTGAAGCAGCTCCTTTACCCAGTTCTGGATCTTTTTATGCTCCGGATTCTCAAGCAGATACCAGTCGAGTTCTCTTTCCTCACTCCACTCCTGCTTCTGTGCAAACTCCTGTCCCATGAAAAGAAGCTTCTTTCCACAGTGCCCCATCATAAATGCATATCCTGCCATGAGGTTCTTGAATTTATCCCCTTCTAAGCCCGGCATTTTGTTGAGCATAGAACACTTCAGATGTACCACCTCATCATGTGACAGTACCAGAATATATTTCTCACTCTCATTATAGCTCATCGCAAATGTCATCTTGTTGTGGTTATTTTTACGGAAATATGGATCCAGCTTCATATAATCAAGGAAGTCATGCATCCATCCCATGTTCCACTTGTAGCTGAAGTTCAGTCCGTCTTCCTCTACCTTGCCTGTTACCTTTGGCCATGCGGTAGACTCTTCGGCTATCATTACAGTTCCGTGATTTCTTCCAAGTATGAGTGTATTGATATGCTTGAAAAACTCTACTGCCTCGAGGTTCTTATTTCCTCCAAACTTGTTTGGCACCCACTGTCCGTCGTTCTTTCCATAGTCAAGATAAAGCATTGACGCAACTGCATCCACACGGAGTCCGTCTACGTGGTAATTTTCTATCCACATCAATGCACTTCCGATAAGGAAGTTCTTTACTTCATTCTTACCGTAGTCAAATATCTTTGTGCCCCAGTCGGGATGCTCTCCCTTTCTTGGGTCTGCATACTCATATGTGGCTGTTCCGTCGAAATTGGCAAGTCCATGCGCATCCTTTGGGAAATGTGCAGGTACCCAGTCGAGGATTACTCCGATATTATTTTTATGGCACTGATCAACAAAGTATGCAAAATCCTCAGGCTCTCCATACCTCGATGTAGGTGCATAGTAGCCTGTCACCTGATATCCCCATGAGCCATCAAACGGATACTCTGAAATACCCATAAGCTCAATATGTGTATATCCCATAGTTTTTACATATGATATGAGTGATTTTGCAAGCTCCCTGTATGTATAAAAACCCTCATCATCCCTGCCCGGATGTCTCATCCATGAGCCCGGATGGCACTCATATATAGCCATAGGTGAAGAATATACATCAGCATCTGACTTTGCTGCTCTCTTATCCATCCACTCTTTGTCAGTCCATGTGAAGTGCTCGATATCTGTGATGATTGACGCTGTTCCCGGACGAAGCTCTGCGTAGTTTGCGTATGGATCCGCCTTGTACAGCTTATCACCCTGTTCAGTGACTATAATAAACTTATACATCTGACCCTTTTGCGCTCCCGGTACAAAAAGCTCATACACTCCCATGGTTTCCGGCTCTACACGCTTCATCTCATGACTGGTCTCATTCCAGTCGTTAAACTCACCAAACACGTATACTTCCCTCGCATGTGGCGCCCAGACGTCAAAGCACACTCCTTTTTTTCCTTTGCGCTCAGCTAAGTGAGCACCCATCTTCTTGTAGATATCATAGTGTGTTGCCTGACCAAACAGGTAACAATCCATTGCTGTAAAATTACACATATATATACCCCCCATAAGTATTTATTTTTCCCTGAAATGATCCTCTTTGAGTACAATTCGGTCATCATCTGTATATCGCCTGGCTGTCAGAATACTTATAGCCTTCTTAAGTCCGCTGTGAGCCTCCCTGTCTATGGCCTCGTCAATTATATCCTTGACCTCTGTCAGAGTGGTAGCCTGGTCTATCCTCTCAATATTGCTGATTCTGTTATGCAATGCCAGAATAGCCATCTCATCTATCTTGTACCCAAGCTCTGCAGAGTACGATTTGGCAAACAATACGAGTTCATCATTTGTAAAAATAGGAACCGATATCTTTTCCGTGAACTTGGATGCAAAGCCCTCATCCATTGAGAGAGCCTTCTTTATACCCTTTGATGTATCCTCAAGTATATAGAGTGTTCCTGTAATATCATGCTCCATCAAAAATGATAGCTGGGCAGCTATGCTGCGGTCGATATCACCGGCTCTTTCTATGATGAGACAGCCTCCTGTTATCTTTCTGACTACCTGCTGCACATCCTTTTTATTGAGTGCGGCAGCATCAATCTTGCCCATCTTTCCTGTAAGCTGTTCACCATCTTTTTGTAATACCTTTATAAAGCTTGTAGCAAGCATTGTCTTTCCGCAACCCTGCTCTCCCTGTATAATGAGGTTGCCTGTGGATGCGTTTTCTTTCCTGTTGAAATGATCAAGCACTGCATTATATGCCTTGCAGATCTGATCCTCCATACCCTTTACCGGTATGAAATATGAAAATATAGCTTTCTGTTCGCTTGTAAGCTCTTTTATATGTTTTGTTTCTTTCAATTTCGAGTCATCTTCTTCGCTGTCTAAATCCTCCGGCAATGAAATATCCGGCATTTTTCTTGTCTTAGCCATATCCAGCTTCTTCTCCAGTCCCGGATTTTTTGCTGTCATCTTGGCTATTTCCTGCTCGATAAATGATGTCACATGATCAAAATCTCTCTTCTCAGAAACGTTTTCTTTCTCCTGTGAAGCCTCATCATCTGATGTATCATCATCGACATTTAACATATCATCTGTTATTTCAGGCATCATGGTAGTCGGCTGCATGAGTATCTCGTCTTTCTCAGACTCCTCTGCCATAATTATATCCTCCGGCTCTCCAACCGGTTCCTTGGCTTCATCTGCAGCATCTTCAGGTGCTTCCTGTGACTCCTGCACTTCGTCTATAGCCTCTTCCGGTGCTTCCTGCGGCTCCTGTACTTCATCCACAGTCTCCTCTGCATAAAGCTCCTGCATATCCGGTTTCTGCTCTTCTTCAGGCTCCTTCACGGCAGCTTTCTGCTCTATAATATCAACCGGGACCTTCAAATACTCCTCCTCAAGAAGTTCCTTCGGAGTGACACCTGCATCCAGCTTTGGAATGACATCATTTAGTCTCTCCATGATGTCTCCTGCCTCCTGAAGTGCTCTTGCCTTAGCTGACTCAAGCTTCTGCTGCTCAGCCTCTTTAAGTGCAATTTCAGCCGCATGTCTGGTCTTTTCCCATTCTTCAAGCACATCCTGTATAGACATCTGTCCTGTAATCTGATGCTCAAGCTGAGTCTTTTCACTCATGACCATAGACATCTGTCCGTCAGCGTCTTCACCCAAAAGCTCCTTGAAATTCAACTTAAGTGAACCATCTATCTCTTCATCTGTAGCGATATGCTCTGTCTCTTCCGGCTGCTGTACATACTCTTCCTGCTCCTTTTCGAGCTTGAGATAAGGAATATCCTCAACTATCTTTTTGATGGTATCCATCGTATCAGCAACTTCATTCTTGCCCTTGGCCTCCATGATCTGCTGCATACCCTTGGCAATCTCCTGCTGTAAATTTACAGTATTGAACTTCTCCTGATTTACAGTAATCTGCGGAATAGTTACGTCATCATGCACTATCTCTCCGCCCTTTACCATCTCCATGGCACCTATCTCAGTGACCTCAGCCTCATCCTTTATCTTAGCCGGCTTTTCCTTCTCTGCCTTGAATCGTCTGTACTTTTCCTCCTGAGCCTTGGTAAGTGGCTGATAAAGCATCTTAAGCTCCAGCGCACGCTCCACATATGGTCCGTCTCCGAACCACAGAATGAGCTCATCGCAGGCATCTATACACTTATCGGCTTTTCCGGCTTTGTGGTATAGATATGCAAGCTCATATGCCCACTCCTCAGTGTATTCTTCATCCTTGTACTCTTCAAGAATAGCGATAAGCTCATCAAATGAAGCTCCCTGCCCTTTTTTGATGGCATATCTTAATACATACTTCATATCATCATGAGGCGCTATCTCAACAAACTCATCATAATACTCTGTAGCAGCATCATAATCACCCATCTTGATGGCGACCTCAGCCAGTCTATATATAATCATCCTGCCGATTGGTGAACGGTCATAGGCCATTAAAAGTATGTCCCTTGCATCCTGGTATCTCTCGGCCTTCTCGTAGATTTCGCCGATTTTAACGAGTGTATTTACATTTTTAATTTTGTTCCAATTTATGCTATCCGCAATCTCTGCTGCGCTCATATAGCCCTCCTCGGCGCTTAGGGCTTTTATCTGATCCAGCTTGAGATTGTATTCGTATTTATCCACTTATTTCACCTACTCGTATTTAAGCTTATTATTTTTTGTATCTACGCCTGTTGTCTTTGTATAATCCATTGTGTCCTCAGGAAGCTTCTTTTTCCTGAGAGCATAATTAACAACTCTTCTCACAATATAGTATATCACAGCAAAGGTCGGAACACCAAGTAACATTCCAAGAAAACCAAACATTCCTCCGCCGATTAGTATGGCAAACATAACCCAGAAGGTCGAAAGACCGGTAGATGAGCCAAGTATCTTAGGCCCTATTATATTGCCATCCACCTGCTGCAGCACGACAATAAATATCAGAAGATAAAGCGCATGCCACGGACTCTGAATTACTACTATGAGTAACGATGGAATTGCACCGATAAACGGTCCGAATACCGGAATCACATTTGTGACGCCGATAATCACTGCAACGAGCACCGATGATGGAATCCTTAAAATCAGACATCCGAAATATGCAATCACACCTATAATCAGTGAATCTATAATCTTACCGCTTATGAAGCCTCCAAAAATCTCATTTGTCTTTCTGATCGTCTCAATGATGATATTGCCTGTCTTTGGCTTGCAGACAGCATATATTATCTTTTTACTCTGTCCTGCGAGAGTCTCCTGAATACTCATCACATAGACCATCACGATTATTCCGATAATGAAATTGAGTAAACCTCTGACTACCGAAATCACACCGGTTGTAATCTGTGCAACATACTTCTGTGCCTCAGGAATTATCTTTTCTGTGGCATAATTCTCAATGTAGTCGGTTGTATTCTGTAAACATGTGCTCGCGAGCTCAGCTATTTTGCTGCCTCCGAAATTGCCGTTCTTTATCATGTTGATGAATGCCGCAACGTCATTTGGCAGTGTCTTAATAAGTCCTGATATACTTGCTATGACAGAAGGCACAATAGCCGCAATGAGGAGCGAAATAATCGCTACAAGAATAATAACCGAGCCTGTGATTGCAAGAGCTCTTGAAACCTTTCGCAGCTTGCTTTCGCTTTTCATCTTTTTGGAAAGAAGCTTTTTAAAGCATCTTTCCAGACACAGCATGACAGGATTCATCAGGTATGCAAGCACAAGTCCCATTATAATGGGCATTGCTGCCGCAAGCAGCTTGCTCCATATGCCTGCAAAGCCCTCAAATCTGTACAGTGCAAAGAAAAACAGTATACTGACTGCAAACGTGACAAATACCATGACACCTATTCTGATCAGATGTGGCCATTCCTCACGCCCCGGGTGCGAATTCTGCTTCGCACCCTTATCTGCATTTATCTCAATGTTTGATTTTTTACCAGCTTTTCTGGTTTCTTCCATCGGATTAGACTCTCCTTATTTACGGTTATAGTTGATGAGACATCCCTTTAATATTATCTCTCTTTCATCATCTGTGAGCTCACCCATCTTCAGTGTAAATGGCTTTAATTCACCATCCTTGACAACATATGCCTCAAACTCCGTCTTTGCATCCTCGATTTCCTTCTTGATTCCCGGAAGGAAGATATAGTCGAGATTGTGGAACGGAAGCTCTCCCTCATCGATGATGAATGGGAGCATTCCCCAGTTGATAAGGTTTGAACGATATCTCTTTGTGGCATACTCGTTTGCGATATTTGCCCAGCCTCCGAGTACCTTCTGGCAGCTTGCAGCCTGCTCTCTTGCTGAGCCGTCACCCGGCTTAACAGCAAAAATTGTGCTTCCGAAGCCCATATTCTCATGGCTTGCCTCAGGGAATTTTTTCTTTACTACTCCCATGATTTCAGCAACCTCAGGAACAGCCTTTCCTGCGCACTCACCACTCTCTATAGCCTTCTGGGCCTTCTGGATTTCCTTTGCTCTGCCTACATACTCAGGATCCTTTCTTGAAAGTGCGAACTCTGCAAGGCCAAGAGGGTTTGAACGATATGATGATGTCTCTCCTGAAGGAATGAGCTCATCTGTTGTAGTAACAGGATCATGAATCTCTGAAACCACCTTAAGGAGCATATTCTCAGGAAGCGCGCTCATTGCCGGCCAGTCCTTGATGTTTGGTCCGAACTGGATTTCAACTGAAGGATCTGCCACTCCATGGCTGTCAAATACACGGTTCTCATATATAGTCTTGTCAAAGAAATATTTAGGCTTTGTAAAGTTGACATCAATATCCGCTGCTGATGTAAGGAAGCCCTTGTTTGCTGCTGTTGCAGCGATTGAACGTGCATCCATGAGTGCCACTGAGCTGATCTGTCCGTTCTGTACCTTAGAACCCTCTCTGTTAGGGAAGTTTCTTGTTGAATGACGGATAGAGAATGCGTTGTTGGCCGGTGTATCTCCTGCACCAAAGCAAGGTCCGCAGAAAGCAGTCTTTACGATTGCACCTGTCTCAAGAAGCTTTGCTACAGCTCCGTTTTTCACAAGCTCCATGTATATTGGAGTAGATGCCGGGTAAACACTCAGTGTAAACTCGTCTGCTCCGATTGAATGTCCGTTTAATATGTCAGCCGCATCGCAGATATTCTCAAATCCACCGCCTGCACAGCCTGCGATGATTCCCTGGTCTACATACAGTTTTCCGTCTCTTACCTTACTCTTTAAATCAAGCTTCACCTTGCCGTCAAAGCTTACCTCAGCTCTCTTCTCACAGTCATCGAGAATATCCATGAGGTTTGCATTGAGCTCATCGATAGTGTAGGTATTGCTTGGGTGGAATGGCATAGCTATCATTGGGCGGATCTGGCTTAAATCAATCTCAATAAATCTGTCGTAGTAAGCCACCTCACCCGGATTAAGCTCCTTGTGGTCCTCAGCCCTACCGTGAATCTCAAAGAATTCCTTAACCTGGTCATCTGTTCTCCAGATAGAAGAAAGACATGTAGTCTCTGTTGTCATAACATCGACACCTATACGGAAGTCAACGCTCAGATTAGACACACCCGGTCCTACAAACTCCATAACTTTGTTCTTTACGAAGCCATTTCCGAATACCTCTCCGATAATTGCAAGTGCGACATCCTGTGGTCCAACGCCCTTGATCGGCTCTCCTGTCAGGTAAATACCTACAACCTCAGGCATATCAATATCATATGTCTGTTCGAGAAGCTGCTTAACAAGCTCAGGTCCACCCTCGCCGACTGCCATAGTACCAAGTGCACCATAGCGTGTATGTGAATCAGAACCAAGTATCATCTTTCCGCCGCCGGCAAGCATCTCTCGTGCAAACTGATGGATAACTGCCTGATGAGGTGGTACATAGATTCCGCCGTACTTCTTTGCACATGTGAGACCAAACATGTGGTCATCCTCATTGATTGTTCCACCAACTGCACAAAGGCTGTTGTGACAGTTTGTAAGTACATACGGGATAGGGAATTTCTCAAGTCCTGAAGCTCGTGCTGTCTGGATGATACCTACAAATGTGATATCATGCGATGTAAGCTTATCAAACTTAATCTGAAGCTTGTCCATATTGCCGGATGTATTGTGCTCCTTTAAAATACCGTAAGCAATTGTCTCCTGCTTAGCTGTCTGTTTATCGATGTCCATGCCGGTCTTGCTTTTGACAGCTGCCTGAGCATCCGGTCCATCAATTATTACTTCCTTACCGTTTAAAAGGTAAGCACCATTTTCATATAATTTCACTTATTCTACCTCCGTATGTGTATTTCAAAATTCTTTTATTTACTATTATATAATATTATAGGTAATTGTGGCAATAAATAAATCACCATCTACCTTAATTTCGAATTTTCCTCCCATCAAATTGGTCAGATTCTTTGCAATCGAAAGTCCAAGTCCACTTCCTTCATTAGTTCTCGACCTCTCTCCCCTCACAAAACGCTCTGTCAGGTCTACATTTCCGTTGCTTACTATGTCAAGCTCGTTCTTAGACACATTCTTTATTGTAAAAACTGCCTTTTTATCTGCCTTTTCAAGCTCTACATACACTCTGGTATTTTCCAGTGCATATTTTGCGGCATTAGTATACAGATTTTCAATAGAGCGGTAAAGCTGACGCCCATCCGCATATATAAATATCTGTTCTGATGGAATTTTTGTAACTATTGTCAGATTTCTCGACTCAAATCGCTCATTGAATTCACCTCCGGTCTGGTATAAAAGCTCAACCAGATCAAGCTTTTGCATATTGAGCTTCACATTTCCCGAGGTAATCTTTGATGTCTCTACCAAATCCTCTGTAAGCTGCTTTAAGCGCTGTGACTTTTCCTCCAGCACATGTATATAGTATTTGGCATTTTCATTTTCCAGATTTTCCCTCTTAAGCAGGTCAACATAGTTGACTATTGAAGTCAGAGGTGTCTTTATATCATGTGATACGTTTGTTATTAGGTCTGCCTTTAATTTTTCATTCTTAAGACTCTCATTCACCGAGCTCATAAGACCCTGGCGTATATGGTTGACAGCCTCCGCCACCTTTTTCTGCTGCCCATGAAACTCATTGACATTGAGTGTAGTGTCAAGCGCTCCTTCCGAGATAGCTTCAAGTGCCTCCTGTATGCGCATTATCTCTTTGTTTTTTTGTGTGTGGATATCCTTTTTCTCAATAACTCTTTTCAAAAGCTCATAGCCCTTGTACATCAGGCTGTGTGTGTAAAGTATATTGCCTTTTATCTTCCTTACAATGCTCTGGTATAAAATAATAAAAGCCAGATCAAACAAAAAAGTAAATGTGCCGGCCGTCATAATGAGTGATGCATAGTCAAAATGCTGGTTTTTTACGCCTGAAATCACTTTTCCCATAAATACCATGAGCAGTGTAAATATCACTAGCATCACATCAGAGTATACCTTGTCAATCGGTAAATAGTATATTGTGTAATCATCCTCTGATTTTCTGCCGGCCACGTTTGCCATATATGCCAGGCTCACAAAGCTGCCTACCAGGCCCGCAAGCGATATTAGTGTATATATATCAATATTTCCATGCGCATCGTGCCTGAATGCATAGCCTGTGGCAAACACTCCTGTCACCATAAGTATCATGCATAGCTGATGTAAAACTATGACCGCTGCTTTTTTTCCTATCGTATACTGCTTCATTTGTTGTCCTCTATCTTATAGCCTACTCCCCAGACCACCTTCAGATATCGCGGCTCCTTAGGATTTATCTCTATTTTTTCCCTGATATGTCTGATGTGCACAGCAACTGTATTATCGGCGCCTATCGCCTCCTCGTTCCATATGCTCTCATATATTTCGTTTATTGAGTAGACCTTTCCCTTGTTTTTAAGGAGTAAAAGCAGTATATTGTACTCAATCGGTGTGAGCTTTACCTCCTCACCATCCACAGTCACCTTTTTTAAATCATCATTTACCAAAAGGCCTCCGGCTTCATAAACCTTGTCTCCGGCTGCATCATTGCTTGACAGAGTGGTATATCTGCGAAGCTGTGACTTTACCCTTGCCACAAGCTCAAGCGGATTAAAAGGCTTTGTAACATAATCATCAGCACCCACATTGAGGCCTAAAATCTTGTCAGCATCCTCTGTCTTTGCCGAGAGAATGATTATCGGCACCCTGCTTTCCTTTCGTATCTGCAAAGTGGCTCTTATTCCGTCGAGCTTTGGCATCATGACATCTATTATCATGAGGTCTATTTTTTTATTCTTCATAATTTCAACCGCCTGTATGCCGTCGTAAGCCTTCTCCACGTCGTAACCCTCCTGCATCAGGTAAATCTCAATTGCCTCAACTATTTCCTTGTCGTCATCACAAACTAATATTGTCATATTATCCTCCTTCTATGAATTTTGAACAGAAACCTTCTCCTGCCGTTAGTCAGCTATATTTTATCAGATTATCCACTTTGTTTTTCTTAAAATCTGCTTAATATTACCCACTTTAAATATAAGCCAAAAAGCAGCCGTTCTGTTTTGAACTGCTGCTTTATATTACATAGGTGTGTTTCATTTACCTTTATTTCCGGTGATGCTCTGCCACATTCTGTGGATACCGTCTGTGAGCTCCTTCCCCTCCTTTGTGTTGATAACAGGTGGATTGCCGGCTTTTCTGCTTATTGCCTTATAATCCTCATCAACAGACGATTTTGAGCCGGCAGCCTTGGCTTCATCCTTATCATTGCTATGATTTGATCCGACATCAGGTGTATCGTCTGCAAGCTTCACTTCACCCACTACACCATCTCCCAGGTCCTCGCCCTCAGCAAGTCCCAGTTTTCTGATATAATCCATATTTACCTTGATTTCAGTCTGTCTGTTTGCATAGATAGACTTCTCTTCATTGTCAATAGTACGCTCCTCTGCAGGTTTACCTGCATTTTTCTGACGTTCTATCTCCTTATTTCTGTCATCGATAATCTTAAGATACTTCTCCGTATCGGACAAATCCTGAAGCTGTCCCTTGAGCTCATACTGGTTAGTTTTAACTATCTTCTCCTGTTCTGCAATCTTATCCTTCATATTCTTGCACAGCTTTTCAAGTGACTCGTTGGTATCATTGATGATATCACGCACTCTTGAAAGCGCCTCATCCGTATAGATAACCGATGCTGCATACACATCCTCAGCCTTTCTGCTTGCATCCCAGACTATCTGATCCCCCTTCTTTCTGAACTCTCTCTCTGCGTGATTGCGACTCTGCTCAGTAAGCTCATACTCATCCTGCATTGCATATATACACTTATTCAGCTCAGCAAGTAAATCTATCATTTGCTGCTTGTTTATGATCACCCTGCTCGGCTCCGGCTTATACGGCTCCGCCTTTGAGAGCATGATATGAATTTCTCTTAGTACCTTTTCTGTTTTATCGTTCGCATTCATTTTCTATTTCCTCGGATTTAAATTAACATTATAACTATTCAGGGTGGTTCTGAATACTCACCACTTACCCATATTTTATATGAAAATCCGCTTCTCGTAAATAGCCAAATGAATAATAATAGCTACTGATTACAGCCCTTTATAATTAAATCAATCCCGCTGCCGCATTTCTCAGCTCATCTGCCGCATGCTTTATCTCGGCAGCCTGCTCTTCGCTCACATTTCCGGGCTTTGTCCTTGAAATAAGCTTCTTCACATACGAAAGCGATGATTTCACACTTTTTTTCTGTGCGCTGTCCATAGCCTTTCTTTTTTCCTTGTCAGCCATGACATTTTCCACCTGGCGCACAAGCGTATCAGCCTCACTTCTTGCATCAATATAAGCCTTTCTCTGTCCGTCTGTTGCCTCATACTCCTGCGCCTCACGGATAGCCTGCTCAATCTCAGAATCAGACAAATTTGAGCTTGCGGTAATCGTAATCTCCTGATGCTTTCCTGTGCCCAGGTCCTTTGCAGAAACCTGCACAATGCCGTTTGCATCTATATCAAACGTCACCTCTATCTGCGGCACACCTGCCGGAGCCGGCTTGATGCCCTTTAGCCTGAAGTTTCCAATCAGCTTATTGTCCCTTGCAAACTGCCTCTCACCCTGCAGTACCTTTATATCCACAGAGGTCTGGAAGCTTCCTGCAGTTGTAAAAATCTGGCTGTATCTCGTAGGAATAGTCGTATTTCTGTCAATAATTTTGGTTGAGACACCACCGACCGTCTCAATTCCGAGTGAAAGCGGTGTGACATCCATCAATATAATCTCTGCCGCACTGCTGCCTGCGACAATTGCTCCACCGAGCTTGCCACCCTGTACTGCTGCACCGAGTGCCACGCACTCGTCAGGATTTAGGTTATGTGAAGGCTCTTTTCCTGTAATTCTTCTGACCTCCTCAACAACAGCCGGCACACGTGTCGAGCCTCCTACCAACAGCACCATTCCAAGCTCTGCTGCGGAAATCCCCGCATCTGAAAGTGCCTGATTTACAGGAATAGCAGTTCTCTCCACCAGATCCTTTGTTATCTCATTAAACTCAGCCCTTGTGAGGTTCATCTCCATGTGGACCGGCTGTCCCTTTACAGTGGTGATAAACGGCAGGTTGATAGTGGTTGAGAATGAGGATGAAAGCACCTTTTTTGCCTTCTCAGCCTCCTCCCTGACACGCTGCATAGCAGTATTATCCTTTCTCAGATCCACATTCTGCTGTCTGTAAAACTCTGTGACAAGATAATTCGTGATTCTCTCATCAAAATCATCTCCACCCAGATGATTATCACCGGCTGTGGCAAGCACCTCTATCAGATTGTCCCCTATTTCGATAACAGACACATCGAAGGTTCCTCCTCCGAGGTCGTAGACAAGAATTTTCTGCTGCTGTCCGTGGTCCAGTCCGTATGCGAGTGCCGCAGAGGTTGGCTCATTTATGATTCGAAGCACATTAAGCCCCGCAATCCTTCCTGCATCCTTAGTTGCCTGCCTCTGCGCATCCGAAAAATATGCAGGAACTGTGATTACAGCGTCTGTCACTGCCTCTCCAATATAGTCCTCTGCATCCTTTTTCAGCTTTCTGAGAATCATAGAAGAAATCTCAGGAGCTGAATACAGCTTTCCGTCCACCTTTGCCCTGAAATCGCTTCCCATCTGTCTCTTTATTGAGAAAAATGTCCTGTCCACATTGACTGCTGCCTGCCTCTTTGCAGCCTCGCCAACCAGTCGCTCTCCATTCTTTGTAAAAGCCACTACAGACGGAGTTGTTCTCTGACCCTCGCTGTTAGTTATGACTACCGGCTGATTGTTCTCCAATACTGCCACACAGCTGTTTGTTGTTCCTAAATCTATACCTATAACCTTACCCATGATTTTCCTCACTGTTTTTTATATTTAAGTCTCATAAATAATTGCTTTTTATGACTTACTATTTCATCCTAATACTACTTTAAGCTTCGAAAATTCACTCGTCAAGGCATGAGGCTGTTATTTCAGAGAATGTTTATATTTTTAATTTTTGTATAACCTGTCTCTTATACACATCTGACGCTGCCGACGATCTTACGCG